>Ga0307426_1000773_pt1 | contig 21723 bp, 17 predicted proteins | sample SalMarWE160340MG_FD_202165 | JGI IMG/M metagenome (GOLD analysis project Ga0307426, IMG submission 202165) | Salt marsh sediment microbial communities from the Plum Island Ecosystem LTER, Massachusetts, United States - WE1603-40 | ecosystem: Environmental > Aquatic > Marine > Intertidal zone >...
AAGTGGCACCCCGACATCAATCCGGGCAATAAAGAAGCCGAACGAAAATTCAAAGAGATATCCCACGCCTATGATTGCCTCAGCAAAAAGGATAAAAGAGCACTCTACGACGAATTCGGGGAAGAAGGCCTTCGCGCAGGTTTTGATGCCGGCCAGGCCAGAGAATACAGGCAGTGGGAGAGGTACCAGCAAGAAGCCCCCGGCCGTACAGAGTCTGAATTCGGGAGGTATCACAGTTACGAGGATGTCTTCGGGGATCTTTTCGGCTTTGGAGGCGGGGCGCGGGGCGGTGCCGGCACAACCGTGACCTCAAAGGGAAGGGATCTGGAGCACCATATATCCATTGATCTGATTTCAGCGTTGAGAGGATTTCAAACCACGCTGTCCATGCAGAGACCGGATTCATGCCCCCAATGTAAGGGGTCAGGGATGGATCCCAATTCGCAGATAAGCGCCTGTCCTGCATGCGGCGGTTCGGGGCGTATCAATGTTGCCCAAGGACCCATCCAGTTCACCAAGGTCTGCCCTCAATGCAAAGGGCACGGGAGCATTGGAAAAACCTGCACCCGGTGTGACGGAAGCGGGCAGGTCCTCGGCACGGAGAGCATCAATGTCGCTATTCCTCGAGGGGTGAAAGAAGGTTCGAAAGTCCGTATTGCAGGCAAGGGGGAACCCGGTCTGAACGGTGGGCCGCCCGGCGATCTCTATCTTGTGACCCATATCAAGCCGCACCCCTTTTTGGAGCGGAAGGGCGATGATCTCTATATGGAGGTACCGGTCACCGTTCGGGAAGCCATGACAGGCGGAACCATAACCATCCCGTCGATCGACGGCGACATCAATCTCAAGGTGCCGCCGAAAAGCCAAAGCGGGCAGACGCTGAGGCTGAAAGGGAAAGGCGCCGTGAACCTCAAGACGAAAAAGAAGGGTGCCCTCATGGTCAAACTGGTTGTCAGGGTCCCCAAGACGGATGACGGAGAGATCCTGGAAGCCGTAAAAAAGATGGACAGACTCTATGAAGGGGATCTGCGGAAAGATATCAGGCTTTGAAGGATGGATAGGATCCGCCGCTAATTTCTCTCTCCCAATTTTTCCTGAATCTGCCGGGCCAGATCTTGGAAAATATCGTCGAACTGCCTTCTCATTTCGATCATACTCTGCCTCATCCGGAGAACCACCTCAACGCCCGCCAGGTTGACGCCCATTTCCTCAACAAGAACCTTGGCAAGCCTGAGTCTTTCAAGGTCCTCGGAGGCAAACAGCTTGGTCGGGGATTCCTCGCGACAGATGGAACAAACGATTTCTTCTTCCTCCAATTCAGAGAGGAAACGCTCGGTAATTTGGAAGTGCTCGACAACTTCGGTAATCGTCCAAAATTCTTTGGTCATACCCTCAGCTCACTTCGAATCATGATAACTTCTGCAATAACCGCCCTGTCCCCGCACACTGAAAAGAATGGTCAGCCGGAAACGTTGTCTTTAACCCCAAGTATAGAGATTGGATCGTATGGTGTCAACCGGTAGGTTGCACCCCTGGTCCACCAGCAAGGCACCATCTGGGCGTTGGGGTAGGGAATTTTGGCATTCTGAGAGATTGAGTTGCTACCTTGGTAAAAGTTTTTCCGGAAATAAGCGGCAGGCCTTTTGTCTCCTCAGAGTCTAACTTGACGGATAAGGATTTTTGTGTGATTTTTAGAGCTGAAGTCTTCCTGTGTCGGTTTATTTGCGGTTGAAATAATACTGTCTCTATCGGGGGGAATAACCCATGAGCATTGACATTTCCATTAAAATCGGGGGGGAGGCCGGCCAGGGTATCCAGACCGTCGGTCAGCTGGTGGCCCTGGTATGCCGGCAGGCCGGCATGTATGTGATGGCCATAAACGATTTCGAGTCAAGAATCCGGGGCGGTCACAGCTTTTTCCAGATACGGGTCAGCGACCGACCTGTCCAGGCTCCCGACCGTCGCGTCCACCTGCTGGTGGCGATGGACAAGAATACCGTCCAGGCGCATGCAGCGGAATTGGTTGCCGGCGGAATCATCTTAGCGGAGCAGCAGACCAGTTCCATCGAAGGCGCGGAGCCGATCCCCTTTCTCGAACTGGCCAAGCAGGCCGGGGGCAGGATCACCTCCAACACCGTTGCAGCCGGGGCCTCTCTGGCGCTCCTGGGGGCGCCGTTTAAATTAGTGAAACAGGTCCTTTCCGAGCAGTTCGGGCAAAAGGGCGGCGACATTCTGGAAAAGAATATCAAGGCGGCGGAACTGGGGTTTGAGGCTGTCAGGAAAATATCGTTCAAGTGGGTTTTCAGCTGGAAAGAGACGGGACCCAGGGGGAGCCTGATGGAGGGGTGCAAGGCTGTCGCCCTGGGGGCTTTGGCCGGTGACTGCCGGGTGGGGGCCTTTTATCCCATGTCGCCGGCCACCGGCATCATGGCCCATTTGGCGTCGTTTGCAACGCACTACCCTGTGGTCGTTGAGCAGGCCGAAGATGAAATCGCGGCTGTTAACATGGTCATCGGCGCATCCTTTGCGGGCGCCAGGGCCATGACGGCCACATCCGGCGGCGGTTTTTCACTGATGGTAGAAGGGCTGGGACTTGCCGCCATCACGGAGACGCCGATTGTGATCATCAATGCCCAGCGGCCGGGTCCGGCCACCGGCCTGCCGACTCGCACGGCCCAAGCCGATCTTCACTTTGTGATGCGGGCTTCCCAGGACGAGTTCCCCCGGTTTGTTTTTGCGCCGGGCACCCCAGAGGAGGCCTATGACATTACGGCCCGAGCCTTTAACCTTTCAGAAAAATATCAGGTGCCGGCCATCGTTCTGGTGGACCAGTATTTTAACGATTCGCTCTTTACAGTCGAACACCCGCTGGCTGCCCCCCAAGAAATTGAACGGTTCATCGTGGGGGATAAAGACATGAAAGACCCCGCCGCCTACCAGCGCTTTGTCTTAACGCCGTCCGGCATATCCCCGCGGGCGCTGCCCTGTATGGGCAAAGCCCTGGTGGTGGTGTCCAGCGACGAGCATCGCGAAGACGGGCATATCAGCGAAACCATCGACGACCGGATACACATGGTCGACAAGCGTCAGGCCAAATGGCCGGCGATGATGTCTGAGATGCAGCCGCCCCACGGCTACCATGAGAACGGCGATATCCTGCTCATCGGCTGGGGGGCAACCAAAGGCGCCGTCCGGGAGGCGGTCGACCAGTTGAGAGAAAAAGGTATTGAGGCCGGCAGTTTGCATTTTACCGACCTGTGGCCGTTTCCGGATACGGCTGTCGTGACCGCGTTACAAAAGAAAAACAAGATCTTTATGGTGGAGCACAACATTACAGCGCAGCTGGGCCAGCTGATCCGGCAGCAGACCGGAATAAGCTTTACCGGCGCGATACTCAAATATGACGGCAGGCCTTTTTATCCGGTTGAAATTTTTGACGGAGTTCAAAGAAAAATATGAGGTGAAAACATGGTCAGCATGCAAGCGTATGAATCCGATTATGAAAACCAATGGTGCCCGGGATGCGGTAATTTCGGGATATTATCCGCCATGAAAGACGCTCTGGTTAAGCTGAACCTGACGCCGGATGAGGTCCTGATCATATCCGGTATCGGGCAGGCCGCCAAAACACCTCATTTTCTCAAATGCAACACTTTTCACGGGTTGCATGGCCGTGCCCTGCCGGTTGCGACCGGCGCGAAAATGGCCAACTACCGCTTGAGGATACTGGTTAATTCCGGTGACGGGGATTGTTACGGCGAAGGCGGCAATCATTTCATGCACGCCATTCGACGGAACCTTGACATTACCCTTCTGGTACACAACAACAAGGTTTACGGGCTGACCAAGGGGCAGGCGTCGCCCACGGCCGATCAGGGTATGGTAACCAAGTTGCAGCAGCACGGGGTTACCAACGAATCGTTCAACCCGCTGGCCGTTGCCCTCTCCCTGGGGGCCGGATTCGTGGCGCGCGGTTTTGCCGGCAACACCGAGCATCTCAGCAAACTGATCCAGGCCGGCATGAGTCACAGAGGCTTCAGCCTGATCGACATCCTGCAGCCGTGCGTTTCTTTTAACACCCTTAATACTTACGAGTGGTATAAAAGAAGAGTCTATGACCTGAATGCCGCAGGAAGCCGGACCGACGATTTTATCGCGGCCATCACTGCTTCCCGGGAATGGGGGAGTAAAATTCCCATCGGTATCTTCTATCAGAAAGAAAAACCCACTTTCACCGATCAGATCCCGGCACTGCGAAAAAGACCCTTGATTGCGGAAGCGTACGACCCGGAACGGCTTCAAGCCTTACTATCAGAAGCCGGTTAATCCGCCGGAAACTCCCCGCTGTCAGCCGCGAAATGCCAATTCCGGGGACAGTATATTTATTTCTTGACATAGTGAAGGGCACCGGGGCATCCAACCTTGCCTGTCTTGCCATAAGCCGAATTCCACAAGATCAACACTACCCAGTAAAGTTGCTTCGGAACCTACGTCCCCTCTATAGTTTTTTTCCCTTGGAAACATCTAAAGTTTTCTCCTATTATGTCGATATTCTTCATGGAATCGTAAAAAGGCCGTTTCTGGACTTTTTACTCACGGAAACCGAAAAAAGCGATTCTCGATTTTTTACAAATCAAAGGGTGGAAAAGCTTATCACCATGAGGAGACGGAAATATGCGAACCACTAATTTTCTGATCTGTTTCGTAGTGTTATTCACAATCAGTGCTTGTACGCACAGGATTTACGGAGTACCGGAGGAGCAGTGGTATCAGATGAGCCCCGCACAGCGCCAGACCGCTATCGAGGGCTATAACGAGCGCGCGCGAATCCAGGAGGAAAGACGATTAGCCGAAAGCCGGCGCGCCGCTGAAAGAGCCAGACAGTCCCGCATTCGTGCTGAGTTGGAGGCCCAACGCGAACGCGAGCGGATTTCAGCGATCTATGCCGGCAGGGCCGGTATTACCGGCGATCTTCTTCAGGTGAGCATAAGAGGCGGTCGGATGAGATTTGGCAACAAGCACCGGGAATATTTGCCGGTATCCTTCCGGATTGCCAATGGGGACCGCAAACCCATTACCTTTCGAAACAGAGACAGGCATGGTCATTACAGCGTTACGGTCTGGGTTGAATACCGCAATGGAAATTTCATATTTGATACCGGCACCGGCAAGGGGGATTACCGGTACGCCAAAAAAATCATCTATAAGCCCGCCTGGCGCAGGGGTACAACCTATGCCCGGCTGTCACTGGGGAGGCATACGGTTTCGGAGGCCGAAAACATTTCAATTACGATCCAGGTATTACCGATTTCCGGGCACAGGAGATGACCGGGATCTCCCACTATGCTCACGAGCCAGGCTGGAAATCCTAACACCTCATGCAAGGTTCAAGATCTGGTACCTTCTACCCCATAAGCCGAATTCCACAAGATCAACACTACCCAGTCAAGTTGCTTTGGAACCTACGTTAAAATATTATTGCCCCAGGCAGTCGGACAGACGTTTTACCGCTTCGCGCAGTTGTGCCCCAGGTGGATAGGAAAAGTTCACACGAATGTGGTGCCGTTCGGGCCGCTCACCATAGAATGCCTCTCCCGGCACAAAAGCAACCTTGAACTTCAGGGCCGTGTGAAACAGCTGACGGGTGTCCACATTTTGCGGCATGCTGACCCACAGGAACATACCCCCCTCCGGCTGAGTCCAAGTCACTCTTCTCTCCGGTGGAAAATACTCCGCCATGGCGTTCAGGAAAATTCCCAACTTATCGCCGTAGTAGGCACAACACCGCTCGAAATAGGCATCGAGGTCAACTTCGCTGAGAAAAACGGCGCACATGTCCTGGTTGTACTTAGGTGTGTTCAGGGTGCTGCCTTCCTTTATGTTGGTCATCTTATCAATTACTTCCGTCGGTCCGATATTGAATCCGACCCGCATACCCGGGCAAAACAGCTTGGAAAAAGTGTAGATTCCAATGACATGGCCACCACCTCTCTTCTGATCCAGGCTGAAAAGCGACGGCAGCATGGCCCCGTGGTAGCGCAGTCTGCGGTATGGGCTGTCTTCGATGATCGCAACGCCGAAACGCTCGCTGAGATCCAGCAGAATTTCGCGTTTGGCCAGACTCATGCTGACCCCGGAGGGGTTCTGGAAATCCGGCACCACGTATATGAATTTCGGCATGCGACCCGAAGTGAGGCAATCTGACAAAACTTTTTGCAGGCTTCCAACATCGATACCATCGGGCTCGAGGTCTACCCCGAGATAGATGGGACGCTGCATCTGGAAGGCGGCCAGTGCCCCGGCGAACGTGGGGCGCTCAACAACCACGGCGTCGCCCGGGTCCAGGAACAACCGCCCGGTCAAATCCAAACCCTGCTGCCCGGACGTAGTAATCATGATGTTGTCGGGTACCACACGGATACCGTCACTCTTCAAAAAAGCAATGACGGCATCGATCAACTCGGCCTCCCCCCGGACGCGTGAATACTGCATGATATAGTCGATGTCGCGGTCGAAACGCTGCCGAGTCGCCATCTGCAATTCTGCTCGAAGAAACATATCCGGTGACGGCAGTCCGCCGGCCAGAGAGATGATCGTCGGATCGTTAATTAAACCCAACAGCTTCCCGATGGAGTACCCTTCGTAGTTACACATATTCGCGGCATACCGCAAGTGCCAATCCTGCACAATTAATTCCTCCATTTTGGCAAGTCATAATGTTTCTTCGCTTCAAAAAGGAACTGAACCATCTCAACCATTTCACCATCTCAGCTGGCTCTAATGATCACCCCTGTGGGCCTGGCGGGCAGATCTTTGATATTGACAACGGAGGAAAAGGCGAAGGTTTCATGACCCGGGGCAGCCTTTGAAAGTAATCCTATTGAGCGCCTTTGGATCTCAAGAAATTGTTTAGCAAGCCCTGAACCTTGCAGACCCAAACGATCGCTCCCACCAACGGCAGGAATACCTAAAAGCCTGAAGGTCCGCTTATGGGCTTTTCTTTCCCGTCTTCCTGGTACATCCTTCCAACGTAAGCGGGGATCAACCACGGTATGACAATAAAAAGGAAGCAGAATACTAGCAACAAAATGAGATACAGGGCTCCACTCCAGCCCTGTCCGCGCCAGTTTTTGAGTTCCTCGAAAATGCAATAATACCAAATTGGAAAAAGGGTCACAACTAATTTAGGCGATGGACCCCGATTTGTTTAGAAGATTAGTCCAGAAGTCCAGTAAACCGCCCAACTACTATGCGGGATAACCCCCTCAATTGCGCCTGAGGATCTCAGCAAGGTATCTCTTTGATTTTTAAGAAATATCATCCAAAACATAGGTGTTTTGAAGCCTTAAAAAAACCATTTTCGGGGGTAAAATTGACCCCGTAAGAAACAGTCGGTTCACGAAATTTGCGACTCCATTTGCTTCCAGAAATTTCCCCACCTTTCGTCTTGCTTCCAACGTCCTTAAATAGTATAATAACATCACCAAAAAGCATGTTTATTTAACTAGTTAATTTCGTCCCTCTTTTTATCCTTGTGAATAACCAACCAAGCTTACGGTGCAAAGTTAGAAAAGTAAGCCATGCGTGACCTAACCACAGACTCAAGTGACCCCAAAGAAGCCCTCCGGCGGTGGCGACGGTTACTTTTCAGCCGCTGGGTGCTGGCCGGCGTTGCAGCAATAGTCCTGTATACTCTTCTTGGTTTTTTACTGACCCCCTGGCTGGTTAAGCACTATGTGAGAAACTACGCTGTGGAAAAGCTCAAGCGAAAGGTGTCGATTGTCGATGTGCGCATCAATCCTTTCCTGTTCACCTTCGAGATAAAGGACTTTGCACTCCGAGAGGCCGATAATCGGCCCATTATCGGCTTCGGCCGCCTGTTTGTGGACTTCGAACTATCGAGCCTTTTCCGCTGGGCCTGGACATTTGCCGACATTCGTATCGAACGACCGTCGCTATACATTGAAGTCCGGTCTAACGGCCGTCTCAATTTCGCAGATCTGGTGGACAGCCTTCCAAAGTCCGAGGGTTCTTCAAATGCAGACCATCAGCCACCGCGTCTGTTACTGCAACACATTGCGATCGTTGACGGAAGCTTCACCTTCAGCGATCGTTCCGTTCGGACTCCCGCCACCGAGACCTTTTCACCTCTTAATCTCGAGTTCAAAGAAATATCAACCCTTCCGGAGCGCAAAGGCCCATACACCATCAAAGCCAAACTACCCGGCGGCGGCACGGTCGGCTGGAGTGGCAAAGTATCTTTGCATCCGCTCTTTTCCGAAGGCGAGTTAAACGTAGCCGACTTCAAGCTGGTCACGGCATGGAAATTCGCTCAGGATAAGGTGCAATTTGCCAGTCCGGCGGGCGAGGCGGACTTCACCACTCGCTATCGATTCGGTTATCAGAAGCATACCACTGTTTTGGTGTTGCAGGATGCAAAACTGGCGCTAAAAGGACTTTTGCTCACAGAAAAAGGCAAGAGCACGCCAATTCTTGCTTTGGAAGCCATCGAAGCTGCAGGTATTCATTTCGATCTTCAACAACACGAGATCACGGTGCCGAATATCGTTGTACGTAACGGCAAAATCGCCGCATCAATGGATGAGCAAGGGATATTGAACTGGCAAAAACTCACCGAACATCAGGAATCCGCAAAGGTGACACCAGAAATTCCTGTGGCTTCAATCCCTGATCGACAACCATGGCGCTTGAAAACACAAGAGGTGAAAATCGAAAACGTGGCGGTGGATTATATTGATCACAGTCGCGCCAATCCTTTGGAAATGACCATTGCCGCACTCAATATATTGCTGAACGCATCAGCGGAAATCGGCAACGGCCCGGTTAAAGCCGACATAAACGGTTTGACGGTAAATTTGAACCGTGTAGCGCTTTCTGAGACAGGGCAAGGCACTCCCTTTTTTACCTTGGACAAACTTGCGCTGGAAGACGGCCGTATTGATATCGGCAGTCGTGCGATTACCTTCACGGGCATGCAGGCCACCGGCGGCAGGACAAGCGTCATTCGCGACAAAAAAGGCCGGATCCGGCTCGTCGAATTGCTGGCTCCCAGCGATCGAGGTATGAAAAAGCGCGAAATCGCCGAGACCGGAGCGAAGGCGCAGGCCGAAGAACACCCCTGGTCGTTTCGACTTAATGATTTTGAGTTAAACGGTTTCAGAATGGCACTAAAAGACCGTACTTTTGTTCCGGACATCGTTTATGATCTGAAAGATATCCGCGTATCGTTGAAAAATCTCACCAACGATAAAAAGACGCCGATTGATTTTGATGCCGCGCTAAAGGTAGTGCAGGGTGGAAACGCCAGTGTGCACGGTCAGGTCAGTCAAACCGGAGACCATGTCAATGCACGCGGAAAAATAAGCGGCCTAAACCTCAAACCGCTGTATCCGGCCGTAACCCGGTTCACATACCTCGCACTCGAGTCAGGCAACTTCTCAGCAGCGACCCATGTTGACTATCATTCTACAAAATCCGGTCCGCAGTTACGCGCCGACGGCTCCATGAGTTTGAACAAGCTCAAGCTCAATGAATCCGACACCGGCGAGAGATTCCTCGATTGGAAAGCGATGTCCGGGAAGGGCATAAAATTTAGTCTGTCACCCCAACGGATGCAGATCGAGGAAGTAAAGCTGCTGGAACCCGGCGTCAAGGTAGTGGTTTTCAAAGACCGCAGTGTAAATTTCGCCAAGATGCTTAAGGGGCCGGATACAGTTGGTTCAGAGACCAAAGCGCATCCGGAAAAAACCCCGGCTGCAGCATCCAAAGATCACCGGGAACTTTTTCCAATAAACATCGAGCGAATTCGAGTGGATAACGGCAATGTTGATTTTGCCGATCTCAGCCTTGTATTGCCTTTTGCCGCCCAGGTGACTGACTTTAACGGGGGGATTAGCGGTATCTCCTCCAACGCCGAGAGGCTCGCATCGGTCAAGTTCAAGGGAAAGGTCGACGAATACGGATTCAGCACCGTGGAGGGCCGGTTGAAACCGTTTTTGCCTAAAATGTTCACCGACATCACCGTATCGTTCCGTAACGTTCAAATGAAGTCCTTCAGCCCATACAGCGCCACGTTTGCAGGGCGTAAAATCGCATCCGGTACGCTCAACCTGAAGTTGGAATACAAGATTCAGAACAGCGAACTTCTAGGAGACAACAACGTCGTGTTGGACAAGTTTACACTCGGCGAACGCGTCAAAGCGCCCAATGCGATCAACCTTCCTCTGGATCTGGCTATCGCACTCCTTACCGACGCCGAAGGCAAAATCGATGTTGCGGTGCCGGTACGCGGCAACGTGGACAATCCGAAATTCGCATACGGCAGTGTGATCTGGAAGGCGATCGTCAACCTGATCACAAAGATTGCAACCGCACCGTTCCGAGCGCTGGGCAATCTTTTCGGCGGTAAGGGTGAGCAACTGGATGCCATCGCTTTCGATCCCGGTAGTGCTCACTTGCTGCCGCCGGAGATGGAAAAAATAAAAAAGGTATCGGAGGCCCTCAAAAAACGGCCCAAGCTGAGGCTGGTGGTGGCAGGTCGTTTCGACCCTGAAATGGACGGGGAGGCGTTGCGTACCGAGGGTGTACAGCGTGCGCTTGCGCTGCAGACGGGTCTGAAACTCGCTCCAAACGAGGAACCGGGCCCTCTTTCTTTTGACACTGCAAAGATGCAGGGTGCTCTGGAAAAATTACTGGAAAAACGTAAGGGTGACCATGCAATCGCCGATTTTCAAGCTCGGTATGAAAAAGAAACGGGTAAAAAAGCCAAGCGGATGAATGTTGCCATGGCGCTTGTAGGCTGGAAGAGTTCAGATACCGCCTTTTACGAGGCAATGTTCAAGGAACTGGTGAAACTGGAGCCGCTCACTGATAACGACCTCATGGAACTCGCTAAAAGGCGGGCACAAGAGATCGTGAATGAAGTCAAAGAGGCAGGCGGGTTGGATAATACCCGTGTCACCACCGGAAGCCCGGGGCCGGTGAAAAAAACCTCGAGAAAAACCGTCAATACCGACCTTTCCCTGGATATCGTCAAGCTTAATAGCTAAATTCAATATTTCACCCCTGAACAGGCCATCAGCACTAAATGTGGAAAAGGGGTCACCTAATAGCATACGCTTATACTGCCCTGAAGACACACGCCTGATTGTTTCCTTAGCCTGAACAAAATTAGAAAAGAAAAGGCAGCGCCATGAGTTGCATTGTAGGCAGATCCACTTCAAACTTTAACGACGGCCACCGCCCTTGCTCCTTGTTTTGTGCAAAGTCCACAAATCCTTTTTTACGGGGCCATGCCCCTTCTTTGGGGAGGCTGAAGCCGTGGTATCGGTTGGTGTGTATGTGATGATAAGAGAGGCACTTGCCTCATTTGACGAAACCTCTTCATCCTGCTATGATCTTTCACGTCCATTTGAAACCTCCTTTGTTAAGATTCTTGTTTGATTTTCCAATTTCTTCTTAACAGGAGGTTTCTTTTTTGGGTAGATATTAAGATATTTTTTTCTGTCGTACCCTCGGGGGTGTAACCTATTGATGTTTTAATATATAACATCCGTAAATGAGTAAATAAGTTGGAAAAGAATCGAAAAAGCAAAATTTGCGGGCTTATGATTGAGTTATTGAATTTTAGAAGAGCGTCTCGCTCTCACGCTCTCAAGGATTTCTATCTCAGCTTGGTGCGGAGTATCCCTGGCGATCCGTCGATCCGCCCTCGATCCGGGTCGGACCGGGACAGGTGACCTTTCGCTATTTTCAGACTTTTACACTCTATGGAAAGAGGAGATTCATGAGACAGAAAACCCATCCAGACACAGAGTCGTTCCGATATGAACCCCTGCGTTTTCATTCGACCAATGGACGCCAACAGGTGATAAAGGCGGCACTGCTGAAAATGGCGGGCGTTTTTCTCGCCGGTATTTTCTTTGCAATCTGGCCATGCACATACTCCCACCAGGTGCATGCAGATGAGCAAGCAAAGGCAGGGGTTATGCCTGATTATCTTTCCGGGGCTGAGCTCCAATCGGCAAAGGTCTATCAAGCGGTCGTGCCGGCAGTGGTGACAATCTTTACCTCTCGGGAAGTGATTCAGGAGGAAGGGGCTGCAAAAAAAGGAGGTATTGGCAGCGGCGTCCTGATTTCAAAAGAGTGCCATGTGCTTACAGCGGCTCATGTGGTCAGGGGCGCTGATGAGATCGTCGTAAAGACACAAGACGGAAAGATGCGGCCGGCAGAGCTTCTTTTCAGCGAGACGGGTGCGGATATAGCCCTTTTAAAGCTCATGACGCCTGCACCCGAGCTAAAGCACGCCGAGCTGGGAGATTCAGACCGGCTTGTGGTTGGGCAATCGGTTTATGCCATAGGCAGTCCATATGGTCTGGAGGATTCTTTCTCAGTAGGGCACATCAGCGGGTTTCGCAGCTTCGACCGCTATTACGACGGTGCGATTCAGGCCAAATTCATACAAACCGATGCTGCGATCAACATGGGAAACAGCGGTGGTCCTCTCTTGAACTCGAAGGCCCAGGTCATCGGGATAGCCTCCCGGATACTCAGTGTTTCAGGTGGCTTCCAGGGGATCGGATTTGTTGTGCCCATCAATACGGCAAAGGAACTGTTGTCTCTCAAAGACCGGGTCTGGTTGGGCATCGAAGGCATCTATTTGAACAGAGAGGGGATCTCTACGCTGATGAACCGAGACCTGAAAGGTGGCCTGCTCATAGAACGCGTTACAAAGGGGAGTCCCGCAGACAAGGCTGGCTTGAGAGGCGGCTCAATCCCGTCACGGATGCTGGGTCGGGATTTCTTGCTGGGCGGAGATTTGATCGTGGAGTTCGGCACCCAGGAGGCCTGCAATAGCGATTGCCTGGCAGAGGCTAACAAGCACTTTGGCGGCATTGACAAGATTCCGGTGAAATTCCTGCGCGGTGGTAAAATTCTGGAGGCCACCATTGATTTATCGGGCACCCGACGGAATTTTCTTGAAGGAATTAAGAATTGATGACAAGGACAGACCATTGCAGATCACGGCAATTCTATTGCGCCTTTCCCTCGGCTGGAGTGGAAATCTACACAATCGGTTTCACAAAGAAGAGCGCCAGAGAATTCTTCGATATCCTGAAAGGTGCGGGAATCAAGCGTCTGATAGACATACGGCTGCATAACTCTTCCCAGCTTGCAGGGTTTACAAAACAGGATGACCTCGCCTTCTTCCTGCAGGATATATGTGGAGCTGAATACATACATAAACCCATACTTTCGCCGACGAAGGAAATCATGGATGGGTACAAGAAAAAGAAAATCACCTGGGAGGAGTATGAAAGGCGTTTCAGGTCTCTTATGAATGAGAGGAGAGTGGGGGAAATCCTCGATAAGGGACTTTTCGACACCCCGACCGTTCTTTTGTGCAGTGAACCCACACCGGATAGATGCCATCGACGGCTCGTCGCCGAATATTTGCAAGAGAAATGGGGTGACGTAACGATTATCCACCTGTAGGAAAGGTGGAGCGGAAGGCCGCAAAAGGAAAGTTGAGGACATACGAAGGTTGCGAGGAATTGGATAAGACTGGTCAACATATTTTGAGGATGCAATAGTAGCCTTGCCGTCAACACCTGAAAAGAAGGAAATGGTCAAGGCCTATTCGGCCTGGGGGGCCGTGTGCCTTTTTTGGGGGACCACCTACCTCGCCATCAGAATAGGCGTCAGGATCCTCCCACCCGCCCTCTTTGCCGGAATCCGCTTTACCATTGCGGGCTTCATTTTTTTCCTTTTTCTGAGGTTCCGGGGTTATTCACTGCCCAACAGAAAGGGATTGCTGGATGCGGCGGTGGTGGGAATAGCCCTGCTCGTGGCGGCGAACGGATTGGTTGTCTGGTCCGAACAATGGGTGCCAAGCGGTTTGACCGCCCTGATCGTTGCCACGCTTCCGCTCTGGATGGCAGTTTTTGAGGGCTTCCTGCCTACCGGTGATCGATTAACCGTCAAAAAGATCTCGGGAATCCTCATGGGATTATGCGGGTTGGTGATATTGTTCTGGCCGGACCTGAAAGGCGCCCTTGACATGGGGTACTTGAGAGGAGTCGTCGTTTTGTTTCTGGCCCCCTGCTCCTGGGCGGCCGGCTCGATTTACTCCAAACACAGGCCCGTTCGTACCGACCCCCTTATGGCGGCTTCGCTGCAAATGATTATTGCCGGATTCATTTTGATGTCCATCGGGGCCTCGTTTGGAGAATTCAAACGTTTCGTTTTTGAACCCCTTGGTGTGGGCGCCTTAGTCTATCTGATCATATTTGGTTCCATCGTCGGATACGGGTCCTTTATCTACGCCCTTTCAAAGCTTCCCGCATCCAAGGTTTCCATGTATGCCTACATCAACCCCGTGATCGCGGTTATTCTGGGATGGCTGGTTCTCGGAGAGCGCATGGATGGATGGATGATAACCGGAACAGCGATTGTACTGGCCGGAGTCGTGATAGTCAATTCTGAATCGGTAAAACCTGGATCGTAATTGAAATGTTTTCGGCCTCGGAAACGGTGTGCCGACCATACCTGCCTCTATTTCGAAAGGTAATGGGTTTGCGGTCCCCATTGGCAATCCGGAAGGATAACGGCCAATATTCATAGTGTCTGCCGCCAATATTCATCCGCCCACCTCTAATGCTCACCTGAAGAAGATCGCCTGTGATACCGGCCCTACCGGGGGAAAATGAGACAACTCACTCAAAGTCTTTCCTGCTCTTGTGCGCTATTGCAGAAAGGATCTCCCGGAGATAACTCACGAAATCTGAAGGGATTAGACATGGCGACCTGCTATCATAGGTTGATTATGATAATATTATAATTGTCAAGCACGAAAAACTCGCCCCCTGGGTCACCGCCTCACTGGCCCGGATTTCTCACCAATAATCCAGTGTCCATCCATAAATGAGATAGTTTGTTCGAGATCAAGTCGAAGATCCCGGACTTTGAGCGGGGGCATGTGAAAATTTTGACCACAGGAATACATTGAGGTATTTCGAGGATTAGAATTTGAGCCTAACAACGATATCGGGCAAAATAGCCATTTATGGATGCGCACAATCTAGTATGACGGCGGATAGCCCGGAAGAAATGTGGGTTAACCTTGATGGCTTCGTTGGAAGTGAACAACGTTACTATTTTCTTGACACAAGACGAAGTCATTCCTAGAAGAATAATTTTATACGATGTGCCTTGAAGGGGGGATGGAATGGGAAGATTGGATGTGGGTATGAACGGTTCGCTTGTTGACAAAGAAGATTGTGCCCTGGTTATTATTGATATCCAGGAAAAGCTGGTTCCCGTTATTACCGGCGCGGAAGAAATCATCCGGAATGTCATCAAGCTTGTCAAGTTTTCAAAAATAATCGAAATTCCAATCGTCGTTACGGAGCAGCAGAATCTTGGAAGGATCGTTGGACCGATACGGTCAGAGACAGCAGAAATTGAGCCCATCTCCAAGATAACCTTCAGTTGTTTCGCATCCGAGGAATTCCAGAATTACCTGCGCTACCTTGGCAGAAAAACCCTCATTCTCACCGGCATTGAATCCCACATCTGCGTCGCGCAGACAGCCCTCGACGCCCCCCATGATTACACGATACAGGTGGTCGGTGACGCCGTTGCCTCGCGGGATCCACGGAACCGGGATATCGCCCTCCAGAGGATGAGGGAAGCGGGTGTCACCGTAACATCAACGGAAATGCTCATCTATGAACTGCTTAAGAAGGCCGGTACGGACGAATTCAGGGCGACCCTGCCCCTGGTGAAGTAGGGAATGCGGCCCGCACCGTGGCCTCGGCCAGCACCTGCGCCGTATCGTAAACCCGTGTCCTAAAATGCACCTCGTCAGCGGTAATGGAGAGTTCCGTGCATGCCACGAGCAGAACCTGCGCTCCCTGTCCTATCAGGTCATGAGCCGCCGTTGTCAGCCCATCTTTCACCTCCTGACCGATATCGCCGCGCTTAATCCGCAGTATCGAAGACATGAGATTTTCCTGGATGCGGGATGAGGGAATGCGGAGGGAAATATCGCGATTTTGGAACGCCTTTGCGTAGAGGCCGGTTTTGACAACCGCGTCTGATGCCAGAAGCCCGGCCGTTTTGACACTTGGATTCTCGGAGATCACTGCTTCAACCGCCAGTTCGATCATGTTGAGGACAGGGATTTCAACGGCAGCCGAAACCTCACCATAATAGAAATGGGCGGTATTGCACGGAATAACAATGACTCCCGCCCCCTGGGACGCGAGATTCACCGCCATTTCCGCCATTACGGGTCCGGGGCTTTCACCGATCCCGTCAATCAGGGCCTTTATACGGGACGGAATTTTCGGATTGTTGTCCACGATCATCCTGATGTGATCGCAATCGTCATTGGCGGGAGTGGATCGAATTACCCGTCTCATAAAATCCACGGTTGCCTCAGGCCCCATACCTCCGACGACACCGACAATCTTTTCCTGCATCCGCCGGCATCCTTTCATTGGGAAAGGAGGTAGTCCTTATAGACATACAGGGCGGGAGAGCCGCCGGTATGCACAAAAAGGACAGCATCTTCCTTCTTGAAAAACCCCTTTCTTGTCTGGTCAATAAGGCCCGCCATAGCTTTTCCCGTGTAAACGGGATCGAGGAGGATTGACTCTGTTCTGGCCAGCATCTTTACAGCCTCTGCCATCTGGGGAGTCGGGAGGGAATAACCCGGTCCCACGTATTCATCCAGACAGACAACCGCCTCACGGGGTATCTCCGCCTTCACGCCAACATGCCGCGCTGTTTCCTGTACAAGGCCGTGAACGATCTCTTCCTGTTCTTCTTTCTTGCGGCTGACATTGACTCCTGTGACCGGAATATTCATATTACATCCATGGAACCCGGTCACAAGGCCGGCATGGGTTCCCGCGCTTCCGCTCGCGCAGACAACGTGATCGACCGTAAGCCCCTGCTCAAAAAGCTGCTCGGATATTTCCTGGGCGCAGGCCACATATCCGGTGGCGCCAATGGGATTGGATCCCCCGCCAGGGATGACATAGGCGTTCCTTCCCTGTGAGGAGAGTTGGCCTGCAACCTCCTGCATCTCTTTCATCATGTCGGACCCTTTTGGAACCACCTTGATGTCCTCAACACCCAGGAGGCGGAAGAGAAAATTGTTTCCACCGGCCTTGGGATCATAGGTGCCGGGGACCCGTTCTTCCAGGACCAGCCGGCACTTGAGGCCCTCTTTCACCGCAGCCGCAAGGGTCAGCCTGCAGTGGTTTGATTGCACAGCGCCGCAAGTTATGAGCGTGTCGGCACCTTTGGCAAGGGCGTCAGCCACAATGAATTCCAGCTTCCGGGTCTTATTCCCGCCCGCGGCCAGCCCGAGGAGATCGTCGCGCTTGATGTACACCCGCGGCCCGCCCAGGGCATCACTGAACCGGGCAGCAAATTCGATGGGTGTCTTCCCGCTGGTATACCGTCTTCTTGGAAACCGGGCCAGATTCATGATTGACTCCCTACTCGACCAGGATAAATGCCTCGCGGCCTTCCCCACAGGTATAGCACTTTTCAGGCGGGGGTCCTTCCACGGTATATCCGCACACCTTGCAGACGTAAAGCTCTCCCACTTCCGGGTCCTTTCCGTCCTTGAGGGCGGAAAGGGCCTTTTCAAAGAGGTTGAGGTGTGTTGTTTCAGCTTCCTGGGCATAGAAGAAACTGTTCAGCGCGTCATTATCGGTGTCCCTCTTGGCCTGGTAGACAAACATGGGATACATGCCCGTTGCCTCCTCGGATTCCCCCTGCAGGGCGCTTTGCGTGTTCTCCAGGGTGGATTTTACTTCCTTGAGCGCCTCCAGGTGTTTGTTGGCATGGATGATTTCCGCGTCGGCGATTACCCGAAAGAGTCTTGCCATGTTTGGAAAGCCCTCTTCTTCCGCCTTCTTCGCGTAGACAAGATAACGGCGATTAGCCTGACACTCTCCGGCAAAGGCTATTTTCAAATTCTTGTTGGTTTGCTCAGACATGATTTCCTCCCCCTGAAAATGGTATGAACAGTATCAGTGATGTCGTTGGAACAGTCCTGAACAACGGACTTTTCCCGATTCCATCCTGAATCATCCGGTTGAAAAAGTATAGAGCGATCAGCTGCCCCGGTCAATCACAATTTTGACCGTTCTGTGGCTAGTAAATGGCTTTCTCAGTGGATGGATCAAAGAAATGGAGATTTTCGAGGCGGGCTTTCAGGATGATTTCCTGGCGCGGCTTGACCCGGGTCTGGGCATTTACGGAGGCAATAAGACTGAGGCTCCCCACTTTCACTTCCAGATAAATCTGACTTCCCACCGGCTGGACGACCACAACACCCGCCCGTAATGTGCCTCTTTCTCCCAGCGTTCCGGTTGCTGAGAGGTCATCAGGCCGGATCCCCAAAATCACTTCCCTGTTACCATAGGCGGCAAGGGCTTCTATCTTCTTGTCGGGAACGGGCAATTGCAATCCTTCGGAGCCGACCATAAGATTGTCTCCGGCCTGCTCAATGTGAGCGCGTATGAAATTCATGGTTGGAGACCCTATAAAACTAGCCACGAATCTGTTCGTCGGCATAAAATAGAGTTCCAAGGGCTCACCCACCTGCTGTATGAGACCATTCTTCATAACGACGATCCGATCTCCCATGGTCATGGCCTCAATCTGGTCATGGGTCACATAGATACTGGTCCTCTCCATTCTCTCATGCAGTTTCTTCAGCTCCAGGCGCATCTGAATCCGCAGTTTCGCATCCAGATTGGAGAGTGGTTCGTCAAAAAGATACACCTGCGGGACCCGGACGATCGCACGCCCCAGAGCAACCCGCTGTCGCTGTCCGCCGGAAAGGGCCTTCGGTTTCCGGTCCAGGAATTCCGAAATACCCAACATTTCCGCAGTCTCTTTTACGCGATGCTCGATCTCCTTCCTTGGCTTTTTCTTCAATTTTAACCCGAAGGCCATGTTGTCAAAGACGCTCATGTGGGGATAGAGCGCGTAATTTTGAAAGACCATGGCCACATCCCTTTCCTTCGGAGGAATACGGTTGACCAAACGATCGCCAATGTATATGTCCCCGGCCGTGATATCTTCAAGTCCTGCGATCATTCTGAGGGTAGTGGTCTTCCCGCACCCGCTCGGCCCGACGAATACCATGAATTCATGGTCCTTGACCTCAAGGGAAAACCTATCCACGGCAATATCCTTGCCGAAGCTTTTCTGAACATCCTGTAAGATTACCTGGGCCATACTCCTTGCTACTCCTTCAAAGCGCCGGTCATTCCGGCCACATAGTATTCTACAAAAAATGAGTAAATAAGCGCAATAGGGACACTCCCCAAGAGGGCCCCTGCCATGAGCGGTCCCCAGTGATACACGTCTCCTCTTACGAGTTCAGTGACCAGCCCCACTGATATGGTTTTCTTCAGGCTGGAAGAAATAAAGGTAAGGGCATAAAGGTATTCATTCCAGGAAAGGGTAAATGCAAATATCCCGGCAGAAACAATGCCCGGGAGGGAAAGGGGTATAATCACTTTAAAAAAGACCCATAGTCTGCTTGCCCCATCCATCATGGCACATTCTTCCAGTTCTTTGGGGATGGACTTGAAATACCCCATCAAAAGCCAGGTACAAAAAGGGATGAGGAACGTCGGATAAATAATAGAAAGGGAAACCAGAGAATCCCAAATCTTCAGCTTGAAAACCATGGTGGCTAAAGGGATGAAGAGGATGGTGGGCGGTACCAGGTAGCAAAAAAAGATGGCTATTCCCATGAAACCGGATCCCCGAAAGCGAATGCGCTGGATACCATATGCGGCCAAGAGACTTGTTGCCAATGAAATAAAGGCGGAAACCACTGAAACAAGAAACGTATTAAAGAGCCAGCGCAAGAACGGGGTATCGAAAAGCAGGTGTTTTACATTCGCCAAAGACCACGTATAGATATAGAAGGGGTTAAGGCTCAGGTTATACAATTCGACGTCAGACTTGAAGGTCGTGACAAGCATCCAGTAAAAGGGGAAAAGGAGAAACAGCAGAAAGAGTATGAGGGGGATATAGAAGCGCAGTAATTTTTGGGCAAAACGCTGTGCCATCTCATTCCTCCCTGCGTAAATACTTTGCTGTAATCAGGACACAAATCAGTAAGATGGGGAAGATAAAAATGGAGATGGCCGCCCCTTCACCCAGGTGTCCGCCCGGGATGGCCCGCTGATAAGAAAGCGTTCCATAAATATGGGTCGCATTGGCAGGCCCTCCGCGGGTCATGATCCAGATGAGATGAAAATCGGCAAATGTCCAGATAATGGAGAATGTGGTGATCACAGCCAGCAGCGGCATGATCAGGGGAACAGTGATTTTTCTGAATTTTACCCAGGGACTTGCGCCGTCGATATCCGCGGCCTCGTAAAGGCTCTGGTTGATGGTCTGTAACCCGGCCATCAGGCCAATGGTAAAAAAGGGTATCCCTCTCCACACATTGACAGCGATGACACTGGCACGGGCATTATTCGGGTTACCCAGAAAATCAATTTCATGTGATAGAATTCCCATTTTGATGAGCACCCAACTGATACAGGAGAACTGAGAGTCAAAGATCCACCAGAAAACAATGGTGGAAAGGGCTGTCGGAACAATCCAGGGAAGCAGAACGATTGCGCGCACCAAGCCCTTGGCCTTGAAATCACGGTTCAGGACCATGGCCAAGGCAAAGCCTAATACAAGCTTAAAAAAAACAGCAGCAACAGTGTAAAGCAGCGTGTTGAAAGTGGTCAGCCGGAAAACATCATCAAATAAGAGATAAAAATAATTTTCAAGCCCGATAAAGTGGCCGGTCCGCCCGATGATGGTGTCTGTAAAGGAGAGCCAGATGCCGAGGACAAAGGGATATGCGAGCAGCAGAAGGAGGATAATTCCGACGGGAGCGGTAAACAGGACGCCGACGACTCCCCGTTGCTGCAGGGCCATGGAGAGTCTGCCCGAAGTCCGACCCTGCGGATCTGATTGATCCTTGAATACCGTCGCTCCGTTATGCATGCCCGCTTATCCCTTCACTGTTGTTCAGCGGTAAAACCTCTTCAACTTCCTTTCTGCCGAAAGGGCGGCAGCCTTCGGTGTCCTCCCCCTTACGCAGACATCAGCGAACATATCCACAATGACATACTCACTCATTGCCGCTGCCGAGGCAGGTCCCAAAGGCCCCGCATATCCGTTCCACAGCATCCGCTCCATGCAATCCCGATACGGTGTGATCCGGGGATCCTTTTTCCAGGCAGGCAGATCGTAATAAGCCTTCAAGGTCTGGGTAACATAGCCCCAGGTTCCGCTTTCCCATGCACCGTACTGGGGTTTTTCAAACATGAACCGGAGATAGTCCTTCGCGGCATTGGGAACCGGTGTGTGTTTGAAAATAAACGCCAAACTGAAAAGGGACAATTCGGTGGGATGTCCGACCGGGCCAACAGGAAAATTCATTGTCATAAGATCCTTGTTTATCTCAGGGAATTTATTCATAGAGGCATAGAAGATGCTGTTGCCGTTCGCCGTCAGGGAGATTATTCCGGCCAAGAACGCCTTGTTGTTATGCGGATCAAGCCAGGAAGCCACACCGGGAACCATGGTTTCGTAGAGTTCCCTGCACGCATCCAGGGCCTGGAGGGTCTCTTTGCTGTTAATACAGATGGTCTT
>Ga0307426_1000774_pt1 | contig 21708 bp, 18 predicted proteins | sample SalMarWE160340MG_FD_202165 | JGI IMG/M metagenome (GOLD analysis project Ga0307426, IMG submission 202165) | Salt marsh sediment microbial communities from the Plum Island Ecosystem LTER, Massachusetts, United States - WE1603-40 | ecosystem: Environmental > Aquatic > Marine > Intertidal zone >...
TCATCGAAGATTTGGATTCCGGCCAAATCGTCCAGGTCGGCGAAGTTTCCGGCGATCCGGCGATACCTGACGGAGATACGACAAATCTAATTGTCGATCTTTCAGGTGAAACCGTTTCCAACAGATTATCCATCTCGGTTAATTGTCATACACCCGGGTACGAAGATTGGTGGTTCGTATCCGGGAAAAGCGCCACGATGTCGGCCAGTTTCGCTAATGGAATAACCGTATCTGCGGCGGAAGCTGAAATACCTCCCCTCGATTCTATAGATATGTCTGAAGAGATAATTCTTAATTCCGGGCACACAATACTATCGGCCGACCTGACATCGGGAATGCTGCAATTGAAAATCGAAAACGGATCCAATCTTTCCGCGAATTTATCTCTCGGATTGCCTGATTTTACGGACGGCCTATCGCCTCTTACCCTGAACAGGACGATAATTCCGCAGTCGACGATATACATCAATCTCGACCTGGGGAGCTATAAATTTGAACCGGTCAATCAGACCGCACCTCAGGAAATCAGTATCGACGCGGTTCTGTCGATCCCCGGTTCGAGCGAGAAAGTGGTCGTTAATCGCGGTGACATGTTTAGTGTTATTGCCGAAATGACCAATATTCAATTCGATTCCATGAGCGCCATTCTGAATCCAATCGAAATGTCATTTGACAATCTTGATACATTTGCGCTCGATATTCCCGAGGGATTCGACGAAATTCAGTTAGCCAATGCCGTATTAAGCTTGGAAATCGAAAGCGCGGTCAATCTTACCAGCTTACTTAATCTGACTATTTCCGGCGACGGGTCTCAGTCGCCGATTTTTATTTCCGAAATAATCGCCGGCGGCTCCGCCGCAAATCCGACCACGACTATCATAATTGATTCCAGTCTGGCGTCGTTTTTGAATCCGGTACCGCAGTATGTCACCATAAGCGGGCAGGCAACGATTGGCGGTGACGGCCTTCCCCATACGATTACGCGTGACGATTATCTGTTTGGCCGATTCAGTATCACGTCGCCGCTGGAAGTAATTATCGATAGCCTGACTATTTCAGGGGACACCACGGTCGAAGAATTTGACCGGGGAGATATCGACGTTATCACCGACCATTTTATCCGGGCCGATTTTAACTTGACGATTGACAACAGCCTCCCTCTGGGTGTCCGGATTCAGATTTATTTTGACGGCGATTCGACAAATATGAATCAAAACGCTCAGGTAATTAAAACGCTGAACGTCGGTGCAGATTCGGTATCACAGGTTTCGTTCTCACTGGATAGCACCGAAGTTAAAGTCCTTAAGAACGACCCGCTTTATATTGCCGAGGATTTTACCCTTCTCGGCGACGGGAGTAATCCGGTTGAAATCGTGAGGTCGGACCGGATTATTATTCAGGGAACAATTGAAGTCGAGTATCAATTCGACGGTGAGTTTTAGGAAAAATGCGAAAAGTAGTTATTGCAGCAAAATCTGCTTTCCGGTGGATAAAATGAGATCGAAAATTTTATTTTTTATAATATTTTTGCTTCTAATAACGACGACGGCTGGTGCGGCCGGGCTGTCTTCAGCGCGGGCAGTCGCCATGGGCGGGGCCTATATGGGACTGGCCAAAGGTGTTTACTCTCCCCTTTATAATCCGGGCAATATCGGGATAACGGATTTCAGACAGAGGGGACTGGAACTGGCCGGGGTCGGAGTGGAAATTAGAAATAATAGTTTTACGCTGAAAGATTATAATCGGTACACCGGCGCCATCCTGACGGAGTACGATAAATCGGCGATTCTGGGTATGATCCCGGCCGAAGGGCTTCAGATCTCGGCGGTGGCGGAGGCCGGCGCAATCTCACTGTCACTCGGTTCGTTTGTTTTTTCATTCAACGGTTATGCCGCAACCGAAACAGATATCAATAGGGATGTTCTGTCTGTACTATTCGACGGCAATCAATTAAATGACAGTATAAACCTGAACGGAAACTACAGCGAGGCCATTGCCTACGCTTCCGGAGGAATATCTTACGGGCGCTCGATCTACAAAACAGGATCCAGACAGGTAGGACTGGGTGCGACCTTCAAATATATCAGGGGCATTGCCTACGAAAGATTAACCGATATCACCGGCGACATTATAACGCTGGCCACCGGTTTGGAGGGTAAGGGCACCATGATAGCCTATACTTCGACCGGCGGGAACGGCTTCGGTATGGACATCGGCGCCACGCTTAAGTTCAATGACAATTATACTGCCGGAATGACTTTCGAAAACCTGATAAGCAATATCAGTTGGGGTGATAATACCCGCGAGCACTATTATAATTTTCATTTCGATACGCTGACGCTTGAAAACATGGATAAAGATTCAATTATAGTATCGGATGATTACTCCAAAGATATCGCCGAATTTAAATCAAAGCTGCCATGCATCATGAGAATCGGTGTTGCCAACACCAGCGGCAACTTCATCTGGGCGGTTGACTGGACACAAGGTTTCAAACTGGCCGCCGGTTCGTCGTCTAAACCGCGCCTATCAGCCGGAGCCGAATACCAATTTACCGATTTTTTGCCGGTGCGATTCGGCTACTCTCTGGGAGGCGGACGCAGCTCATCACTATCAGGCGGGCTCGGTTTTGATTTCAAATCGTATTACATTGATTTAGCCCTGGCCAATCATAGTCTGTTCAAATTTTCGTCCACCAAAGGCCTGCACCTGGCGCTATCGACCGGACTCAGATTCTAATTCGGAAACGCACTTATGATTCGGACTGGTGGACATAAAGGGAGCCGTATGCTAACGAATAAAACGCTGGTGGTGCTCATTGTCGCCTTAAGCCTGTCGACCGCGTCGGCAATGCCGCCGCGCCCGCAAATTATAGATGGCACGGTAAAAATGACATTGGCATCGCCGAAAGAAGAAACGACTCTGCGCAAACGAGGCGTAAACGCTCCGTCAAAGGCAACCGATCTACTTGAAGCATCTTACGATAATCCATACAACATGCTGGCAATATTGGTAGAATTTTCAGATAAACCGGGTCAAACCCCGGTCGCATTTTATGACTCGCTTCTTTTTGAAAATCGACAGGGGACACTGACGCATTATTACAGGGCTGTTTCCTACGGCCGACTGGATATTGTCACGGTGAATCTGCCGTCGGCAATCGGCTGGGTCGAAGCACCACAGGAATATGCCTGGTACTGCAATCGTAAAAAAGGTGTCGGCGATTATCCGCAGAACACTCAAAAACTATGCGAAGATATTGTTGATCTTGTTGATACTATCGTTGATTTCTCATTGTACGACAACGATAACGACGATACGGTTGACGCCGTGATCTTGATTCACAGCGGTTCCGGTTATGAACAGACGGCCGATATCGACGATATTCATTCGCACAAATGGAATATCACTCCCCGGATGAAAGATAGCGTGTACATATATGATTATACCATCCAGCCGGAATATTGGTATCAACCGGGCGATATGACCTGCGGTGTATTCTGCCATGAAGTGGGACATATTTTCGGTTTACCCGATCTGTACGACCCCGATTACAGTTCCCGCGGAATCGGCGTCTGGTCGGTGATGTCTTACGGCAGCTGGCTGGGTCCCAACTATGACGGCTCCTGTCCGGCCGAACCGGACGCTTGGAGCCGAATTCAATTAGGATTTACATCACCGGTCGAAATCGATAAAAGTCTCGAGGGATTAAGTATCGTGAATATTGAAGAGAGCGGAGAAATATATAGATTATTCTCGAACGATTTGCCGACCGACGAATATTTTCTTATCGAAAACCGGCAGAAAATAGGCTACGACGCATATCTTCCCGGTGACGGTCTTCTTATCTGGCATATTGACGAAACAAATTTAACAACAATGTTGCCGAATAAACAGGAATGGTATCCGGGACATACATCGTACGGGAATTATGGAATTGCCCTGGAGCAGGCCGACGGTTTGTACCAATTGGAACAGTCAGGCAACGCCGGCGATGCCGGCGATCCGTACCCCGGATCGAGTTTTAATACGAGCTTCACTCATTTTTCCGATCCGACATCGGACTTGTATAACGGACAGAGATCCTATATTGAAATAGGAAATATTCCGGCATCATCCCCGATAATGACGGTCGATTTTCAGGCGGGGTCTTTCGGCAGCAGCGAAAATGATGAAGACCAAATTCTCCCCGACAAAATCAAGCTGCGGCAAAATTATCCCAATCCCTTTAATCCCAGCACTACCATTGATATCGTTCTGCCCGGAGCCGGATATGTTTCGCTTAATATTTATGATATTACGGGACGACGGGTCAATCAATTAATAAACCGTTTTTATCCAAACGGAATGATAAGTATGGAATGGGACGGGCGCGATTTCGGCGGCAATAAAGTGGCGTCCGGAACCTACTTTTATGAAGTTGTCACCGAATATGGTAAAGAAATCAAAAAAATGACCCTTATAAAATAACGACCGACCGAACGTCGGTCCATCCGGGGATGTATTGCTCCTCCCCCTCAATACACCCCGGAATTTTCAGGCCCCCTCTCGATAGGGGGCCTAAATTTTTATTCGGGACTTAATCGTCTCTCCTCCATGAGCCCGTCTTTTTTATCCCGCTTATGCTGCATATAACAATGCTTGCATCGTTTGGGATCTTCGGAATAACCTCGTTCCGCGAAGTATTCCTGGGCATTAACGGTAAAGACGAACTCCTCGCCACACTCGATACAGATAAGTATTTTTGGCTCTAATTCAGATGCCATACTTTCCCCCTCTTATAATAACGTCCTTGTTATCTTCTTAATCCCTTGACAAGTACGCTAAGTAGAGTAAATGTATATGATTTTGTATAAAAAATTCCACAATATTAGTCAAGTAAAAAATAAGGGCAGGGAAAATATTTCCGTTTTGCATCATTAATGATAAAAAGGAGAATATTTTACAAGGGCTGATTGCTATCAAGTAATCGCGACGATAAAAGGATATCGTGTTGATAAGTACATCTTACGGAGGACCGTCGGGGCATGGTATCGGTCCATCGAGGTACAAGAAAGTTATCAGATATGATATATCAAGTATATTTACCGCCCCGTCACAGTCGACATCACCCATCAAGATATCATATTTGGGTTCAGAACCGTTCAGATACAGATAGCTTATGATACGCGTAACATCAAAGATATTTAAATCGCCATTACCATCGGCATCGCCAAAAGGAAGAATCTCACTGCCAAAAACATAGCTGTTATCATCCTGCCACTGCGTGACGACGCAGGGAATAAAGACTATTGAATCATAGTTAATATAATTATAAACGCCGCATCGAGTCCGGCCGCTCGCATCGACGTCGCAATTCAATACCGGTCGGCCGCTGTCATTTTTAAAGACAATATAAGAAAAGCCCCACTGCACAATATTAATCCCGTCAAAATTAAGTTTAAGAAGTCCGTTCTCCAATGTGTCCGGATAAGCGATAATATAATTGCTGGCCAGACCGTCGGGCGGATCGACAGGGGCATCGCCGCTGAACGGACAGGAAGCGATCTGATGATCGATATGGACTAAAGGGTAGGCAGCCCCTTCTTCATAATAGTCGGAGGTATGACGACCGCCAGTGAAATAATTCCATACGATGAATTCGGGCAGGGCTGATTCAACATCTTTACCGAAAGGTGACAGGGCGGAATCCATGGACGGCAACGTTTCATAAAACCGCAGGTACTCCCAGATCGTCCGAACGATATCAATACCAAACCTTTCGGCCAAAAACGTCGGCCATACGAATGTACTGTAGTCATGCCAGCTGGCGCCAAAAGCTGAGGTATCAATCAAAAACGTATCGGGATAGTTAAAAAAGTACGGCAGGAAAATATAATTGTCATTGACGATGTCAAAAACAACATCTTCCATAAAGACGGCGCTGCCTTCGGTCCACCATGTATTCGGACCGCCTTTAAAAGCATAGGCCATCTGCGTGGCATGATAATATTCGTGAGCGCAAGTGATCTTCAACGCTCCGATCACGTTCCCTTCCGGGTCTTCATTAGGCTGGGCAATACTCATTGTATTATTTATTTCCATATAAGAAGAGTAATCACCCCAGGACGAATCCCCAGGCGTCTCTTTGTATGTCGAGCCGTAAACCATTCCGGTAAACCTGATGTATATATCATAATATGAATCTCCATCGGATGGCGGCGGCAAATAACCAAGTTCGCTGCGATAAAAGCGACAACTGCTGTCGGCATATAAGGCGACGCGTTCGACATAGTCGGGGACATTGTTGGAATCGAGATCCTCCGGAAGAACGGTGTTACTTCCGGAAGTATCATAATGCACCATAAAGGAAGAATCGGGTGAAATATAATATTTGTGGGCCGGGGGACGGTTAAAGTACGCCGCTGCGGCTGTCTGCTGCTCGGAATTGAGTAAATCCCAATGGTCCATAACATCGTTAATGTAGGGGGTTCCACTGCGGACCGGCAGAGTAACATCTGATTTATAAATTGTCGGTAACTGCTGCGGATGAAGGACCGCCTGCAAACTGTAGAATATTTTGTCGCCGCGGCTGATTTCTCCGGATAAATATGCCTTTTCGATTAAAGCCAACGAGCTTTTGGCCTTCAAATCAGCCGGCGTGACGCCTGAATATGCCAACAGGTAAAACAAAAGAGACATAAAAATAACTGGCAATGTTTTTATGTAAGATTTTATCATCTAACCATTTCCCTGTCTTGCCGGCATGTTGGCGCGGCCGTACTGCAGTAGAATGTCTTCATTATTAAATTTACCTAATATTTGTATTTTGTCAAGTATATAACAATGCGGGGGCACAACATGTTTCCTAATTTATATAATGTCCGACGCCGAATGAAAATTGCCAATCGTTGAGTTCGCCGGCGTAGGCCAGATCAAGACGCATTAACCTGGCGTTGGAAATCCGCTCGGCACTTAATCTCAAACCGAATCCGACCGACCAGTAAAAATCTTTCAAACGAACGCCTTCATCTTTCGCCCAGCAACGACCAATATCAACAAATTGAACGGCACCAAGATCAACCGATAAAATCTCAATTCCTGAAAAAAAACGATTTTCAACATTGACTATTAATCGTCTTTCTCCGGTTGTATAATTCCGGGGATAGCCGCGCAAACCATTGTTTTCGCCGAGATACAGAGTTCCCGCACCTTCTGAAGGGATATCCTCGGTATAGACAACTCTGAACATCGGTGTCAGCCATTTTATATAGTTGTTATAATACTTTATCGAAAGGTTCAGCGCTTTTCTGTAGGTGGTTTTTCCCTTGAACCACCGAGTTTGCTTAATTCCGGCAAAAAACAAGTTCGACTTTATATAATGATGGAAATTGCCGGCAAGGGCAATTGATTTGTAAATATTGTGATGATTAGAGGCATCGAAAGTCCAGCCGATTTCGACCGATCCGCCCTTTTCTAATAATATATCTTCGGTCGTTCGGAATGTGTTAATCCTTGTGGTTCCGATATACTCCAAATTATAAACGCCGAACTCGGGCGTTATCGCCCAGTATAAACTATCCCGGGAAAAGACATTATTCGGACTTTTCTCGATTACCAGAGTATCGGTCGGCCCGATATCTCTATATTCGTAATTCAAACCGGCCACTATTTTATTATGATATGATCCGAACCGATAATAATTGGCCAGTCTCAGCCAATCACCGGAAATCTGCTCCCATGATGTAACAACTCCTCCTTCCCCATAGTTATCTCTCCTCCTGTCCGTCGCTGAATAGGCGATACTATATTGAATTCGAGAATCAAGAGAATAGAACGGCTTGCCGATTGACAGTCCCTTCTCCCCGACCTCCGGATTGCCGTCATAGTATAAATTCAGATAATGCCGGGAACCGAGAAGACGCATTTCAGTAAATGACAGTCGGCCGTAATCTTCCCGAAACTCCCTGATATAATAATGCAGCGCAACGGATTGACCCAGACCCAATAAATTCAATTCTTCAAAACGGAAATGGTAGCTGACTTCCTCGGAGTTGCGGCTGATGGAAAATCCGGCCAGCATTGTCCAGGAATCGGCGGTCGTAACCCGCAAGATATTTAAGCTGTCGCCGGACCGATAAAGTTCAACTTTTGCATTCCAAAGATATGATAAAGAACGTAAATTACGCTCCGATTCAAGCGCCAGTCTTTCGGAGTAAATGTCACCCTTCTTTATCAGTAATTCTCTCTCAATTATGTGTTTCTTCGTTTTGATATGCAGTTTGTTGGCCAGTCGATAAATCCAGTAATCATATTTGGCCGAGTCGAGGCTGAAAATATTATTATTATCTATTTCAACGGAATCGATATAAACCGGTGATGATTCGGCCTCCTTTTCATCAGAGAAACTAGCTTTTCCGGCAAATAGGAACCAGAGGAAAAAACAGCTGAAAACAACAAATTTCGAATTATAGAGGGAAATGGCCGGAATAAAAAATCTTAGATTATCAGGAGATTCACTTCGTTTTGACAAGATCAAACCTTTGCGAACGATTTATCATAAGATAGATAATCAGTACCATATAGCCAAGATCTCTCAGCAACAAACCCAGGGCGTTGCTCTTGGCCCGGGAACTGACCGTAAAGCACCCACACTCCAAATCCACGCCACGAAAGAGATTAATTCCGATAGAGACTGCAAAGACCGCCAGCATAAATCCAATAATGAGAATGCCGCCCTCCTTATAAATACCGAGGACAACACTAATCCCGCAGATAAGCTCCACCCAGGGCATCGTGATGGCCAGCAGATTAATCAGTTGACCGGGAAGAAGATGGTAATTATAAACAATCCTTGCGAATTCGGCCGGAGATGAAATCTTGTCAAGCGACGCATAGATAAAAACTCCGCCGATTACCAGCCGTACAACCAATTCCAGATAAGCATTATGCAAAAATTTATTGAATCCTGACATTTTATTTCCCCCTGTCGACCGGCAATTTCGCTTCCACCCACTCACGCCAGCCGCCGTAAAATATAAAAACGTCCTTGTAGCCTTTGTAGGCCATTTCCCGACCAAGGAATAACGATGATTCACACTCGTTCCCGGAGCAGTAGACAACAATTTCCTTGTTTAAGGGAACATCCTTCAGTACCTTATCCCAATAATCTTCCATATAATCATAAGGAAGATTAACGGCACCCCTGATATGACCGGTCTCATAATCCTCAGGCTCGCGGGCATCGATAAACACGATTCTTTTGGACTGGAATTTGGTGGCAGCCTCGTCCAGTGAAATAAACGGCGGGTCGCCCTCCTCCGCCGAGGGCGGAACAATGATCGAATCGGAGCCGGAAATCGAAGGCCATTTTCCGATAAGAGGAATCCGATTACCCAGAATCGTATTTGCAGCAAAGGCGATTATTATAGAAAAAATGATAATAAGCAGTGGGGGCATTAATCGCAGTTTCATATAACCTTAAAACAATCTACCTGCTTCCCGGTTCAAAAATTATTGCGGCCAATATCTGTATTTGCAGCCGATTTGTCAATAGTGTCGGCTCTCGCATAGGTTTTATTAATATTGCGGGAATAACATTATAAGTGGTCCGGGCGTAAATAAAAAAATGAGGCCGGAAGAACCGGCCTCATTTCAAGATTTTCCCAACCTGAATTTTAATCGCCGTATCAATCAGTTGTACTCACGACCAACCTATCTTATTCGCCGCGCTTAATTTTCCATTTAAGCGACAGCAAACTAAATTTTCCTTTCAAAATACTTGAAGCCACGTGCACAAACTTTTCAGGGCTTAATCCCTGCAAACCATAGGGGTGCCAATAATCTTTGACTGCTGTGCTGGCGTAATGCTCAGCTTCTTTTCTCGCAGGCATAATAAATCTCCCGTTTAGCCTTATGGCGAAGTTAATAAAGTCAAAAATGGGCTAATTGGGGTGCTCTTTTTTGTGTTTTGTTTGTATCACCTCCTTAAAGATAAGTTCTTTTTAAACTCTAAAAATCGGTGAGGAATGTGCTTCAGTCTCTAAATATATACGGCGGTAAAAAGCATCAGTGAGAATTATTTTTCTCTATTCTCAACTTAATATATATTTTTAATCCCTGTCAAGCCCTTTTTTGGATTTTTTTACGAAAATTCGGGCTTGCTAATCGGCAAAACTGTATGTCTTAAAGCCTGTTAAGCGATTTTCCGAGAATCTTTTTAATCCTGGCCGGCGATATTTTGTATTTATTCGACAAATCTATGACTATTTCCCGAAGTGAGACTTCTTTTTCATATTTGGTTAAATCGTCGGGAAGTATCTTTAAAAGAGAATCAAAATCAGATCTGACTTCTTTAGATGTTTCGTCGATTTTGGTTGTCTGTTCCGGCGTTTTTTTGGCAGCCTGTTTTGATGATGATGTCTTTGAATCGGCAGCCTTTTTTCTCCCGGCTTCTTCGATGGCACGAAGGCTGTCTTTTTCAGTATAAAATCGATTCAGGCTATCGATCTGGGACTGATAGAATGCCTCCATTCTTAAGATTGAATCGATATAGAATCGAGTGGAATCATCCATCCGAGCCAACAGGAGGCTGTCCTGTGTATTGAAATATTCCTCTTTGATCGAGGCAATCCGTTCCGCTTCGCGTTTGGCGGAGACTGATGACTTGATAACCGATATCGCGACAATTATCCCGATAAGAATCAGTGCCGCAAATATTTTCAGGAGTATTTTTTTCATAGACTTTTTTTTGTCCAGCAAAATCGCGTTGTAAAATTAAGTTGTCAAGCTGAAAAAACAGCTCCGTGACCTATTTATTTTTCCGGAAAATATTGACGTATCGAATCAACCGCCTTCTTATTTTTTTTAAAAGTAAAATAATAATATCCGGGATTGGTCAGTTTTGCCCGGAGCAATTCCGAATCCCTCCAGTCGGGCAAGAACGACTAATATTCCCGGAATATATGCCTTCTAATTTATTTAATACTTTTAACAAAAAATCATTCGGGGCTACTTGCTCCGGTCGGAATGAACGCCGCCACCGGGCGCCCGGTTGACGGAAATCACACCCTTCACTTTTTTTATTCTCTTTAAGACTCGTTCAAGCTGACTCAGGTTTTTTACCTCAACGGCAATAATCCCGGTCGAACTGGTATCACTAATATGGATATCCGCCCCGCGCACGTTAGTATCGCTGTCGGCTATCGATTCGGTAATATCGAGAATGATGTTTTTTCGCGAAGCCACCTCGACCTGCAAGCGAACGACAAAAGTCTGTTCGTCGGTAACATTCCATGAAACCGGCACAATTCGTTCTTCCTGCTTGAGAAGTTCGTGAGCATGAGGGCAATCAACCCGATGAACGCTGACGCCCCGCCCGCGAGTGATATAGCCGATGACATCTTCACCGGGAATCGGCTGGCAGCATCGTGCAAATCGGAACATCATATTATCCATCCCTTCGATCTTTATCCCCCGCTCTTTGCGGACCCTCTCGATAACCTTCTCCACAATCGATTCGGATTCCGGTTTTTCCTTTACGGGGACAATTTTTGATGTAACCTGGATGGGCGAAATATCGCCATTGCCCAGTGCAAAAAACAGGCTATCCACGGATTTTATTGATAATTCCTGCGCTGCTTCAAGCAAATCATTATCGGAAGGAAACGGGTGCCGCGCTTTTTTAAGTTCGTTATCCAGAATTTCTTTCCCCAGCTCGACCGCTTGCTTATACCCGGCCTGTTTCAACCATCGCCTGATTTTGGCCCGCGCCTGGGAAGTGGCGGCAATATTCAGCCAGTCATGTGACGGGTGTCGATGCGGACTGGTTAGAATCTCGACCTCATCACCGGATTGTAATTTAGTCGTCAAGGGCGAAATCCGGTTGTTGATTTTGGCGCCGCTGCAGTGAAGACCAACCTCTGTATGTACGGCAAATGCAAAATCCAGCGGTGTAGCTCCGGCCGAAAGATGTTTAATCTCGCCTTGTGGCGTATAAACGTAAATATCATCGGCGAACAGGTCGATTTTCAAATACTCCAAGAATTCGGAGGGATTGGTCAGATCCTTCTGCCAGTCAAGTATATCCCGGAGCCAGAGCATTTGCCGGTCCGATTTATCCAGTTGTTGCCGGCCCTCTTTATACAGCCAATGGGCGGCGATTCCGTTTTCGGCGATGCGATGCATATCCTGGGTGCGGATCTGAACTTCTACCACGTTTTCGCCATTTTCGCCCGGGGCGATTATGGCGGTATGCAGAGATTGATAATTATTCGCTTTGGGGCTGGCGATATAATCGGCAAATTTCTCGCGAACCGGGGGCCATAATTCATGAACAACGCCCATGGCATGATAACATTCGGCTTTAGTGCGAACAATTATGCGGATAGCATGCAGGTCAGCGATGCGCTCGAATTTGACTTCCCGGATTTTTATTTTGTGATAAATGGAATCGATATGTTTGGCTCTTCCCTGTACTTCGGCTTTGATGCCGGCCTCGGTCATAGCCGCTTTAATCGATCTGATCATGGTTTCGATGTAGGCTTCTCGCTCTTCGCGGGTAAGCTCGATTTTTTTTACCAAATCATTGTATATTTCCGGCTCCAGGAACTTAAGCGACAAATCTTCCAGTTCGGTCTTTATCTTGGCGATTCCGAAGCGATGCGCAAGCGGGGCATAGACATCGCGCGTTTCCGCGGCAATCCTCTTTCTTTTGGACTCATCCAGATGCTGCAAGGTTCGCATATTGTTAAGGCGATCAGCCAGCTTGATAAGAATGACGCGGATATCTTTGGCCATCGAAAGAAGCATTTTTCGGAAATATTCGACCTGCTGTTCCTCCCGCGATTTAAATTCCACCAAACTCAGTTTTGAAACGCCGTCAACCAGCGAGGCGATTTCTTCGCCGAATTTTTCCTTGATTTCTTCAATCGTAACATGGGTATCTTCAACGACATCATGCATTAGGGCGGCGGCGATAGTGGCCGAATCGAGATGCATCTCGGCCAAAATGAGAGCGACATTATGACAATGATCGATATACGGAACACCCGATTCACGAATCTGTCCGGCGTGGGCGGTATCCGAGAATTCATAAGCCCGGCGGAGCAAAGGTATATCGACATTGGCGTTAAACGACTCAATGGAAATTATGAATTCAGCCAGATTCAACACCGTCGTCATTTTTTCGCCTCCGCTATTTTCATATTATTCAATACGGCGGTGGCCACTTCTTCGACAGTTATCGTTTCGATAGCACTGCCTTTATATGGCTGCACGATCAGATGCCCCTCACCAAGCGGCCCCCATCTAACAGGGGACATAGCATGTTCGGATGGATAAATTCCGATTACTTTGGTTCCGACAGCGGCGGCCAGATGAAGCGGCCCGGTCGAATTAGCGACGACAACTCCGGCCAGAGACAATAAAGCCGCCAGGGTCAGTAAATCTGTTTTTCCGGCGAATAAATTGACTTTGATACCATAATTCTCGGCCGCTTGTCTGATTCGTAATCCTTCATCATCGGAGCCGGTCATTAAAACTGCAAGACCTTTTTTGGTCAACAAATCATATAACTCGATAAATAGCTCCAGCGGCCATTGCCGAGCGGATCCTCCGGAACCGGGGTGAAGAATAAGAAAATCATCCTTAATACGATCAAGAGTAAGCAACTTTCGGGCCTCATCGAGCTCACGATTTTTTAAATCCAATCTGGGAATTTTGAACAAGACACCCTGACGGAAAAAGCGAAGGAAATCAAGATTATATTCACTTTCATGTTTCCTGTTGGCTTTCCGGCTGTGGAAAATATGATAATTAAAATAGATCGAATGAAAGCGCCGACCGGTTCCGATACGATACGGTATCCCCGCTTCATAAAGAAGCCGGCTGATTAATTTATCAGGAAAAAGTACCAGGGCAGTATGATAGTTTGATTCCTTTATTCTCTGAAGAAGCTCGGTCTGATACTCTTTTTCCTTTTTCAGGCGATCGTTATTCACTGTCACGACTTTGTCGATATATTTTGTGTTTTTCAGAAGCGGCGCCGCATAATCGGAAGTCAGGATATCAAGGGGATTCTCGGGATACCGTATTTTGATCGTTTCCATCAAAGGCAAAGCCAAGATGAGATCACCCAACCGGTCGGTGCGGCTGATTAAAATACGATCCCCGCGTTTTAATTCAATCTGTCTGGCCATCCTGATCCCTTCCCCTCGTTTTGTGCATATTCCTCAACTTGGCATATTTGACCATGACGGCAATCGCAGAAAGAACCGACAAAATAAAGCCCTCTAATCCGTCTCGAAAACCCCGTTTACTAATATAATATTTTATAAACGCCACCATCGGTCTAATAATAATATCGAAAAGAGTGGCCTTTTTCTTTTGGCGAAAAGCCTCCTTGGCGCCGAGTGTCGTATAGCGATTTGACTTTTCCAGATATTGTTCCAGATTGACATAGCTGTAATGAAGCAATTCCCCCTCCAGTTTGCCGACCCGCCCATCAAGTATAACGTTTTCATGGACGATTGCGTCATTGAAATTGCCTTTCGCTTTTTGAAAAAGCCGCAAAACATAATCAGGATACCAGCCGCAGTGGTAAATCCAGCGACCGAGAAACATGGTTTTGCGTTTCAGACGATAGCCGGTGAAATCATCGTCTTTTCCAATTACATCCTTTATTTCTCCGGCGAGGCGCGGAGTAAGTTCCTCGTCGGCATCAAGAGACAATATCCACTTGCCCGAAGCATGACTGACTCCTTCCTGTTTGGCCTTGCCGAATCCCTGCCATGCATTGGCAAAAACCCTGGCGCCGAATTTTCCAGCAATCTCGACGGTTCGGTCGGTGGAATGGTTGTCAACGACGATAATCTCGTCGGCGATCTTCAGTGACTCCAAACAGCGAGCGATATTACGTTCCTCGTTTTTTGTGATGACCACTGCCGATAATTGCATCAGATCGAATCCTTTTTTGTTTCCCCTTTTTCGGCTGTCGAATGCCTTATCGAATTATACAGCCGTTCGAACTCTTCGACGACCTGCTGCGGTTCGATATCGAACAAATTGTCGACGTTTTCGGCGACGACGGCGCCGTATTCCTGACGGTACGGCCGCCAGAAATTAAAATTGCGCCGGTGTCCGGAATAAAGCCCGACGACCGGAATTTTCATCAGACGCGCAATATGCACCAACGAGGTATCCGGACTGATCAAAAAGTCAAGCCGCGACATAATAGCGCATACTTCCAGAAGCGTAAGATTTTTCGGAATCAGATACCATCGTGCATTCGAACTTGATATTAATTTTTCCGCCGTATCCCTGTGATCCATAGTGCATAATATGATAAATCTATGTGACCGGTATTTCTCCGATAGGGAATTGATAATGCTAATGTATTTTTTTGGCGAAAGAGTCCGCGTCGGGCTGCCCGCGGAGATATTAAGACCGATTGAGGCTTTTTCGCTGGAGGGTAGTTTCCGGAAGAAATCATCTGCTTTCCTGGCGGAAATTTCAGGGATAAAAGGAGGTTGAAACGGATCAACCGTATCGGGACTAATTCCAAACAGGTTAAAAATCAGAAAACCGTTGTCAATATTATGATCGCGACCATCGGTTTGATAGGGCAGGCAATAGTCATAATACTTCATAAATCTTATTTTCCGGGAAGCGGCAATAATCGAATTGTTTTCAATTAGTTTGGTCAACAGCAGCCCGGTGACCGAATCATGAGTGAGCGGGTCAAAGACAACATCGAATTTTTTTCGTTTCAAACGCCTTATCATGGGCCAGTCATAAAAGATATTTTTCGTATAAATATGTATTTCGTCGATAAGCGGGTCGTTGACAATCAATTCTTTATTGGAAGGTGATGCGATTACTTCCAGCCGAATATGAGCGAATCGCTTTTTCAGGGCATGGATAACGGGGATCGTTGAAATCATATCGCCCATTTTATCGGGGCGAAGAACCAAAATCGATTCGATTTTATCGGGATCCACCGGCAATTTCGTCGGGTCACCGTTTTTGAGGAGCAGACTGAAGGGCAATTGCAGAGCTTTTTTGAAAGAATGCTCGATAAGTTTGACTGCTTCCGGCGGCATAAAATTATCCCGACCTTTTAAGCCGACAGAATCGATGAATCAACCGGCTGATTATTGTTTTTAAACTGCATCATATATAATTTATGATACAATCCATTTTGTTTTAAAAGCTCGTCGTGTCGGCCTTCCTCGATGATTCGTCCCCGATCCAGAACGAGTATCCGATTGGCATTGATTATTGTCGACAAGCGATGGGCAATAACCAGTGTCGTGCGGTCTTTCATCAAACGGTCGATCGCTTCCTGCACGAGAAGTTCCGCTTCGGTATCCAATGCCGACGTGGCCTCATCGAAGATTAGTATCTGCGGATTTTTCAGCATCGCCCGTGCAATGGCAATGCGCTGTCTTTGCCCGCCCGACAACCTGACACCACGGTTTCCGACCAGAGTATCATATCCTTTTTCGAATTCGGTTATAAAATTATGAGCATTGGCCACCCGGGCAGCCTTTTCAATATCTTCAAAGGGGGTCGAGGCCAGGCCATAGGCGATATTGTTTTTAATAGTGTCGTTGAATAAGTATGTCTCCTGTGTCACAATTCCCAGCATATGACGCAGCGAGTCCAGCTTTATATCTTTAATATCTATTGCGTCAATAGTTATCCGCCCCCGCTGCGGATCGTAAAACCGAGGCAAAAGATCAAACAAAGTCGATTTCCCGGCTCCCGAGGGGCCAACCAGTGCCACCACCTCTCCCCTTTTCACCTCCAATGAAACATCGGTAATCACGGGTTCTCCCGAAAGATAGGCGAATGAAACATGGTCATACTTGATTAAAGATTCGAATGCTTCTTTCCATATCGCCGCCGGTGACTCGGAAACCCGAATCGGTGTATCTATGATATTAAAGATTCTCTCCGAAGCGGCCATCCCTTCTTGAATTTTAATATGTATCCGGAAAAGATTTTTAACCGGTTTTATCATAGAGAACATGGCGATAATAAAAGTCATAAAATCGCCGGCGTCCATCTCTCCGCCGCCCTCGATTATTCTTGTCCCGGCGTAAATCAATATGGCGATACCGGCGAAAACGATAAGAATATCATTAACCGGACTGGCCAGATGACGAATCCGTGTCATCCGCAATAAAGCACGGAAAAATTCAGTTGTCGCCTTGAAAAATTTCTTTATTTCGAAATTCTCCATGGCGTATGCTTTGACGATGCGAACATTGGCGATCGATTCCTCCAGTATCGAGTTGACATCAGCCATTTTTTCCTGCGAACGGAAAGAATACTTTCGCAGTTTTTTGCCCATCCAGTAAATAAATCCGAAGACAGCCGGAAGAACCAAAGCGGCCAGAAGCGTTAATTTCCAGGAAAGAAGCAATAAAAATCCCAAAAGCAGGACAACCGTAAAAGAATCAACGACGAGTTGATTAAATCCGAGATCGAGTGTCTCGTTTAAAACCACCACGTCGTTGGTCACTCTCGAAATCAGTTGTCCGGTTCGCTGGCGATGGAAAAAACTCAATGACAGCCGCTGGTATTTTTCAAAGAGTCTGTTGCGAAAATCACGAACCACCGACTGCTGGACATAAGCCATAAAAAAACCCTGAAGATAGACAAAAACGTTCGAAATCAGTGCGATAAACAGAATCAGCCAGCAAAAATTTATCAGAGTATCCTTGCGCGATTCATCGCCGACAATTTCATTAATTTTATCTTTTAATTGGTTTTTTGAGCGAGTTAGAAAATCAAGTTCGCCTCCCAGTTTGGCCGATACATCATCGGAGGCATCATTCGATGTCTGATATTCTGTCGTCGTTTCGGTGGCTGTCGGCAAATCATTTTTATCCGGAAGCTCTGCGACCTGAAAGAGGGTCATCAAAAGCGGTCCGGCCATCCATACGAGCAGCCCGCCCGCAAAGGCATGAATCCCGGCCGATATTGAGGAAACAACGATATGCCCCCAGTAAGGCTTCAGGCAGCTAAATGTTCTCCGAAATAAACTCATTCAAATTTCCGACTTCAGCCGAGTATTCACCTTAAGTTCACGCGCCGTGAAACTCCATAAACAATTAACATAACCATAAATGTATAAAATTGTCAACCGGTGTAAATAGACTACGGAGAAATCCTTACGGCACTCGCCGGAATGTCGATCCGGAATTTCTCTTCAGGAATGTCAATATTCAATTTCGCCCGGCGGCGGGTCGCTTCAAAGCGAAAAGTGCCGTCAGACGAGATATAATTAATTTCATCGGGAACGAACCTATCATCTTTCAATGTATAACCTATTTCCATCCCCTCCGGGCAACTTCGTGATTCCAGCTTATACTGCCGCAGATGATCATCTTCACTAATAATCACAACATAAAATCCATCAAGTTCGTGATTTATTTCCGCCGGTGTTTTTTGAAACAATTCAATAATCGTAGGCTCCAATGGCAGACTATCGGCGCAACCGTCATTAATGAAATCAGCCATTTTGCCGGAATAAAATTCCTTCTCAGTCGGGAAATAGGCGATTATCGAATCAGGCGATATAAGTCCTTTCAGGACTCCCTTGCCGAGATAACCCCGGGCGAACAATGAAATTTTGTCGTCAGAACGATAGACATCCAGCCGAACCGAATTTTTTTTGCCTTCGCGATAAATCTTGACATCGAACAGGTAGGCATCACCTTTTCCCTTCTGCCAGGTTTGCGTTTCCGCTTCAATGATCTCCTGGTCTGCCCTTTTACGATGCGCCAGAGTACAGCCGGATACAATAATGGTAAATATCGGAATAATAACCAAAAGCCGGGATGATCTAAGATAAGCTTTAATAAATCCTTACCCCCGCAAAAAGATAAACAAAATAGCTGATAAATGGCCCCAATATTAGCCAAAAACCGCCGACCAAAATCAAGAACATTAAAATGAATGGTCCAAAACGTTGAAAACGCATCAATGCCGGTTCATACTCCGGCGGCATGACGCTCTCCAGCAGATGTGAACCGTCTAAAGGGAAAAGTGGAATAAGATTAAAAAAGGCCAGGGAGACATTTATCATGACGCCGACAAGGAAAAATTGGGCCACAACGGTTGGCACAGAAAATACCCCGGTCGTCGACATCCGAAAAAGCATACCGAAAATAAAGGCCAGGCTCATATTAGACAGCGGGCCGGCCGCCGATATCCAAAAATTGGCCACGCGCGGATTTCGCAAACTAAACGGATTAACGGGAACCGGCTTGGCCCATCCAAAACGAAAACCGGATAAAAACATCATAATTGTCCCGAACAGATCCAAATGTGCCAACGGATTCAGCGTCAATCGCCCGGCATCGCGGGCAGTTGTGTCGCCGAACCGGAAGGCGATATAGGCATGAAAAAACTCATGCACCGTCAATGAAAAAAATATGGCCGGTGCCGCAATCAGGGCTCGTCGTAAGAAATCAGAATCGAACATTTAATTTTTACTCATTACGCGTAAATTCCCCGAAGCATGACCACATCGACCACCCGCTGAATAGCCACCATAAAGGCGGCGATTCGCAGATGAACCTTATTTTTCAGTGCCACCTGCAATACATCATTAAAGGCGCTCGTCATAAACTGCTCCAGACGGTTATTAACCTCCTCCTGCGTCCAGAAAAATCCCATTCTGTCCTGGACCCATTCGAAATATGATACGGTCACACCGCCGGCGTTACACAAAATATCAGGGATAACGAATACGTTATTTTTTTCCAATATCTTATCCGCCTCCGGAGTAACCGGACCATTGGCCCCTTCGGCGATTATCCTGGCCTTAATCCTGGCTGCATTTTTCCCCGTAATCTGGTTTTCCAGCGCCGCCGGGACCAGAATGTCGACTTTGGTATAAAGAATTTTATTCTTATCAAACGGTTTGGCGCCCGGGAATCCGACTACCTTTTTCTTTTTGCTTACATATTCAATCAGCGCCGGGATATCGATTCCATCAGGATTACACAGCCCGCCGAAAACATCACAAACGTAAATCACCTTGACACCCAGTCTTTGGAGATAATCGGCCGCTACCGAGCCGACATTGCCGAAACCCTGTACTGCCGCGGTGGTTTTGGTTGCTATCATCTTGAGATGTTTCAGGGCTTCTCGTACCGTTATCACGACCCCGACGCCGGTCGCTTCCCGACGCCCTAATGAACCGCCCAGGACTACCGGCTTTCCGGTGATAGCCGAAGTAACGGTATGCTGTGCGTGCATCGAAAATGTATCCATAAACCAGGCCATCGTTTTTTCATTGGTGTTGACGTCCGGGGCCGGAATATCTTTTTCAGGACCGACCACCTCCAGCAAGGCCGTTGTATATCTGCGAGTCAATCGTTCCAGTTCTCCTTCTGACATCTTGCCGGGATCGCATACGATACCGCCCTTGCCGCCGCCGAAAGGAATGTTAACCACGGCGCACTTCCACGTCATCCAGGCCGCCAATGCCTGGACTTCATCGAGATCGACATTCGGATGATATCTAATACCTCCTTTGGCCGGACCACGCGCGATACTATGTTGCACACGGTATCCGGTGAACATTTTAAAGCTTCCGTCATCCATCCGTACCGGGAGTTTTACAATCGTGCTCTTCCGGGGATACTTAATAAATTCCATAAGGCCCGGATCGATTTTTAATTTGGTCGCCGCCTGATCGAATTGTTTCATAACGTTTTCAAAAGTAGAAACCGGAATTGTAACAGATTTCAATCGCTTCATTTGCGTCATTGGAGATACCCTCTATACTAATCTCACTATAATTTTCATCTTAATCATTTACGGGATACATATGCCGACGTCGAATCGTAAAATCGCCAAAATTTATCAATACCTTTCTTTATTCCGATACGTCGCGACCTTTCAATCTTGGAAACCTCATAGCCGCGGTCTTCAAGATACAGCTTGTCGCCGGTCAAATCAAGACCATTATATTTTCGTGTCAGATTAAAGGCCTTGCAAATTTTTCCCGGCCCGTCAGTCAGTTTATTTGAATCGGGATTTGCGTATCTTTTTCGCATAATGTCAATCGAGTCACTCGGTTCGGCGGCCCGAATCAAAACGGCCGCCGGAAAATTCTCTCGTTCGGTAACGACATTCAAACAATGATACATACCATAGATAAAATAAATATAGCTAAAGCCGCCAAGTCCGTACATCACTTCATTGCGTTCGGTCTTTCCGACAGCGGCATGACAGGCCGGGTCATTCTCGCCGATATATGCTTCGACCTCGACCAATCGCGCGGCAAGCAAATTCCGCCCCGATTTATATACCAAAAATTTCCCAACAAGGTCGTGTGCCACTTTAAGTGTCGGGCGTAAGTAAAAGTCGCGTGGAAGCTTATAAAAGGCCGATGCCATTCTATCTGCTATTCGTCGGTATAGGGAAAAAGTTCATAGGCAATTGTTGCCGCCGTTTCCAGATCGTAACCGACATCTTCCGGCCGATGCGCATCCGAACCCATAGCTATTATCCTTACTCCGGCTTTGCGCGCCATATTGACAATATCCATTCCCGGATAATATTCAGTTAGCCCTTTGCGAAGAGCCGATGTATTAATTTCGATCCCGACATCATGTCTTGCCATCGTCTTAAAAACAGAGTCGACTCGTCCCCGGTGAATGGTCAGGATTTCATTGCCGTAAATCTTTAGACCGTGCGTTTTATATA
>Ga0307426_1000776_pt1 | contig 21613 bp, 15 predicted proteins | sample SalMarWE160340MG_FD_202165 | JGI IMG/M metagenome (GOLD analysis project Ga0307426, IMG submission 202165) | Salt marsh sediment microbial communities from the Plum Island Ecosystem LTER, Massachusetts, United States - WE1603-40 | ecosystem: Environmental > Aquatic > Marine > Intertidal zone >...
TAGAGATGATAGGGGGTGCTTGGACATTGTAGGCAGGGCAGGAGATGGAGACCACGCGGGTATCAAATCATCAGGTTATGAGCCCGATCAGCTTCAACCGCTGATGCCCTCATTGCATAAAATGACGGATTGTGACTTGGAATTACGGGTAGTGGGAGAGGCCGAAATGAGCGAGGAGGTAAAGCTCCCAAAATAAATGCACAATGTATAACTGGAGTGAAGTCATGGCAGGGGTAGTAAAGACTATATCAATAGTATTTTAATAGTAAATTACTATTTCGTCTGAGGGGGTCTAGGCATCATTCTATTCTGCCTCTATTGAACAATCCTCGGTTTTGTTCAACCTCACCCTAACTACAAAGCTTAAGGTAAAATTTCAAGGAAAAAGTGGATTTACCCAGGGCCATTCTCAGGCGTTCTCAGACTATCCATCTACGCTTAATGTTGCGCAGGCTTAACGCAAAGAGGACGATGCAGAATGCCCCAAGGATAATGAAGTTTAATGCAAATGACATTATATGCTCGCCGTTTACCGCTCCATGGAGAATATCGACACCGTAGGTTATAGGTAGTATATAAGAAAGCGGGCGGATAAATACCGGAAGTGACATTATGGGAAAGAATAGCCCACATAGGAATATCATCGGGAAGCGGAAGAAGTTGGAAAAGGTCTGGGCTTCGAAGATCTCGCTTACAGAGACTGCAATAAAAAGCCCAAGGAAGGTTGATACGATGCCGATGAGGATGATAGCCGGTACAACCAGCGGCCAGGTTATTCCCGACAGGTCTGCCAGGAACGCGGCAATTACTACGGGAACGAAGGCGTTGACTACACCGAAAAGGATAGCCCCGGAGGTCTTTGCTAGCATGAGCAGCTCCAGTGAGATGGGCGCCAGGAGCAACCTCTCAAAAGAACGGCTCCTTTTTTCGAACGTAATAGTTACCGCCAGCATCGAGGTAGTCCCGAAGAGAATTGAGATGGTCATAACCCCCGGCAGGAGTGCCAGGACGGTTTCCAGTCCACCACCGGACCTGATGAAGAACATGCCTGTCCAGGCCAGCGGAAAGATAATGCCCCAGCTGATGTTGGGAGGCTTGAGGTAATAAGCTCGCATATCCTTGGCCAGGATATTCCAGAAAGCAATCCAGCTTTTCACTGATTTCCCTCGCCTCCGGCTTTTTCCTTCTCCTTTCGCATCAATTCTGCTTCAATGCCCGTAACCTGGACGAATACGTCCTCCAGTGATGGGAGGTACCGTCGTGCTTCAATCACTTGAATCTCGCGTTCTTCCAGAAACCGTGTCAGGGGGCCAACAGTAACCGGCTCCGGCGATTCGACCTGAATTTGCCCCGAGGAAGTGGATTGAAACTGATACTGTGGGAAAGATGCATTCATTTCTTCAGTTAAGTTGGCCCCAGAATTAGAGATAGAAAGAAGCAGTACGTTTTTGCCTTGAACGGACTGTAAAAGCTCTGCCGTGCGGTCAGACCGGACAATCTTACCGTTTACGATGAAGGCAATCCGCTCACAAAGCCTCTCAGCCTCCTCAATATAGTGGGTGGTGAGAAAGATAGTGGTTCCTTTGCGGTGGAGACCGGCGATTATTTGCCTTACCTGACGGGCACTTGAAACGTCAATCCCTGTGGTCGGTTCGTCGAGAAAGAGAATAGGCGGCTGATGAATGATGCCGGCGGCAAAGGTTAGCTTGCGCTTCATTCCCTTGGAATAGCCGGCGAACTTCCGGTTGGCTGCATTGGTAAGGCCGAAGGTATCCAGAAGCTCCCGCGCTCGTGTTTGGCGCTCGTTTTTACGCATGCCGTAGAGCGCCGCACAGAAGCAGAGATTCTCGAAGCCGGTTAGCTCGGGATAGAGATTGCTCTCATCAGGAACCACGCCTATCAGGTGCTGGGCCGCCTTTGGATTCTGTGTGCACTCGATGCCACCGATGCGGATTGTCCCTGTGTCCAGCCGGGCTAGGCCTGTCAGCATGTTTATAGTAGTAGTCTTGCCGGCGCCGTTGGGCCCGAGAAAGCCGAAAAGCTCGCCCTTGTTTACCCTAAAACTGATATCGTCTACGGCAAGAACCTCGCCATAGCGCTTGGATAATCCTGATACCTCTATGGTCGCACCGATAACCGATGGTGTATGCGGCACGCCTAATCCTTTTTACCTATCTTTGGGCAATATTCTTGGCACGATCGCTTTTCGTCCAGCCTCTCCATACTTAGAGCTGCTGTGGTGAGTTCACGGCATTTATCCAGCACATCCTGATTGACGAAGTAATGTATATGGTAGCCTCGCCTCTCTCCCTTCACTAATCCAATGGCTTTCAGCAACCGTAGGTGCTGGGAAACCGCAGATTGGGTCACCCCCAGAAGACCTGCCAGGGCATTGACACAGAGTGCATTCGGGTCCCGCTGGTGGCAAAGAAATCTTATCAGCTTGAGACGGGTCGGGTCAGCCAGTGCCCCGAAGACTCCGGCCTGTTCATCCATGTTTTCAAGAAATTTGTCCGGAGCATCCATTGAGATTATAAGTCCTCACTAATATACTTATATTATGCTTTGTACTTGCCTATGTCAAGACCACAGTTACAGATGCGCGTAAAAATGGAGTCGAGTTCCAAATTTTTATGAAATCCTGCGAAAGTTCATTGGAGGGCCGATTTTGAGATCATCCCCCGTATTTGTCAGCTTTAAGTCACAAGAACTTAAATTGTTCAATGGTCTGTTGCACGAGTTATCGGAATGTTCAATCTTATATTCGCTTGTTCTTCCTATCTGCCTAACAGTCAAAGAAGAGGGGCGAGAATTCAAATCTTCGGCCTCTCTGCCATATGCAGTTTCACCTGCAGAAGCCATGTGATATTTGTGTGCACGCCAGGATACTATATCACCAGGATACTATATCAATAGTAATTTTATAGTAAATTACTATTTCTTCTGACAGGCCTGGGCAGCGCCACATTCTACCTCTGTTGAACAAACCTGACATTTGTGCACTTTCACTAAATATATATAAGTGTAGATTATCAGCTGGTCAGTGTCCTATGCCAAATTGAAGTATAATATAAAGAGATAATATGGTCTTTTATCGGATATAAATTGGATACTAAGGGAATGAATATCAATATTGGAAGATATTCTAGTGACGTAGAAGCGGCTTTGGCTGATATGAAACGGCGAGATGTGGTCAGACGTCTGTGGCGAAAAGATTATCATGTTTGGAATTCAGATCCTACCGAGATTGCCAATCGGCTTGGTTGGCTGGCTGTTACAGATTTGATGCGGGAGAAAGTGCCTGTTTTGGAATCTTTTGCAAGTGAAGTACGAGGGGCCGGCTTCCGTCATATCATTCTTCTGGGTATGGGAGGCAGTAGCCTGGGCTCCGAAGTATTACGAGCTATTTTGGGCGGTGTCCCAAATTACCCTGAATTTGTTGTGCTGGACTCTACATTACCCAGCTGTGTCCGATCGGTAGCTGAGGCTATTGACCCGGCGCGTACTCTTTTCCTAGTTTCCTCTAAATCCGGCAACACCATCGAAACCCTTTCCCTTTTTCACTATTTCCGAACTTTGGTAGCATCCGCTATAGGAAAAGAGAAAGCAGGGGGAAACTTTGTTGCAATTACTGACTATGGTACGCCGCTGGCCGGGCTGGCTGAGGAGACAGGATTCCGGCGGCTTTTCCTAAATCCGCCCGATATCGGTGGGCGCTACTCAGTCTTATCCTATTTCGGCTTAGTTCCAGCTGCCCTTATGGGTATTAACATTGAGGTTCTGCTTGACCACGCTGAAAGTATTCGAGACCAATGTATGTCGCATATAACGATTCATGAAAACCCGGGTTTCTCGCTTGGAGTGATAATTGGCACCATGGCTCTGCTAGGCAAGGACAAGCTTACCTTGGTCACTTCTCCGAGCATCAGCAGATTTGGGCTCTGGTTAGAGCAACTTATTGCTGAGAGTACTGGCAAGGAGGGTAAGGGTATAATCCCAATTGTTGGTGAGCCGATGATGGAGCCGACTCAGTATGGTAATGATCGACTTTTTGTCTATTTACGACTTCATGGTGACTCTAATTCAGCCACAGATGAGGCGATTAGGCATATCCAATCGTCAGGGCAACCAGTGCTTGTTTTGGAAATGCGAGATACATATGACTTGGGAAGCGAATTTTTCCGTTGGCAGTTCGCCATAGCAATCGCCGGAGCTCAACTGGCAGTCAATCCTTTTAACCAGCCAAACGTGGAGACAGCAAAGCGAACAACAAGGCAAGTATTGCAAGAATTCCTGACTTATGGTCACCTCCCCCAAGTAAAAGTTGCGCATTCTCTAGCTGGCTTACTAGCTGAGGCGAATAAAGGTGATTACCTGGCTATATTGGCGTATATTCGGCAGACATCCGAAGTGGATGAGACACTAATAGCTCTCCGTGAAAAAATCTCCGCACTGTATAATATTGCCACCACAGTAGGCTACGGACCACGCTATTTACATTCTACAGGGCAGATGCATAAGGGCGGTCCTCCTATAGGCCTATTCCTGATTATTAACACTGGTTATCAGAAGGATTTGCCTATACCTGGCCAACCTTACAGCTTCGGAACACTAGCTGATGCCCAAGCGATAGGAGATGTCGAAGCTTTACAGTCGTCAGGGAAACGGGTTGCTATGATTCATTCCAAACTGGAGGACGCAGTAACTTCATCAGCATTGTTGTTGGACGGAAATTTCAGACATCCTTAGTAACACTCATTTCAGGTCAAACTGGAGGGTATCCCCCGGATTCAGATCAAAAGAGTTCTCTCTAAAGCCTATTGTAATCGGAGCCTTAGCAGTGGGGCGGGTGCTTACCTTTAGCCGGTTAGACTTAACTAGAAGGTTTATCCAGTGCTGGCGATAGAGAACATCAAACTGCACCTCTTTCAGTTCGTTGGGCAGATGTGGATTAAGCTGGAGCCTGTCTTGGCGGGTCTCAATACCCAGGTAGCAGCGCTGGATGAGGTCAACGGTACCGGCCATGGCACCGAGGTGAATACCTTCTGGAGTAGTTCCTCCCTGAATATCGGAAACATCGCTTTCTAGGGCCTGCTTGAAGATGTGCCAAGAAAGCTCGCGGTTGGCGCGGGCTAGGACCCAAGCATTCACCACTCCACTTAAGGTAGATCCGTAAGAAGTGCGCTTGAGATAATAATCGATGTTTCTATGGATTGTGTCGTTCTCGAAGGGATAGTTAAGGCGGTGAAATAGCTCGCCCAGCTCATCAGCGGAAAGAAGGTAGAATAACATGAGCACATCGGCCTGTTTGGACAGCTTGTAACGGTTAGGAGTGTCCCCTTCGGCTTCAAGAATGCGGTCCAGACGCTGAATATTGCCGTATTTTTTGCGATAGTTCTTCCAGTCAAGCTCCTCAAGCTGGTCGTAGCCCTCAAACTGACTGATGATACCGTCGTCATGAAAAACGACGCGCATCTTACGGCTGATATCCTCCCAGTGCTCCAGCTCTTCCCTCGACAGTGATAGCTTATCCATCAAGGTCTGGCGCCGCATTTCGGGCAGTTCAAGCGCCTCAAGGGCACGGCACAGTACCCAGACTGCCATAATATTGGTGTAAGCGTTATTGTTAAGTCCCGGCTCTTTGGAACCGGGATAGGCGTCATGGAACTCGTCCGGCCCCATAACCCGGTGAATCTCGTAGCGGTCCAGAGAGCGATTGTAGCGGGCGATGCTTGCCCAGAAGCGGGCAATCTCGGCCAGCATCTCGGCCCCGTAGAAGGAGAGAAAGTTGATGTCTCCGCTGACCTGGTAGTATTGCCAAACATTATAAGCAATGGCGATATTGATGTGGCGTTGCAGCGATGAGTTATCTGGCAGCCAGCGTCCGGAGCGCGGATTCAGGTGTAACCGTTGGCTTTCCTCACGCCCGTCACTGCCGCTCTGCCAAGGATACATGGCCCCCCGGTAGCCTGCCTGGCTGGCTGCCCAGCGTGCTTCGGGAAGACGGCGGTAGCGATACATCAACAGGGAGCGGGTGATATCGGGGATACGTAGGTTAAAGAAGGGAAAGATAAATAGCTCGTCCCAGAAGATATGCCCCCGGTAGGCCTCGCCATGCAGCCCCCGGGGCGGAACGCCGGCATCAAGGTCAATGGTACGTGGCGATACCGTCTGCAGCAGGTGAAAAATGTGCAGGTGGAGGATCATGGCCACTCGTTCACTGTGATTAAGGATAATGCGGCAGCGTCGCCAGAGATGGTCCCACCTGAGGATATGGCGCTTGAGCAACTCGTCAAAGTTATCGGCTCGCTCAACCTGCTTGCGTGCTTCGAGGCCGCTTTCCGATATAGCTTTATCTCTGGAGGTGTAAAGGGCCACAATCTTCTCAATGGTGACCGCCTTGCCATCCTCAAGCTTTAGTGAGAACTCTTGGGCAACGTAGTCTGGCTCTGCTATCACCTTCGGCCTGGCCTTTAACTGCTCGCCGTTGTAGAACAACCTGGTTCGCGCCGCTTCGGCGACGCGGACATGTGACTGGTTCGTCTCAACCTGGAGATAAATCGTTTCACTATTAACCGGCTTTGCCTCAATTGGGGTGAGATGACGGTTATCGAACTGCTGGTAACGCTCCACTCCGTTGTTAGTCACCCGTCCATCCAGAGCAGAACGGATGGAGATGCGTCCTGACCAGTTCTCGGCAACAATGGTCGTTTCCAGCCCGGCCAAGTGCTCGTTGGCCATACTGACGAAGCGGCGTTGGAACAGTCGCGTCCTGCGGCCTTCCTTATCAACAAAACGGACCAGGCGGCTGAGCACGCCTTGGCGCAGGTCCAGCTCTTGGCGGTACTCCAGCAGGTTAACCTCCACGACATCAAACCAGTCGCTACCTCCAAAGCGGAAGGTAAGTGGCAGCCAGTTGGGTAGATTTACCAGACTTTCATTTTCGATGGTCTCCCCGGCGATTTCAGTCTGGAGGCGGTTGTAGCAGCCGGTAACATAGGTCCCCGGGTAGTGCACGTCATTGGCGCTCGATTCGGCAGCTGCCCCACGAGTGGCGAAGTAGCCGTTACCCACCGTGCACAGTGCCTCGCGTAGCCCCTCCTGTTCCGGGTCGAAGCTTTTGTAAGCCATCACCCAGATTCCCTTAGCAACCTCTTTCTCGGCCAGCGCCACCAGTTCTTGTAGGAATTTAGCCACTTCGTCAGTGTCCTGCAGGGTATAGTGGGCCGCCGTCTGCTCCTTTTCGCCGACGGCGATGGCAATGCCCCGGTCACCGATGGCCCGGAAGGCATCCTCGTCGGTAACATCGTCACCTATGTAGAGGGGAAGCATCCGACCACCGTTACCATAGAGCACCTCAAGCAGGTAAAGTAAGGCTCTACCCTTGTCCCAATCGATATTGGGCAGCAATTCAAAGACCTTCTTGCCCGCCGACTTCCGCAGTTTCGGATAGTGCGACAGCACCTTATTGTAACGCTGCTCTAGGGTACCGACGTTGGCCATCTTGACCTGGCGGTAATGGACGGCGATGGCAAACTGCTTGCGCTCGACCCTAGCCCCGGCTATATCTTTGACAATAGTATTCAGTTCCTTCTCGGCACGCTCCAGCATGGGCAGGAAACGCTTGCCCATCTTCTGGTCACGGAACTTGCCACCCGGCCCGATGATATCGAAGCCGTGGCTACCAGCATAGGCGATGTCGTCAATGCCAACCATCTTCTGCACGTCTCCCAGGTCACGGCCACTGACGATGGCTACTGGATAATGCTCGGCCAGTTGTCTGATCACCTTTCTGGTCTCGTCGGTAAGAAGAGCCTTTGACGGGTCTTCAACAATTGATGTCAGCGTGCCGTCATAATCGAGGAAGATAGCCAGCGCCTTCCCACGTAGCCGGTTAAAGACCCTCTTACCTAAGGCGGAAGGCAGACTCCCGCTGGCCTGGGATTCAAGTTGGGATAGGTCTTCGACCACTATGTCAGCACCCTGCTTCTTAAGCTCCTGACACTGATTAGCATGGTTTACACCGATAACCAGCCTGAATTTTCCCCGACGGCCAGCCTTAACGCCGGCCAACGAGTCCTCGACGATAGCTGCCTTCCCCGGCTTTACCTCAAGCCTCCGGGCGGCCTCCAGAAAAATAGCCGGGTCGGGCTTACCCTTCAGGCGAAGTTCATCGGAGTCAACACCGTCCACCCTGACATCGAAGAGCCCGTCAATACCGGCTGCCTCCAGCACCTCTTTGGCGTTGCGGCTGGCCGATATTATGGCGGTGCGTATGCCGCCTTTCTTTAGCTGTTTCACCAGTTTAACCGAGGACGGGTAGGGCTTTACCCCCTGTTTCTTAATACGCTCTAGGTAATAACTGTTTTTACGGTTGCCCAGCCCACATACGGTCTGTTTATCGGGGGAGTCATCTGGGCTGCCGTAGGGCAGGGAGATGCTGCGGGACTCCAGAAAACTCTTGACCCCATCATAGCGGGGCTTACCATCAACATAGCGGCGGTAGTCAAGCCTAATATCGAATGGCCGAAACCGCTCTCCCTGCTGTTTGGCATGCTGCCTTAGATACTGGTCAAACATCTGCCTCCAGGCGGTGGCGTGGACATTGGCGGTATTAGTTATCACGCCGTCCATATCAAAAATCACGGCATCGAGTTCACTTAGACTGACTTTCTTTGTCGACATTAACTTATCACCGGTGTTTAGCCGCCTTCTCATTTTCAAGCCTGGCTTTGCCTTAGCTGAGGAGATTTCTCCAGAGCTACTTTTTCACTATTGCTGCCAACAGAGATACCACCTGGCTTGGTGAGCCAAGACGAAACTTAGCGGTGGAGGCATCAACCCCAACCTTAATGGTCCAGGCTGCCGACGGCAGCACTTGGAAAATATCCTCATCGGTCACATCATCGCCTATAGCCAATATGAAATCCCACTCTTTTCGGGAAACCCAGTGTAGGGCTGCCTGCCCCTTATTTACGCCGCTATTTTTTACCTCTACTATCCGGTTTCCCTCCAAAACCTGAAGGTTGAGATTGGCAGTAATATTGGAAAGGTCATTTACCACCTCTCTGGCTCTCAATTTACCCAGCTTGGGCTCGGCCTTCCTATAGTGCCAGACCAGGGAGAATTCCTTCTCCTCAACGAAAGAGCCCGGTGTCCTGTCTACATACCGCTCGAGAAGGGGATACAGTTCCTCCTTCCACTCTCTGGATAGTCTTCCTCCCACCTTCCAGGGCTTACCCTTTTCTCTAGTCCAGGCGCCGTGTTCTGCTACCAACCCTATCTCCAGACCACCGAACCACCTGTCCAAGGTGTGTCGGTCACGCCCGCTGATCAGAACCACTTCATTACCGGGATCATCGACTAGTCTTTTGAGTAGTCTTTTCACCTCAGCATTCGGCTTGGCCCGCTCCGGCTTAGTCTCGAAGGGGGTAAGCGTGCCGTCGTAGCCCAAAATTATTAATCTCTGCGCGCTCTGCTGAAAATCGCTGACTAGCCTGCCTTGGGCCTCATTGCTCAGTACTCTGGTTCTCATCTCGTCCTCAAGTTGTCTCGTGTGGAGCAGCCTATCGATGAACTCGTCTGCCCACCGCTCTACATTGTAGCGCTGCAGTCTTTTCTGCATCACCCGATTACGCTCTATCTGCTCCTTCTTGGGCATGGCCAGGGCTTCCTCCAGCGCCTGGACGATTTCTTCCTGGTTGTTAACGTTGATCACAATAGCCTCCCCCAACTCCTTAGCCACCCCAGCGGTCTCGCTGAGAATCAACACCCCTCTGCCATCAGTCTTGCTGGTGATATACTCCTTAGCGATGAGGTTCATGCCGTCACGTAGGGGAGTAATCAGGGCGATATCAGCCAGCTTATAAAGAGCGACCAGGGAATCAAAGGTCAGGAAACGGTAGAGGTACCAGATGGGTGTCCAGCCGATGGAGCCATAGCGGCCGTTGATTTCGCCAACAAGCTCATCTACCCGTTTTTTCAGCCGGGCATACTGCTCCACTTTAACTCGGGAAGGGACCACCACCATAACCAGGACCAGTTTCCCCCGGTGCTCCGGGTGCCTTTCCAGAAAGAGGCCAAAGGCCTCCAGCCGCTGGGGGATACCCTTGGTATAGTCTAGCCGGTCTATTGACAGGACTACCTTACGATTTCCCAGATCTTCCCGGAACAGGCCAGCCTGGTGGCGCACCGCTGCACTCCGGGCGGCACCGTGAAAGTGCTTGTAGTCTATCCCCAGGGGAAATACGTCCGCTTTGGTTGCACGGTGGTCAGTGGTGGTGATCTGACCCATGAAGCTCTCATAGCCCAGCAGGCTGTGGACGCTGTTAAGAAAGTGCTGGGCATAATCGTAGGTGTGAAAACCGATGAGTTCGGCTCCCATCAGCCCTTCAATCACCTGCCTTCGCCAGGGCAGCAGACGTAGTATCTCAAAAGAGGGGAAAGGAATGTGAAGGAAGAACCCTATCGCCGCCTCCGGTAATTTTTCCTTTAACAGCCTGGGCAGTAGCATCAGATGGTAATCATGTACCCAGATAATATCACCGGGCCGGGCAACTCCGGCAACCGCCTCGGCGAAAAGCTGGTTGACCCGCTGGTAGGCTTGCCAATAGTCGGTATTATAAACGGCGTATTCCGGGAAGTAGTGAAAGAGAGGCCAGACAGTGTTATTGCAGAATCCGTAATAGTAGTCTTCGATATCCTTCTGTGAAAGAAGAACAGGGTAGTAGTTTTCAGAGGATAGTCTGGTCTCTACCTCCTGCTCCTCCTCCCCGGACAACTTCTCCAGCTCAATACCGGGCCAACCTATCCATACGCCGGAATGGGATTTGTAGAAAGCACCCAGCGCTGTAACCAGACCGCCGACGCTGGGATTAAAGAGTAACTTGCCTCTTCTTTTCCCTACACTAACTGGCAGCCGGTTAGATACAATCAGCAACCTGCTCTGGTATTCCTGCGTCATAATTAAGGTCCCAATAAGTAATTATAACATACGCTTGTTGTTCCGATTGGGCTTGTCACTGCCGAATGTTATGCTACAATTATGAACCCCTATGTTGAAGGTTGTTGGGAGACAGAAGAAGGCCGTGTAGGCACAAGTAAGATAGTAAATGTCATGATTTTGTAAGCTTTTCTTTCCCTGTTTTATAACTTTTTCATCAGATGCCGTCTAAAATGGTGAATATAATTCAAAAAAAGTTTGAGGGTGAAAAATGGAATCTAAAAAGATTGGTTCATTGATAAACGACTTGGTCTGCGACGACGTAATCACCTGCCAGAAAGCCAGACGGCAGCTGGTGGCTATCGGGCATAGGGTAGTGCCATCTTTAGTCAAGGCACTGGGTAGTAAAAAATACTGGGTACGCTGGGAAGCGGCTAAAGCCCTGACCCAAATTGGCGACTCCACTGCCACGGCGGCGCTGATTGAGGCTCTGGAGGATAAGGAGTTCGACGTCCGCTGGCTGGCGGCTGAAGGACTGATTAATATCGGGCAGAATGCGGTAGTACCCTTGTTAGAGGCGTTAATTGAAAACTCAAAGTCAACTTGGTTGAGGCAGGGGGCTCATCATGTCCTTCACGACATGAACCGGGGTGACCTGGATGAGGCACTGAGGCCGGTAATGAGCGCACTGGAAGACGTTGAGCCCTCTGTGGAGGTACCAGTAGCGGCACGTAAGGCTCTTGATACGCTGGCGTCAGAGCCACAGTGAGCACACCGGATAGCGGTCTTTCTTTAGCCAGCTTCGCTTTTTATCAATAGCCCCGAATGTTCTCGGCTAAAAAATTTGTAGGCAGCCAGTTTTACACGGTCGTTTATAACAAACCAAGCTAGGGCATAAGCCCATACAAATCCCGCCCACTGCCAGCCTAAGGGAGTCATGAATAGCCCGTAGACGGCAATGAGAGTAGCCACTAATTGAGTGCCCAACACCGCCATCAGCAAGATAGGCGCTGGTTTGATTGACCAGAACGGGCCACGGGTTCGGGCGACGAAAACGGTTAAATGCCCGGCAACCGAAAGTTTGAGGTACATGAGAGTCTGAAGTACCTCTCGGTTCAAATTAAAGACAGTTTCGCCGAGGTAGAACAAGCCAAACGATGCGATTACTCCTATAATGCCCAGTGCCGTGGCAACGCCCAATACAGTTTGCATGCTCCATGATTCCGGCTGGCTGGAATAACGGGTATTATCGTAAGCGATGGATAAAATGGCGCCGTCATTCAGTATAGCCAGCAGCACTATCATAATTGCGGTTACGGGATAGAAGTTGAAAGTTAGGATAGCCAGCGTCAGGAATAACAGCGTTCGGATTGTCTCGGCAATCCGGTAGATGGCATAATTATTCATACGTTGGAAAATCTTGCGACTCTCCTTAATAGCGTCCACGATGGCTGAAAGCCCAGGAATAAGCAGGACAATGCTGGCCGCTGCCCGGGCGGCATCAGTGGCACCGGAAACAGCAATACCTGCGTCAGCTTTCTTAAGCGCTGGGGCATCGTTGACTCCGTCACCGGTCATGCCCACGATGTGTCCCCTCTTTTGTAGAACATCAACTATATGATACTTGTGCTCGGGGAATACCTGGGCAAAGCCATCAGCCTGTTCAATGGCATCTTCCAGCTGACCTCCTTGGTGCTGTTTGGTTTCATCAAATACCGAGGCGTCCATAACGTTTGTCCCCAAGTCTAGTTGTCCCGCGATTTCCCTAGCGATAGCAAGCTGGTCTCCGGTGAGCATCTTAACCTTTAAGCCCATATCTCTGGCGGTATCTACAGTGGCTTTGGAGTCGTCTCTCAGCGGGTCAAAGAGGGGTATTACTCCCATGAATCGCCACTTACCCTTCTCGTCAGCGCGAGCTACGCCCAGAGACCTGAAGCCGCGTGAGGCGAATTTACTCACCGCTTGGTTAACCTGGTCTGCAATCTTTTCAGCATCAGGGTCAAGGGCCAGTATTACCTGGGGAGCGCCTTTGCTTACTCTAAACTCTTTCTGGTCAGAGTCTTTTACCTGGGCTTCAGTTCGTTTGCTCACCGGGTCAAAGGGCTTAAAATGCACAATATCGTATGACTTCAGCTCTTTTTCGTCCTTGATACCGCTTATAACCGCTAGGTCAATCGGGTCCTGGTCCTCGGCTCGGGAGGCGAGTGCACCACCGAGTAAAACTTCTTCCCGGGTAAAGTCTTTCAGGGTAAACGGCTCTCCTGGTGTAATCTTGTTCTGAGTAAGCGTGCCCGTCTTATCAGAACAGAGAATATCAATACCGGCGACTTCTTCAATAGCCGGTAATCTGGTCACAATAGCTTCCTTAAGCGCCAGGGCACGGGCGCCAAGTGCCATGGTAACTGACATTACCGCCGGCATAGCTACCGGGACAGCTGCGATGGTTAGCACCAGGGCGAATTGCAACACCACCAGCAGCTGGTCTCCCCGGACGAGGGCCACGGCCAGGATTAATATGGCTAAAGCGATGGCTATCACTATAAGATAATCGGCAATTTTCAGCACCGCTTTTTGCAGATGGCTTCGGGTCTTGGTGGTCTCAACCAGTTGAGCGGTCTTCCCGTAATAGGTATTTTGGCCGGTACCGTAGACAAGTGCCTCAATCTCTCCCTGTTTGATAATAGAACCGGAGAAAACCGCTTCATCTGCCTTCTTCTCTACTGGCAGCGACTCACCGGTTAGAGCCGACTGGTCCACCTGAACCGGATCTCCCTCCAGCAACTTGGCATCGGCGGGTACAATCTCACCTATGCGCAGCCTGACAAAATCCCCAGGCACCAGTTCACGGGCCGGTATTGTCTGCCAACTGCCCTCGCGTTTTACCCTCGCCTTGGCGGCCAGCTTCTCCTTCAGGGCCTCAATAGTATTGCTTGCCTGATACTCTTCTCGAAAGCCAACCACCGCGTTAACTACCAGTAGTGCCAGAATAACACCGAGGTCAGGCCAGTGGCGCAGTATGCCGGATAGGGCTGCCGCAACTATTATCATTATCGGAATCGGCCCCCAGAAGTAGGCAAGGAACTTAAGTATCGGGTTAACCCTTTTCTCGACAAGCTCGTTATATCCGTACTTAGCTAACCGCTCCTCGACCTGTTTTTGGCTCAGCCCCTCCGGCGCGAATTCCAGCTTTTTCTCCAGCTCGGCCAGAGACATATCTTTCAGATTAACAACGGCTAAATCAGTAGGGTCAACCTGTTTTTCGTCCTTGTCTCTAAACGTCATTTCGGTTCCGTCCGTCTATCTATCTAGGAGTCTGTAATTTCAACTATATGCCTCCCCAACACAACCTGTCAATTAACTCACCTTGCTTCAGGCTGGAGCGTAGATTCGCCTTATTACATCCTTTAAGATATGCATGCAGAAATCAAGGTTTGGTTTGGCTACTTTTGGATAACATTTTACGGCCGACTATCTTTTGTAGTATTAGTTCAGCCAGAAAACATAAACAGACAACTATTATCAAGGTAATAAGGGTAGTCATGGAATGCTTAGAAAGGTAATATATCAAGAGGATGAAGGCTAATAAAATAAGCAATGTTGAGGCTAGTATGATGTATTTGTTGCCACCTGTTTCTTTACACAGCTTTAAATGGGCGATGTTTACCGAACCATATATTATCAAGAAAGCGGCACTGCCGAGCATAGCGATGCCACCCAGCTGGAAAAAGTTGGCAAATATCAATACCAGCACAGCCGTGATAAAAAGGCCTTCTGTGCTACCATGCCAGGTTCTTCGGTTAAATTGAATGGGCAGTTGCCCGTTTTTGGCCAGAACATAGCTGATATTAGCCCCGCCGTAAAGGGTAGCATTGATGGCCGATGCTGTGGAGAATAGGGCAGCTATCGCCATAACACCAAAGCCTATATTGCCCAGAAACGGCTTAGCCGCGGCGGCCAGGGCATAGTCTTTAGCCTCTATAATTTTATCAACACCCAGATTGCCCAGAACTGTAAAGGCGATTAAAGCATAGATAGCAATTACTATAATAATGCTTAAATATATCGCCTTTGGTAGCATCTTTTTGGGTTCAGTCATGTCTTCCGTGGCATTGGTTATAAGGCCAAAACCTTCGTATCCAAGGAAAAGAATTCCGGCGGCAAAAAGTATATTACTGGAGCTAGGCCATTGGGAAGCTGTAAGTAGAGCTGGTTTAATGAATATTGAGCCCACAATTATGAATAAAACCAGAATAGCCAGTTTCACTCCTACTATCAAGATCTCAGACCGGCCAACTGCTTTCGCCCCAATTATTTCTACTAGCACGAAAACCACAATTATAACGTTCATGAAAATATAAAGTAATACGCTGGTATTTAAATTCGGGAAAAAGGTGACTGCATAACTGGCAAACGCCCGGGCATATAGCGCCAGAGCAAAGATATATCCCACCCAGAGCAAAATATTAAAGCCACCGCTTATAGTTCCGCTGCCAAAACCTCTAACCAAGAATTCAACGGGACCACCGGCTGAGGGGAATGTAGAACCGAGCTTTGCATACGAGTAAGCGCAAAATAAAGCTACTACACCGGCAATAATAAAGGAAAGGTATACCGCATTTCCCGCAATCTGAGCTCCGACCCCAAATATGGAGAAAATGCCAGCGCCTATCATACCACCTATGCCAATCGAGATGGCAGCTACTAAGCCAATAGGCTTTCCTTTGCCGCTAGTATTAGTTTTCATTATTCCGAAGTCTAGCACAACGAAATATGATTTGGTAGGAGCCAAATCATAGCAAAGGTTTTGGGGAAGGTTTAGTCAACAAAACGTAAAAGCAAACTCAATAGTGCTACTTATCGTACATTACAGACTACTATAGGCATTAGTTTTGGGCAGGATTTGCCGCTAAGCGTTTCACTTAATAGACCTTTAAATACTATATCAATAGTAATTTTATAGTAAATTACTATTTCGCCTAACAGGCTTGGTCAGCACAACAGTCTACCTCTACTGAACAGAACTGACTTTTATTCAGTGTTCAAGATTAGGCGTTCAGAATGTAGTTACAACAATTGAGAGGGAAGTGGTATTGGCTAAGTTCTAGCTTAATCTTTAAGTAAGCTCATCTATAGTCAGGAATTTCCTAGTAGTCTCTACTTGATGAACCAGTCCAACTATCAAAGAATTAACCAAGGTTGGAATACCCATTTTCTTTCCTAAGTTCACGATTTCCCCATTCAAGTAATCAACTTCCGTGCTCGTTCCTCTCTTGATACTCTGCAAGGTGGAACCGAGCACCGGTACTTTGCCCAGCGATTCGGCTATCTTTTTTAGTAAGGTTGATGCTATTGGCTGTGGTTCTCTAGCCATTGTTTCTATCGGTCCTATTGGGAAACCCGGTACGTCCGCGGTCTTGATTCCGGCTGCTTTGATGACTTTTAAACCTTCTTTCAGCAGGTTGATGGTTAATTCTCTGACCTTTGGGTATTGATAGCTATCCTGATAGGACAATCCGGTAACGGCCGGGACAGCCGTTTGCAAATTCCAAACGAGCTTGGTCCAGTGCGCAGCACGAATATCTTCACTTATATCTGTACCTATTACTTTATTAAGCAACGCTGAAAGAGTCTGTAATCGGTTCCCTTTGTTGCCGAAAGGTTCTCCTATTAAGAGGGCTGTTCTGCTGAAAGGAATAGAGTATAACGCTTTACCCGGTTCAAGGAATTGACCATTAAATGTAACAACGCTGCTGATTATTGTCTCTTTTCCCAAAAGCCCGGCTGTCTGGTCATCGCTCCTAACTCCGTTTTGCATGGTTACTACCTGGGTACTAGATAGAAATGGCTGCACTTTCCTGACTGAAGACTCGACATCCTGGGCCTTTACAGTTAGCAAGGCTAAATCCGGTTTGAAGTCAAGATTTTCTGCAGCTTCAACCTGAATTACCGTTTCCCCAGATTCTCCCTCGAGGATTAACCCTTTCTGGTTTATTGCATCAACATGAGTTTTCCGACCTACTAGAGTGACATCTTCTCCAGCTTTAGATAAAAGACCACCAATTACACTTCCGATAGCCCCCGCACCAATAACAGCTATCTTAATAATAATAGCGACCCCCTTACCCAAATTGAAAATAATTTGAGGACTTCCTGCACATTGGAACTTAAGTCTAGTCCGCTACCAGAATGTTGTCAATCTCCTGAGCGTAAGTGAACCCCTGCCCGTGCAGTTATTATGGGGAGCTATTATGCTTCTTCTCCAAAGGAGTTAGGCGATTGAACTAAAACTCAGAATGTGCAATTTGCCTGTTAAAACTCGAGGGGCAAAACTAGTCTGGGCGTGGCGCGATTACGGCAAAAAGTCCGAGACGATTAATAGAAGCCGATACAGTGTGCGGCCCTAAATCGACCGTACTTGGAAATAAAGTCCAAGCACCAGCGTATTCATCCCATGCCCCAATAACCAAATCTTTTTCGACAACACCCCTTGGAATATAGTCTGTCAAATAGAAGAATTCGAGGGTGATAGGTCGGCTGAGAATCACTCCATCGGGGCAAATCTCAAAGGAAAGAACGCTAACATATTCTTCCAACGCTTCTGGCGGTGGTTCCTCATATAATATGGTTATCATGCTAATCAGCTCTCCCTCTTTGGTAGTTACGATGGTGTCCGGGTCAATTTTAACTGTAGCGAAACCTTTAAAGGGTGAAGCCGTGACTGACACTTCACCGGTCTCAATTGGTGCCGTAGATGGCGGGATACAGTCGTCAATACCTTCGGTCGCTTGCTCAATTGCTAACATGGCACTGGCGACGTCGCCTTTTATGAGTGCTGTCTGGGCTCGAGATATCAACACCTCGGCATCGTTAATTGCGTTATCCATTTTCCTGTTCGGATATCCAAAACTTTCCAAGTCAACAAGCTCTTTGAAGCGCTGGGTTTTGTTGATGAGAACATCTAGTCTTGTGCAGGCTTCTTCGAATTCAGCATGAGGCTTTGTCAATTGGGCATAATGAATGTTATCCGATATCAGAGCGCATATTGAAACTACCATTGCAAGTATTGCAATTAGTGTAGGCCAGTGCTTCTTGATCCATCCTGAATGGATGGAACTTCGCTTACCATCGGATTCTTTGGCCTTCTGTGTTGACAGGTCAGCCAGAGGCTGTATAGGATCGGAGGATTTGGTTCTTGAACGCGGCTTCTCTCTGCCAGCCTTGTGGTCGAGTTTCCTAGCTGGGCTGTTACTGCTCTCTTTCCTAGGCATCCTCATTATAATAGAATCCTATTATCTCAACGTCAAGCAGCGTACTTAAAGTGGGACTTCTTTTTGCCAGGCAAATTTTTACACCACTTTTACAAAAGTAGGCATTTCACTTTTAAAGCGACGTATATGGTAACAGTAATAATGGTTTGTTCATCGCAATGCTGATAAGGATACTCTAGGATTTTGGTAAGAGAACATGTATTTTAGTGACACATCCATTATAATAGTAGATAAGTTAGCTTCGAATAGGGTCATTAAAACGAATGTTGAACTTATTCAGATATCACGTAGCTGCTATGGCGGCTATCCATAACAGGAAGAAATTACAGCAAGATCCTTCTGGGAAATGGGATTTCGTATTCAAAAAGCCAGCCGCTCGAGTAATATTATCAGATAATGTAATAGAAAAAGAGGTCAAACTCCATGCCGGTTTCGATATCATTGTGATCCTTGAAGACGTGAACGAGCCTGATAACATACAGATTGCGACATCCCTAGTTGACAGGATATTAGACACTATCAGCTTCAGTACGGTGGCTCAATGTGAACCACCAAAATTACTAACAGATATTACAATTAAAAATGATGGTATATCCGAAGGTCAGTTTTTTGAAGGGCCGGACCCAGACAGTAGCATTATCATTGGAACTCCAAGAGCTATTAAGGAAAATGTATTTAAAGAAATCTGGAAAGCATGCGATGGAAATCCAAATGAAGAAAGAATTTTAAGAGCTCTCGCTTGGTTTCGGAAGGCTATACGTGAACAATACAATATAGACCAGTTCATTTCTCTCTTTATTGCGATAGAGGTTATTAAACCTTTGTTGAGGGACATACTTAAGACTAGGGTTAAAGATCCGGATGAATGGGAGGGAGTCATCGAAATATTTAAAAGGAAAATTAACACGGTTAATTTTGGTGATATAGATCTAGCACGCAACGAGCTACTGCACGGCTTCAAACCATTATCACCTGAATTCCGCTCACGAATCTCAGACTATCTTGAACCGCTAAGAAGAGCCATAATCTATGGATTAGGTGACATTCTTGGTCTATCGGGACAAATAACAGATCTAATTTGTAGCTATAGCCCACGACGGCTTTTCCTTAAATCTCAAACAGGACTTAAGGGACGCTTCCGAAATTTACCTGAATTAGATGTGTTATTGAAGCGCTTTCCTGAGATCGAAATTAATAGAAAACCAATGAGATTTTCTATCGACACTGATGGGAAATTACATATTATGTTTGATACAAGCCAAAAGTTTACGCTTCCCGAGAAGACCGTCTTTGAGGCAGATACATTTGTAATGAGAGGGTCTAAAGGGGCTGGGGTGGACTTAGCCGGATTCGAATTTAACGATTGACAAATCCAGCTCGATCAATCGAAATTAGATGCTTCGATACTCTGGATCAAATAGAATTATCGTTATTGCATCAATCTAATTCTAGATCGCTTATAAAAGCTTGTTTTGTTGCTTTCGTCACAAAAGAGGCATTTGTGTGACGTTTACTTGTTGTTATCTTTAGTGCTTTCCGAAGTCGAGCCAGAGCCGGTCATACCACGAGCGGTGCTCCCGCAGCACGCGTAGCAGCGATGACGATATTTCAATCCGCCGGCGGCCGTAGTCGGTCTTGGTATCCTCTATCTTGATAACGCCCCCCGCTTGCTGAGGGCTCTGGTTACCGAGATAAAGCCCCTTTCCAGGTCGATATCCTCCCAGGTCAGGGCTAACAGCTCCTCCAATCTCATGCCGGTAGCGAAGGCAGTGTAAAACAGCACACTGTAAATACTTCCCCATATAGCTTCCAGAAACTGGGGGATGTGCCTGGGTGCCAGGATGCTTATCTCGCGGCGTACCAGCCGGGGCGGGGCAACCATCTTGGCCGGGTTATGGGAAAGAACGCCCACCCTCACCGCGTGCTTGCGCGCCTTTTCTATTTCCATGAAATTTGCCATGGCTTTTGCTCTCACCACCACCTCGTTAGCGGCGTTGTTTCTACAGTATGCCCAGCAGGTAAATCCTACCCGACAGGGTATGTCAGTGTATTCAAGCGATATTGAGAGGTTTCTCTATTCCATACACTGCCGATAATAATAACCAGAACGTAAAGTGCCGACAGTACCCTTCGTGACAAGTTCATCATTTGACTTCATCTAAAAGCAAGTCCCTCAACCGGTTTGGAGTAACCCTGTATGGTTCTATCGGGATACCCATCCAGTCGGAGAACTCCAGAAGCTTTTCCGGGTCATTCTGTGCGATGTCGTCGTAATAGCCTACGGCGTCTAGCATGATTGCTCCGCCGGAGTGCTTGGGGAAATTTTCATTTGCCAGACCTTTGTCCCAGCCCTGATATACGTAGTGGCGGTATTTCATCCACCCAGGCGTAAGCCAGTAGACATCCTTGCCCTGGCTTATTCGTTCCCTTTCTTCCTTACCGGCCAGCATATCAATACAATGAGAGGCTTTGATTCTGGAAATCCTGATTCCGGGTTCTATCTGTTCCTGAATTATGGTGTCTATTTTGCGATAGGGGTCATCAGCATTAACGTAGCAAAACTTACCGCCGTAGACCACGATGATGTTCGAAGCGTATGTCTTGGCTGTTCCTATTTGCCTGATAAGCTGGCTTTCAAGTTCACGGGGCACCTCGTGGCGGCCGGGCTTGGTATAAAGAATTTTGCTGGCGTCCAGAAAACCGCTGCCCTTAAGATAGTTCAGTTCCATATTGAGTGTGCCACAAGCAACAATGGCATAGTCCTGAAATGAAACAGGTTTCACATACTCCATTAGCCACCTCCTGAACAATTATTTCAGCCGAGCTTACGTATCAGCCTCATTATCCCATCCCCTATCGGGTCTCTTCCGACGGCAGGCGAATAAGGGGTCTCGAGCAAAGCCAGCCGGTGTAACGGTACTTTCTCGGTTATGGCCAGAGATAACTCATTAAGGGTACCTCTTATTACTTCCTCCGAGATAACCTGCGCCCCGACTAACGTCCCAGTCCGGCGGTCAGCGATAAGCTTGTGGTGTAAAATCTTGTCTCCTAAATGGGGCCGTGAGGTAGGGCTACTAACCGTAGCGGATACGACATCCAAACCCTTCTCACGGGCAAGTCTCTCGGTAAAACCCGCAGCACCTATTTGGTTACCGAAGATCTCAATTGCAAAGGTCAGCAGGGTACCTTCATAGGGAGTAGAATTACCTTTAACCAGGTTTTCACCAGCCACATCGCCAGTTCTACCTGCAGTAGTGACCATCAAATGACGGGCCTTTGAACCAATGATACTATCCCAGCTCTCCATGCAATCACCGGCGGCATAGATATCAGGATCGCTGGTCTGTAAATACTGGTTCACCAATATTCCCCCGGTCTCTCCTATTTCAATTCCCGCTTTCTG
>Ga0307426_1000780_pt1 | contig 21574 bp, 16 predicted proteins | sample SalMarWE160340MG_FD_202165 | JGI IMG/M metagenome (GOLD analysis project Ga0307426, IMG submission 202165) | Salt marsh sediment microbial communities from the Plum Island Ecosystem LTER, Massachusetts, United States - WE1603-40 | ecosystem: Environmental > Aquatic > Marine > Intertidal zone >...
GCTTTCCAGCACCTTCCAGTAGAAGCCGAACCCGAATCCCACCGAGATGATGGTGAGGAAGATGTAGCCGGCGATGTAGGTGAGCTTGGTGAAGCTGTCGAGCGGGGAGAAGATCTGGTCGAGCAGCCACACGATCATGGTCATCAGCATCGCCACCGAGAAGCCGACGATGACTTTGTGCAGAAGCGGCAGCGTGCCCATGTTCGACTGGATGAGCTCGAGCATGCCGACGTAGGTGGCGACCCACGACAACGCCGCCAGACCGGTGATGAGGATGAGCTTCTTCCAATCGCGGCGCGGCCCTTCAGGCTCGGGCAGCTCGCCGTGGCCCAGAGGAGCGCGCAGAGTATCGTAGGGAGCCGTTGCGCGCGTCCGCGACGCGCCCGACCAAAACGCCATGGGTGACCTGCTCAACTCTTCGCCGCAAAAGAGGATTGTCGAGCCGGCACGAATGGCGTGCGGGACCGCATACCCACCGATTGCGCGAAACGCCTCTCGCTTTCAGTGTCTACTCGTCAGCCCCGGCCTCGTGATCCAAGGCCTTGTTAGGCGTGGTTTTTGTCGCCAGTGCGGCGCTCACGTGACCAAACCCGGTTGCACCCAGGCGGGTGCTCTTGTCAGTTGGGGACGAGGTTGCGCCGCACCTCGTCGGCGGCGGTGCGCGCGGCGGGCGGGCGTTGGGGAAGCGACACGCTGCGGGGAGCGCGGCGGCGCAACAAGTCGGGCCGCGGGTATCTCTTGGCGTCGGCCTCGAGCTCCTTGAGCAGCGTCTCCAGCAGCGGTGCTGCAACTTGCGATGCGTGCAGCTTGCGCGCCCACGGCTCGCGCGCCGAGCCGGTGCCGACCACGACCACGTAGGAGTAGGCGGCGCCGCTTGTGAACTGCAGCCCGCCGGCGATCCAGGCATCCACCGTCGCGTTGGGATCCTCGGTCACCTGCGTTCCGGTCTTGGCGAAATGCAGCCGCAACCCTCTGCGCCGCGTCGCGCACCACTTGTGCAAGGACCTGAGCGTGCCCGTGGGGCGTCCGCCCGGCGCGTAGCACAGCGGCGCCTGCAGCAGTGCGCGCAGCAACGGGCGCGCGCCGCGCTTGATGATCGTGTCGGGAACGATCTTGCCCGTCCCCTCATACACCGCCGCATGCGCGCTCTGCGGGCTGGTGTAGTCGTAGGCTTTGACGAGCGTGGGCAGCCTCACCGGCTGGGCGCCGCGCCCGATCAGGCTCGCAAGCGTCACGCCTGCCAAGCGGTGCACGCGACGCGGTGCGGCGGCGACCAGGCCCAGCACCACAGCCGTCGACGGCGGCGTGCCCTCGCCCGCGGCGTTGGGCGGCGGCATGGTGAAGCCGAGCGCGTCGATGAGCTTGGCAACGCGCCGCTGGCCCACGCGCGCCGTGCGCCACAGCAGCGGAGCGTTGAGCGAGCACGCGAAGGAGACGAGCGCCTTGCGGCTGCGCCGCTCGGTCCCGTGCCCGCACGCCTCCAGCCCGGTCGGCGGTGCGGAGGTGTCGAGATAGGAGGTTTGCGGGGTATCGCGCATGGTGTTGGCGATGGCGATGGCCGCGATGATCTTTCCCGTCGAGGCGACCATGCGGCTTTCGCGCGCCGCCCGGTAGAACCCGGTTGCCGCCTCGCGGGCAAACGGCGAGCCGAAATAGGAGGCCGTCTCGCCCTGCTCGAAGTAGCGCACGATCTCGCCTTCGGCGTTGGCGGCGGCCACGATCACGGTCGGGCTCTTCCTCTCCGCGTTGATCTTGGTGGGATCGAGCGTGTAGGCGGGGTCGATCCTGTCGGCGAACCTAGCGTCGATCTCGGCCAGCTTTGCGCGCTCCCTTGACCCGAAGGCAAGGTTGGCGGCGGCATCGAACGTCGTCGTCACGCCGCGCACGTGGTCGCGCCACGCAAAGCCGTAGGCCTGCTTCATCTCCTCGCGGATGCCGTAGCGCGCCGACGGCATAAGCACGTTGGCGCGGATGGCGGGGTTGGCCTGCGCGGGGCGGGCCAAGGCGGGCGCGAAGCGGTCGAGCGCCTCCTGCAGCCTGGGCCGGATGCGCGGATCGGGAGGACCGCCGGCCATGGCGACGAGCTCGAACAGCACCTGCTTCTGCACGGCCTCGTCGCCGATCAGCCGGTCGGCGCAGGTGCGCGCGCGCACCTCGATCAGGTAACGCCAGCGGTCGAGCCGCACCGCGTTCAGCCGCTCGCTGCCTTCGAGCAGGATGATGGGGCGGTTCACGGCGGAGGCGAGCACGAACTGCTCGGCGATCGACAGATCCTTGGCCTCCTTGCCGAAGACTATGCGGCTCGTCACCTCGATGCCGTGCAGCGGCGCTCCGCCCGTGCGCTGGGCGAGCCACAGATGATTGGCGGCCCATTGCTTGAGCGTCTCATCGCCGCCGTTGCGCGTCAGCTCGCGGTAGACGACCGGGGCGAGCCACCATTCGCCGAACTTGCGCTTGAGCTTGGCGAGCGCGTTCTCGTTGGTGCTGGGCGGCGTCTTGTAGATGACGCGCACGAGCTGCATCGCCAGCGTGGACCCGCCGATGCCGAGGCTCAGGCGGCGCGCGGCAATCGACCGGCGCAAAGTGGAAAGCGGAATCTTGAGAACGCCGACGAGGTCGATGCCGAACGGATTGAAGACGCCGCCGAGGTTGCGGTCCTCGTGGTAGACCAGGCACTGCCAGTAGTGCTCGGGCACCTGGCGGACGGGAATGGACTTGTGGTCCGGGTTGGCCACGTAGTCGCCCAGGTCGATCGCCGCGCCCGAGTAGTTGACGTCGCGCAAGCTGTCGAGGCGGGGATCGAAGGTGCCGACGAAGTTGCCGTTGGCGTCGTAGATGGCGGTCGCGAGCCAGCGCTCCGCGTCGTAGCGCAGCTTCTCGCCCAGCGTGTAGTGGCCGACCACCCCGCGGATGGGGGCGACCACGTAGACGAGCGTAATGGCGAACAGAACGTAGATGAGTGCGGCGCTGGCAACATGGCGCAACGGCCCGAGCCGGGGATTGAAGGCAACCCAGTCGAGAAGCACGCCCAGCACGCGGAACGGCGCAAGCGCCAACAGCTCCAGCGCGCGCGTCAGCACACGAAAAATGGCTAGCATATCGGCCGCAGGGCTCGGATAACGGCGCGCATGCGCCTTCAACGGCAAGCCCTAGCCGGCCTTTATGGCAGATTTGGCCCCGTCAGCAGCGCTTTCCCGAAGCGCCGTCCGATCGCCGGTCGTCCGTCAGAACGTATGCAACAAGACGAACAGTCCGACGCCGACTGCAGGCCCCAATACGGTGGCCAGCACCAACATCATAAAAGACTTCGCAACCATACCACGATCACCCCGCACCAAACGCCGCTAGATACGCTCGACGGCACCCCCTACTGAGCCGACAAGCGCAACTGACGCTGGAAACCCCCTACGAAATTCCAGCGACGATCGAATTTTACATCAGAAAAAAGCAGTTGACACTCACTGTTCGCGATCGAACAGCGATTTAGCTTCGCAAGCGCGTAGTTGGTGCCAAGCGCATAGCTTGTGGACAAAACGTGCAGCGGCGAAAAAGCGAAATCGGCGAGCGCGTTATGCAAAACTCTGAACGATGCAGGTGATGTTGTATGGGGCGTGGATTGCGCGCCAATGCTGCAGCGGCAACCTGTTAATGCGTTGCGCTACCGCATCATCCGGCCGTCACACGCCTGCAGTTATCCGATGTCGAACAGCTTGAGCTGGCGCTCGTCCTGGCCCTTGGTTTCGCGTGCCAGCTGCTCGATGCGGTCGAAGGGAACCTGCTCGGCCAGGATGAGCGAGCGCTGCGCCTTCATCGGGCGCACGAGGTTCTCCTGCACCAGGTGGAACTCGCCGACGGTCTGACCCGGAAGCACCGCGGCGGGCTCCAAACCGGACTCGCTCTGGAACGCGGCCTTGAGCTTGCGCAGTGCCGTGTCCTCGCGCACGCGGCCGATGAACCAGCTCGTGATCTGATCGCGGCTCTTGTAGTCGAGGTCGCCCGGCGACTGGGTGGCGAGCATCATGCCGAGCCCGGCGGAGCGGGCGCGCTTCAACAGGCTCTGCAGCGGCTCGGCGGTCGCCGGCTTGGCGTTGGCGGGAATGTAGAGGTCGGCCTCGTCGAACATGACGACGGCCTGCAGCTCGTCGTTGGGGTTGCGCTGGCAGAAGCGCAGCGCCTCCGACAGGAACTGCGACACCCAGAACAGGATGTTCTCGTTGTCGCCGAGGAAGCCCGTGTAGATGATCGACAGCCGCGTGCGGCCCTCGCGGGCAAAGCGCCCCAGGCCCAGAAGCGACTCCATGCGCAAGGACTCGCCGCCCGCCTCGAACAGCGCCGAGTTGCGGTAGCGCAGGCTGTCGAGCTGAGCGACGAGGTCGCGCCGGATCTTGCCCGACGGATCCATGCGCTGCGTGAGGTCGGACAGCTCCGGATCCTCGTCCTCGAGCAGATGGATGAGATCGGACAGCGTCACCTCGCGGCTGTGGCGCGAGCCGAGAATGCGCAAGGCCACCGAAAGCGTGCCCGACTGCTTCTGGTGGGTGGCCGAGTTCTTCAAGTGCAGCATCTCGCCGAGCGCCGCCGCCGACAGGTTGGCCAAGAGCTGCTGCTCGTGGTCGGGCAATTCGTTGATGCCGTTGGGCAGCAGCGTGATGGAGATGGGGCGCCCCGAGGAGCGGCCCGGCGTGAACACGGCGACGTCGATCGCGTCGGCGAGCTTCTCGCGCTCGCCGCGGCGCTCCGAGTACTCCTCGTCGTTCTCGCGCCACACGTCCGGGTTGGCGTAGCTGCAAAGATCGCCCTTGCGGTCGATGAGCACGGCGGGGATGCCGCGCAGCAGCAGCTGCTCGATGAGGCACAGCGCCAGCGTCGTCTTGCCCGAGCCGGAGCCGCCGAGCACGGCCGCGTGCCGCTTGAGCACGTTCTTGTTGAGCCTGACGGGCTTGCCGTTCTCGGCGAGCTCGCGTCCGGCCAGGATGCTGCTGGCACCGCCGCCGTTCTCGTCGAGGATGACGGAAAGCGGCAGCTCGTCCTCGTCGGACACGTACGGCTCTGCCGCGTTGTCGGCCGTCTCCCCCTCCGAGCTCTGGTAGGCGCCAACACCGTTGGCCCCGTTGGGCTTGTCCTGGCCGGCGTCCTTGGTGCCGTTCGCTGCCGGCTTTTGCACGCCGAACCCGAGCAGGTCGAGGCGCAAGAGCTGGCCCATGGGAACGAGCTTCGACAACAGCTTGGCGCTGGCGAACCACGCGGCAAAGCCCGGATCGCTGCGATGGTGGTTATGGAACTCGCGCACCATCATCATGCGCTCCCACTCTGGGATCGGCACGAGGAACTGGCGCCCGCCGTTATCGCGGAACTTGCGCAGCGCCTGCGCCGTCTGGTTCTTGCGGTTGGGCGGGAAGTCGGAAGCGCGCAGCATGAAGCAGGGCCTGCCGTTGATGGCGCCCATCACCTTGTCGAGCTGGCGCTTGAGGCCGCCGCCCTGCGTCGGCCGGTTGCACAGGAAGACGCGCGCCTGTGCCTCGAGCCCGTTCGTGTGCCGCAAGTCGAGGTCGACGACGGGCACGTCCTCGCCCGGCTCGAGCCGCTCCACGTTGAGCTGCATCGTGCCGGCCCATTCTTCTTTGGCAAGGTTGAGCGCGCCGGCCAGCACGTCGAGCAACTCGCGCTCGTCTGAAGGAATTTCCGCCTCGAAGGAGTTCTGGAAGCGCTCCCACATATCCCGGTAGTCGACCTCGGGTGCCGCCGCGGACCCATCGGCATTGGCGAAATCGAGTCCCAGAGCGGCGGCAAGCTTGGAGACGAAGTTGCCGTCGTCGGCCGCGGGCGCCTCGCTTGCCTCGAATTGGGGCACGGCGTTGGTGCGCAGGCGCGCATAGGCATGCTCCAGCAGGCGGCGCGTGGAGAGCCCGGCGAACTCCTCGTAGAACTGCGGGCCGAAGTAGACGGTGGGGTCGGAGAGGCGCACGCCGCCCTCGCTCGTCGCGGCCATGTGCGAAAGGCGCTTGGTGATGATGAGGCGCGCTTCCTCCGGCGTGCGGCTTTCGAGCAGCGCGACGGGACCGGCCTTCTCGATGCGGTCGATGTAGGACTGCGCCAGCTCGCCGCGCACCTGCCCGTAGAAATCCTCCAGGCAGGAGATGATGAGGATGGCGTTGGAGAGCCGGTTGGCGATCTGGATGAGATCGCGCACGGCGCGCTGGAAGCGCTCCTCCGTGTCGTCGAAGAAGCGCAGGTCCTCCACCTGGTCGACGCAGAATACGAGCGCGGCGCGATCGACGGTCCACATCAGAGTGCCGAGCGCGGCGATGATCTCGAAGGCGCGGTCCTCGCCGGTGTTGGGATCGAGCGCGGCGACGGCCTGGTGCGCCAGCTCCGTCAGGTGGCGCCCGTGCAGATACTGGCGCACGCGCTGGTCGATGCGCGGGTCGTGGCGCTCCAGGTAGAGCAGCGCCCGGACCACGTTGATGTCGAGCTGCTGCGACAGGTACTTGGGGCTTGCGACGATCTGGTCGGCGAGCTTGAGGATGAGGCTCGCGAGCTTCGCGTCATCGAGGCTCGCCTCGCGCAGTGCCTCCAAATCCTTCTGCGAGATGATGGCGGCGTCGGAGAGCAGCCGGCCTGTGAGGCGGGCGAGGGCGGTCTCGCCGGGGCGGTCGGGGTCGTAGGGTTTCTCCAGCGAGTGCACGAGGCGGCGCAGGTAGTAGTCGGCGTAGTTGGCGACGTCGGGCGTCATCTGCGCATAGCCGAAGTAGGCCGTGCCGCCGCGGTGGGCCGCGGTGCGCAGCGCCCTTATGAGGTGCGTCTTGCCGGCGCCCGACTGGCCGTGGAACAGCAGGATGCGGTCCTGCGTGCCCGCCTCGCGCCCGCGGGTGATGCCGGCCAGAAGGTCGGTGAACTTGGCCCGCGCCTTGGCGTGCACCTCGGCCACGTCAACGGGATCGGCCCGCCAGATGTCGTCCTCCCACGTGATCGAGTGCTCGAAGGCCGAGACGAGACCCTCAGGAGCGGCCTTGGTGGGAGCTTCTTGCTGCTGCATCAATGGACGGCCTCGACTTCCCTCAATCCTCGACGCGCACGAAATGCCAGACGGTGTTCTTGTAAAGAATCGCCGAGTCCTCGAGATCTTTGATGTTTTGTTTGTTCTTGAGGTCGGCGCCCGTCAGCACCAGCTGGCCTGCCCGGTGGGCGCCGGCCAGCATGTCCTTGAACTCGATCTCTGAGAGACCCCACTCCGGATGCGACATGCGAATCGCGTTCCACACCTGAGAGATAAACGCCTTGCGACTCCCTGGCCAGCCCTCGGCGCGCTCGCGTGCCGCCATGAGCACACCGGCGGAAAATTGCGCCAGTCCAGGCCGCTGCACCGCTTCGGCTGACATGGGCCCGGCGCCCGGTTTCACGGGCTCGGCGGGGCCCTTGGCTCTCGGTGCAGCGCGCGCCGCAGGGACGCGCTTTTCCGGCGCGGCGGCGGCGAGCCGGCGCAGCAGCGCGAGCCGCAGCACCTCGATCTCGGAACGCGCAGCCCCCGTCAGCTCCGCGCTTAGGGCCGCGATGAGCCGTCCGTCGGTGGCGATCTCGCGTGGCGTCTGCAACAATTGTCCGGCCAGCACGCGCCCGGCCTTGGCGGAAAGGGCTGAGCGCTTCTGACTCTTGAGACCGCTCTTGACGTTGTCGCCGAAGGCGCGCTCGAGCGCCACGAGTGCCAGTGCGGCTCTGAGCTTCGACGGCGAGAGCGCCTGGCGCATGGCGAGCCCGAAGGCCTCCTGCACGATCAATGCGCTCAAGCCCTCGGGCCGCGTCAGCGCCTTGCGCAAGGTCGGTCTCTTCGCATCGACGCCGAGCGCCTTGGCGATGAGCCAGATGTCGCGCTGCTCGCTCCAGGCGCGCGCGTGCGCCTCTTTCTCGCCGAGGAAGCGCGCGACCGCGGCGGCGCCCGTCTCGCTTGCCCGGTAGCGGCCGCGGTTCTCGCGCACGAGGGCGCCGTCATCGAGGCTGGTGAGCGCGGCGTCGACCGCGCTGCGCCATTCCGCCGGCGAGAGCCTGCTCGAAAACAGCTGTCCCAGATCGCGCACGAGCTGGGCGCGCGTGGCGCCGCCCGAGCAGGAGATGCGCGAAAGTAGCAGCTCAGCGAGGGCTGGTGGGCTTGCGCCGTCCGGCGAACGCGCGGGCGCTAGCCTGCTCGGGGCCGACATGTAACGCGTCTCCTGTATGCGGATTGCATATGCCGGACGCGCGAATCACCGGCCGCTCAAGGCGAACTGTGTGGGAGTCGGCGGCCACTTCCAAGGGGCCATCGCCATTCGGTGGGCGCCGAGTTGCGTCTGCGCCTCACCTGGCGGAAACGCGCCCCGCCGCCCGTCTTTCGCCCCAAGCCCGTCAAATTGGCGACACCATGTTGGTGAGAACTTCGCCAAGGCGTTTCCCGCAAGGGCGCGCCATGAGATATCGATGATGGGTATCGGAGCCGTTCTGTCGGCGAAATCAGACGGTTCACTCGGGGGAGTTGACGGTGGAAAGTCGTAAAGGGAGAGCGTTGCAACAAGCGGCTAGAACGCTTGGGCGCCGCGCGGTCCTCCCAGTTTCGAACGGCCGGTGGCAACTTCTTAGCATTAACGTCTAGTTAACGGGTTTACGCGATGAAGAATGGGTGTACCGCGCATTTCCAAGCGGGAGTAGCTCGTATGTATCGCGTCGCGCTATCGGCAGCTCTCATCGCCTTACTGGGCGCCTGTAGCCTTGGCCCCAGCGTAATCTCCAGCGGCTTCGCCGAATCCGACACCACCACATCGTCAGTGAGATCCTCGCCCCGGGTCGAGAGCGTTGCGCTGGGCGGCGAGCCCGATACCTGGCGCACCACGGCGCAGCGTCCTGGCGAGAAGCAGCAGCGCGTCGCGCGGCTCCACGACAAGGCCCCCAAAGGGTCCTTTGAGCGCGCGCCGGAAGGGGCGCTCTCCGATCGCGACTACACGCACACGGCGCTCAATCCGGAGCTGGCGCTCAAGATCATCAACGACTACCGCCGCGAGCAGGGCCTGAAGCCGCTGGCCCTCGACGCGGAGCTGACCGCGGCCGCCAAGTCCCACTCCCGCGATCTGGCCAAATGGGATCGCATCTCGCACTACGGCTCCGACGGCTCCAATCCCTGGGACCGCGTGAAGCGCACCGGATACCGGGCGCGGCTTGCGGCGGAGAACGTCGGCACGGGGCAGATCGACTTCCAGGAGGTCATGCGCGGCTGGAAGACAAGCCCCGGGCACAACAAGAACCTGTTGCTGGCGGACGCGACGCACATGGGCATCGCGCTGGTGCAGGACCCCAAGACGGAGTTCAAGTCGTTCTGGACTCTCGTCATCGGCGCGCCGATGTAACGGCGCGCTGCGCGCTGCGCGCTCGCGGCTTACCGCTTTCCTAGATTGCGCCAGACGGCGACGTTGATGCCGAGACGCCGGCTCGCCACCGCGTAGCTCAGAAGCGCACCCACCACCAGCGACGTGGATGTCGCCGTCGCGGCCCCGAGCAGGCCGAAGGCGGGAACCAGCGCGAAGTTGAGCGTAATGTTGAGCACCGCCGACGTTGCCAGAACGGCCGCGCACAGTCGCTGCTCGCCCAGCATGTTCAAGAGGAACTCCACCGGGCCCATCGAGGAGCGGAACAGGTATCCCACGACGAGGACCAGCATCACCGGGTATCCTTGGTCGAACTGTGGTCCGAACAGTCGCAATAGCGGCACTCCGAGCGCCAGCAGGAAGATGGCTGCGCCGAGCGACGGCCAGAAGGTCCAGTGCACCGCATCCCTTGCGAACGCGCGCAGGCTTTCCTTGTCGCCGCGCGCGCCCAGCGTGGCGAACCGGTTGGCGACCGCGCTGCCGACGGCAAAGTGCACGAACATGATGAGGCTCATGGTCTTGGCCGCGGCAAAGTAGATGGCGACGTGCGACGGCGACATGTAGTGCGACAGCACCAGAACGTCGGCGCTCTGCAGCGTCAGCTCGCACGCGGCGATGACGAGCAGCGGCATGGCGGCGACGAACCACGTCTTGAAGGCATAGCTGCGCGGGCTCGGCTCGACGGCCTTATCGAGACGGCGGCCGATGACGAGCGCCTGCAGCAGCCCCGTGATCCAGGTGGCGGCGATCGCCGCCGCTGCCGCCGTCTTCGCCTCCATCGGCAGGCCCGACGCGTGGGCCGCGGCCATCGCCAACAGCAGCAGGGCCGGACGCAGGATGTAGGGCGGCAGCAGCGCCACCCCCATCCAGGCAAAGCCCTTGCCGATGGCATCCTGCACGTCGGTCAGCGCGTAAAGCGGAATGCACACGAGCGCCAGATATGCCGGCAGCACGTAGTGGCTCTGCAGCGGCTCGAACAGCCACAGCCCGGCAACGCCGGCCGCGGCGACGAGCGTGCCGGCGCCGAGCGCGACAGCCCGCGTGCCGCGGATCAGGCCGCGCAGCAAGGCCGGCTGCGCGCCTTCCCGGTAGCGCGAGATGAAGCGGATGGTGGCAACGCCCAGCCCGAGGTCGGCCAGGCCGCCAAGCACCAGCACCCATGTCCAGACGAAGACGTAGATGCCGTACTCGAAGCTGCCCATCCAACGGGCGAGCACGATCTGCACGATGTAGAGCAGCATGGCGCTGGCGCAGCGCACGCCGAACACCGTCAAGGCATCGCGCTGGGTTCTCTGGCGCTCGCCGCGCGCTTTGAGGATGTCGCTTGCCTGGGAGAACAGTCCTCTGAGCGCCGGCAATACCTGCGCGGCGTGTGAGGTGCCGAGGAAGGAGTTCTGCGTCATCGCGGCGGCCCTCCCCGCCGGCTGCCCGCGGGAACGAGATGTTCCTTTGGCGGGCTCACGGCCGCCCTGTTCGGATCCGGGTCAAACCCCTTGCAGCCGCTCGCGCTCGCATTCGCGCACGCGCTCGGCCACGTCGGCCCAGGCACTGGACCGGCATTCATCGCCCTGGTCGATGTGCAGGCTTGCAAAGAAGTCCGCCACCTCGGCCGCGTGTAGTACATGCCTTGCCTCGAGGACGGTCGCCATTGCCTCGAACTCTCGCTCGTTCATGGACTGATATGGTTGCCAGACGTTTGCCATCATCTGCGTTCCCAATGACGGGCGTTCCGGATGCTCTAGAAAGCAAAAAATGCGCCAGGCGTTTTGCACCAGAATGGGACTTGACCTGCGCGCCGGGCGCGATCCCAGGTGCCGTTTGTGCTATGCTGTTTTGAATTGATGCGCCGCGGAGGCGGAGGAGGCTGCGAGATGAGCCCGACACCGAGATTAACACTTCCGGCAGGAACGCTGGCGGCAATATTGAGCCTGGCGCTGCCGGCTGCCGCGCAGGGTGCTTTCGGCGAGGACGCCGCCGGCTCGCCGCCCGCGCGGCCGCAGCTGCAGTACGCCGCGCCGCTCTCGCCCGAGCCTCCGGCCAAGCGGGCCAGGGAGGACGTCGCGCCGAAGGAGCAGCAGCAGCCCGAGGCGCCCAGCGGCTGTCCTTTCCGCAACCAGAAGCTTGAGCTGATCGTCTAGAGCAAGCCGCAAGAAGCGTAGCGGTGCCCAAGGTGGTGGGGGCCCTGCCCGCTATTGCGCGCGCGCCGGCGGCGGGATGGAGCCTCTGAGCTGCAGCGCCGCCGGCTTGACCGAGGCGTCCGCCTGAGCGCCGTCGAGCCTGGTGGGCGGGGCCGGCTTCTTCTTGGCCTTCTTGCCCTTGCGCTTCTTGGACGAGGATGTGCGCTTCGTCTTGTTGCAGCCCCAGGAGCTGACGCTGCCGCGCACGCTCTTCACGCTGGTCGCGGTCGGCGAGAAGGGCAGATTGTCGACGGTCTTGGTGTTGAAGATCTGCTTCCAGCCGTATTGCTGGAAGCCGTGCTCCAACAGGCTCGCGGCGCGCACGTTGCGCTCGGCGCTGCTGGCATCGCCCAACACGATCGCCACGAGCTGGCGTCCGTCGCGCGTCGCGCTGGCGACGATGTTGAAGCCCGAATCGCAGGTGAATCCGGTCTTGAGCCCGTCCGCTCCGTCCAAGGACCTGAGCAGGCCGTTGTGCGAGCGCATGCGGGCCTTGCCCAGCCGCATCTGCGGCATCGACCAGTAGTGGAAGAACTCGGGATAGTCGGTGATGATGGCACGCGACAGCCTTGCCAGGTCGCGCGCCGTCGACACCTGTCTTTCCGCGGGCAGCCCGTTGGCATTGACGAAGTTCGTTTGCGACATGCCCAGCCGCCTGGCTGTGGTGTTCATGCGCTCAACGAAAGCACTCTCGCTGCCGGCGATGGCCTCGGCCAGCATCACCGCGACATCATTGGCGGATTTGATGATGAGGGCCTGCAGCGCCTTCTCGACGGCGAGCTCGGCCCCGACCGGCAGCCCGATCTTGCTGGGCGGCTCCTTGTGGGCGGAGGCGGAGCAGCGGATCCTCGATTCGAGCTTGAGGCGGCCGCTCTTGATGGCCTCGAACGCCAGATAGGCCGTCATGATCTTGGTGAGCGAGGCGGGATACCAGGGGTTGTCCACCCCCTCCGCATACAGAACCTTCCCGTTCGCCACTTCGAACAGGAGGGCGGGGCCGGCCAATGCCGCGCGGGCATTGAATATGACGATGAGAAACAGCGCGAAGAAAACAGTTCCGCGACGCATTGAGGGCCCCCATCGAGAACGGAAATTGCCGGATACCACATTCGCCGTTTGCGCTGCAACGCGGGGTCTCGGGCTTTCCCAGCACGTGTGACCCGTAGCGCACACTTTTGACTTGCACGCCTTCGAAGCACGATGCTACTTGCGCGATCGGGCCGTTCACCAAGCAGCCAGCCGCCAATTGGCACGTATTGTGTACGCGCCTAGGATTGCGCGCCATTCGCTGATTTCCGGAACAGAGCGCGTAAGATTGCCAGCTGGGGGGCGCCGATTGTTTGATCTTGCCGGTGTGCGCGCGCAGTTCGGGTGGACCAGCTGGCCGACGATTCTGGCATGCATTTTCGGCGTGAGCGTCCTCCTCTTCGGCCTCGACATCCTGCTGGATCTTGCCGGTTACCAGGACCACGTCAGCGCGATGCGCGTGGCATTGGGCTCGTTCAGGACGATGCTCGACGATTCCTGGCGGCCGACGTTCGCGGCGCTGAAGATGATCGACGGCCCCGAAGGCGATCGCCTGTACCAGGCCCTGTTTTTCGAGCAGTCGACCAAATTTCAGTATCCCCCCGCCAGCCTGCTCTACCTGAAGCCGCTGCAGGGATTGACGGAGGATCCCGGCCTGTTGCTCAACAGGCTCAATCTGGTGTTCTACCTGGCTCAGGCCGGCGTGGTGGCCAAGATCGCCGACGTGGCCGCTCTGAGATCGCGGTTCTACGATAAGGGCGGCCCCAACCTGCGGGCCGCCGTGGTGTTGATCGCCTTCTGTGCGGCGATCATCTTCTATCCCACCGCGAAGGCGGCCAAGATCGGTCAGATACAAGTCTGGCTCGACCTTGCGTTCGCCGTTTCGGTCTTGTGCTGGCTTTTTGGGAGAAAGGGGATTGCGGGCGCGCTGCTCGGCTTTGCCTGCACCATCAAGCCGCAGTTCGGGCTGTTTCTGGTCTGGGGGCTGCTCTGGCGCGACTGGCGGTTCGTCGGCGGCTATCTCGCAGTAGTCGTTCCCGTCGGCCTCTTGTCGCTTGCCGTCTTCGGCATCAAAAACCATCTCGACTATTTACAGGTGCTCGGTTTCATCACCGAGCGCGGCGAGACCTATTTCCCCAACAACTCCATCAACGGCATCGTCAACCGGCTTCTGTTCAACGGGAGTCTCGATTGGTCCTACACCGAGTTCGCGCCACCCAACGCCGTCGTCTACTGGTCGACGCGGCTGGCCTTTCTCGCGTTCCTGGCCGTGGGCCTGAAGCGCGCCCTGTTCAGGGAGGGCGGCCGTCCGAGCGTTTTTGATCTCGGTGTGGTCATGCTTTGTGCGGTGATGGCCTCTCCCGTCGCATGGGAGCACCACTACGGCGTCGCCATGCCGCTCTTTGTGCTGGCGTTCTTCGCCGTGTACCGCGGCAACGTGGTGTCGCCGGCGCTCGCGATCGGGCTGTGGGTCTCATGGACCCTTGCTGCAAACTTCACGCAGCTGATCGTCGGTCTGGGGCCGACCTATTTCAACATCCTGCAAGCCCATCTCTTCTTCGGCTGCCTGTGGCTCGTGTGGTTCCTCACGACGCAGCACGGCCAGGCCGGGGCCTGGATCGAGCCGGGTGAAACGGTCCACGCCGCCGGCGCCGGCACGTTCTCAAAGGCGGGTGACGCCGCTTGAGCGATTGGTGTCTGGCGCGCGAAACGTACAGCACCAGCCTGTTCGCCCAATGCCACGCTGGCTCAGCGAGGTTGGACCCACTGTTCCTCCGAGAGGCCCCCGGCCAAGAGCACCATGGACGCTGCAATCAGCGCAATGATCAGGAAGCGCGCGAGAGGCATGCGCAGGATCTTGAGGGCGCGCTCTGCGGTGAGGCGGGTGGGATCGTCGGCTTCGGCTGACGCGCGCTCCCCGAAGAAGAGCGGTATTACAAGATTTGCGTGATCGCTCAGCACCGTCCACGCCGCAAACGGACGCACGGCGTGCTTTGACTGGCGAGCAGGCGGAGGCGACGAGGGCCTCATCCGCGCACCAGGCATGTCCCCAGAGGTCATCGGCCAACCCATGCAAGCTTGTGCCGGCCGAGTATCGCAACAGCACGGGTGGGAGCACTCGGTGCAGCGATGGGCGCCGCCGGACGGCTTAACGTCGAAGCTTGCATGCTAGGAGAATTCGTGCCGAACTTGCCTCAAGTTAGGTCTTAATGGATAACGTGCGCGGAAGGTGGGGTCTGGGTGGCGTCGTACGGTGCGACTGATGGCGATGGCGGTTCTTGCTCGCGGCTGGTGTTCGCCACAGAGCTTCGGCGCCGGTGCGGAGCCGGACGCCTCAACGATCGTGTTTAACCAAGCCTTTCCGGCGCATTCGACACTGTCGATGGCAGGTGGGACTTTGAGATTGCGCGTTTCAGTTGCTGCCGCGGCCGCGCCGTTTCGAAATTGCGGCCAGCCACGAGCTACAAATCGTACATCCATGACGCGGCCGAGCATGAGCCCGCTTGAGGCTGGCGAAGAGACGAGCCCGATTGGCTCAGCGCCGCAAAACAGCAGTCATCCGACATGGACGTGACGGCAAAGCCGAGCTGGCGCGGCCTGCGCGGGCAGGTCCTCAAGGGCGCGCAACGCGTATCTGTGCGCCGGGCTTTCCATGACAACCCGCTGCTCTTGTTGCTCCTTGCTGCAATCCTGGTCCGGGCCCTGGCAGCGGTCTTCTTTTCCGGAGCGATCGGGTCGGAAGGTGCGGAATACGCGCGCATCGCGCAGAGCTTGTTGGCGGGAGATGGCTATCAGGGCATCGCCGAGGAGGGAACGCAGCTGTTCTTCCCGCCGCTTTTCCCGTTGGCGATCGCCGGCCTTTCGTTGCTGACCGGAGACGCCGAAATCGCCGGACGCGTTCTGTCGGTGATCTTCGGCGGCCTCGTGGTCCTGCCGGTCTACTTCATCGTGTCGCGAATGTATGACCGCAGAGCCGCACTGATCGCCGCCGCGCTCGTCGGCTTGCATCCCTACCTGATCTATCTGTCGACGACCGTTAACTCCGAGGCGATGTTCGTCACGCTTGTTCTGGCAGCCATCGCGCTTGCCATGGCGGCAATCGCCGACGCTACGCCCCGCAACGCGCTCGCAGCGGGTGCCATGTACGGCCTGGCCTACCTGGTGCGGCCGGAGGCGGCGCTGTACATGCTGATCTCGGCGGCACTGGTGTTTCTGCACGGCCTGGGCAGGCAGGGCCTATCGGCGCTCGCTTCAGGCGCACGCGCGGGCCTGCTGATCGCCGCCTTCGTAGTGGTTGCCGCGCCGTATGTCGGGTGGCTTTCCCTGCAGACGGGACAATTCCGCATCGAGGGAAAGAGCCCGCTCAACATCCAGACGGGGTGGCGGATCCAGCTTGGCGAGAACCCGGCGCGCGCGCAGTTCGGCCTGGACGAGGCGGGAAACGAGAGCGGCGTATGGAACCGACCGAACATCGACATCATCAAGGAGCACAATCTGAGCTTCAACGAGCTCCTGACCTATCTGCGCCAGAAGTCGAAATCGGTGCTTGAGAACGCGAGCCAAGCCGTGGCGGGCACCTTGGCCTTCGGCTCGCCGGCATTGTTCGGCTTGGCCGTGCTCGGCTTCTTTGCGCGGCCGTGGTCCCTCACCCTGGGGGTGTACCAGCTGCAGCTCGTGAGCGTGCTGGCGCTGTCCATGCTCGGCACGTACTTCATCTACTATACGTCCGAGCGTTTTTACGTGCTGCTCATTCCTTGCCTGTCCATTTGGGCCGCCGTGGGTCTTGGCAGAGTTGCGCAATGGGCAAAGGAGACCGGAGCGGAGATGGGCGTGCCGGGCCGTTTGCGGTCATCGATCACGGCTCTGACGGTGTGCGTCGCGCTTGCCGCCGTGCTCGTACCCAGTGCAGCCGTTGCCGCTTCGATGCTCAGGGGGGCGCGCGCGACCTACCCGATCAAGGAGGCAGGGGAGAAGATTCGCGCAACCATGCGCCCGCCGGCCCGCGTCCTCGATACGCAGACGACGATTTCCTTCCACGCCGGGGCGTCCCACGTGTGGATGCCTTACGCCGACGAGGCCGCGGCGATCGACTACATAAAGAAGAAGGGGATCGACTTCGTCGTCGTCCGCAAGAGCGACGCGCCGACACGGCCCTACCTCGAGAAATGGGCCGAGTCCGGCTTGCCGCTCCCTGGCGCCAAGCTCGTCGACACGTTCGACATCGGCACCTGGGAGACGGTTCGCATCTATCGGGTCGACGGCGATGGCGATGGGTAACGGCATGGAGGCCGCGGCGTGGGCGACCCCGCGTTAGCTCGTCGGGACGGCGGGTGCGGGTCTGGCGCGCTTGGCATGCGCGCCCGTGGCCGCTGTCGCTTTCCAGTCCCGGTAAATCACCAGCTCGCCCGTCGTCGTGCAGGCCGTGGAGGCGAGCTCGACCAGCAGCGGTGCCACCTCCTCGGGAGCCGGAAGCGTCTGCGGGTCCTCGCCCGGCACCGCCAGGGCACGCATCTGCGTGCGCATAGCGCCCGGGTCGACCAGATTGACGCGAATGGCGCTCTCCTTCGTCTCTTGCGCGTAGGTCTTGGCCAGCATCTCGAGCCCGATTTTCGACACGGCGTAGGCGCCGCGGTCGGCCTCGACGCGGGCGGCCGCACTCGACGTGACGAACACCACGCGGCCGGCATCGGAGCGCTGCAAGAGCGGATCGAGCGCGCGGATCAGCGCCCAGTTGGCGGTCAGATTGGTCTCCAGGACCCGGCGCCAGTCGGCCTCCTCGATGTCGCGCAACGGCGTCATGGGCCCCAGCACGGCGGCATTGGCGATGAGGATGTCGAGGCGGCCCCAGCTCTCCCCGATGGTGTCTGCGGCATGCGCGATCGCGCGCGGGTCGCAAACGTCCATCTCCACAACGGTCGCCGCGCCTCCACTCGTCGCCAAGTCCTGGCGCAAAGCCTCCAATGGCGCGCGCGCACGCGCGGCGATGACGACATGAGCGCCGGCCCGAGCGAGCGCTGCCGCTGCGGCACGGCCGAGCCCGCGCGATGCACCCACCACGAGGGCCACCCGGCCGTTAAGCATACCAGCGCCCGCCATGCGGCAATCCTTCCCGATTCCTTTGCGCCACATGTACCCCGGCACCGCGCCGCCTCGGCAGACGAACTTTTGGGGGGCCTATCCGGAAGTCGTAGCGAGCCGCCACACCACAGGTCGCTTTCGAAGCGCCCGGTGTAGGTTCGCTCAGACCAATTGAGAGGGTTTCTGCGATGCGGCAAGCCAATAGCCTCATCACGAGCGAATACAGCCCGGCGAAAAGCCTAGCGGAGGACTTTGACCATGGCGCTGAAAACGGGTGATTGGGTCGAAGTACGCAGCAAGGAGGAGATTCTCGCGACGCTCGACGCGGACGCGCGCACGCAGGGGATGCCCTTCATGCCGCAGATGCTCCAGTACTGCGGCAAACGGTTTCAAGTCTACAAGCGCGCCCACAAGACCTGCGATCCGACGCGGCACGCAAACCTGTGCGCACTTCCCGACGCCGTCCACCTGAACCTGCGCTGCGACGGCAAGGCCTACGACGGGTGCCAGGCGGCCTGCCTGCTGTTCTGGAAGGAGGCCTGGCTCAAGCCGGTCTCCGATGGTGCGAGCGTGGCATCGACGCGGCCGCGCTACGACGCGATCTGTACGGAGGCCGACATCCACAGGGCGACGTGCGTCACCGGCGACGACGGCAAGGTCGAGCGCTACTTCTGCCAGGCGACGGAGGTTCCCCGCTACACGACCCACCTGCCCTGGTGGGACGTGCGTCAGTACGTCGAGGACTACACCTCGCGCAACACCACGCTGTGGCGGATGTTTCGCGCGCTCGTCTACGCCTACGTGGGACGGCCGTTCGCGCGCCGCTTCTCCGTCTGCGAGCGGGCCTACGACCGCCTGCAAGCCATGTGGGGCGGCATTCCCTTCCCCAGAAAGAAGGGCAAGCTGCCGCTCGAGGTCAGCGCACCCATGGCCGAGCTCGATCTGCAGCCGGGCGAGCTCGTGCGCGTGAAGCCGTATCAGGAGATTCTCGCCACCTGCAACGTGCACAATCACAACCGCGGCATGCTGTTCGACGCCGAGATGGTGCCCTACTGCGGCCGCGTGTTCCGCGTGCGTGCGCGCGTCGAGCGGTTCGTCGACGAGCAGAACGGGCGCCCGCGCACGCTCAAGACGCCGGCCGTCATCCTCGAAGGCGTCTGGTGCCAGTCGCGCTACAGCGAGTGCCGCATGCATTGCCCGCGCGCCATTTATTCCTGGTGGCGCGAGATCTGGCTCGAACGGGTGAGCGAGGCGCCCAAGCGCGCAGCCAAGACGGAAGGCGGGCACCCGGTGCAGGGCCCGCGCACGGCCGATCCCCTCGCCGCCTCCGGCAAGGCCGCGTTCTCGCCGCTTGAGCCGGGTAAGCGGTGCGAGCCTGCCGTGCCCGCGACCTGTGATTCCGCCTGAGCCGGCACGGGCAAGCGGGCCACTCGCGCCGCAAGACGTCCACGCCAGCCTGACCGCCGCCAGCAAAGCCTCGAAGGGCCCATGGAGAACCTGAAGCAGAAGGCCGTGCGGGGCGGTGCCGCCCGCCTGTTCGGCCACGGAGCCAGTCTCGTTCTGCGACTGGGCTCCACGGTCGTGCTCGCGCGCCTGCTGGACCCGGGCGACTTCGGTCTCGTGGCGATGATCACCGTCATCACCGGCTTCTTCGGGCTGTTCCTGTCGAGCGGCCTCAACGCCGCGCTGGTGCAATCGGCCAGCATCACGCAGCAGCAGATGTCGGCGCTGTTCTGGATCAGCCTGGTCATCGGCGTGCTGCTGTCGGCGCTGTGCGTGGCCGTCGCGCCGCTTCTGGAAATGCTCTACGGCGACCCGAGAATTACCGCAGCCGCACTCGCCTTGGCGCCGGTGTTCCTGTTGACGGCGACGGGCCTGCAGCACGTGGCCATTCTCCAGCGCCAGTTGCGATACATCACCCTGACCGTCATCGAGATCGTCTCGCAGGCGGCGAGCATCACGACGGCCATTGTGCTTGCCTACTGGGGCTGGGGCTATTGGGCGCTCGTCGCCTCGCTGCTCGTGCTGCCGGCGGTCCTCAACGCCTGCGCCTGGCTCTCCGCCGGCTGGGTTCCGGACCGGCCGCGCCGCGACACGAACGTGCGCTCGCTGTTGCACTTCAGCGGCACGCTGACGCTCAACGGCCTGGTCGTATACGTCGCCTACAACTTCGAGAAGTTTTTGCTGGGGCGCTTCTGGGGCGCGGACGCGCTCGGCATCTACGGGCGCGCCTATCAGCTCATCACCCTGCCCACCGAGGGCATCAACGCCGCTCTCGGCGGCGTCGCCTTCGCCAGCCTGTCGCGGCTGCAGAACGACCCGCAGCGCATCAGGACGTTCTTCCTCAAGGCCTACTCGCTCATCGTCTCGGTCACGCTCCCCATCGCGATTGTGTGCGCCATCTTTGCCGACGAGATCGTGCGGGTGGTGTTCGGCCCGAAGTGGGAGGCGGCCGCCATCGTGTTCCGCCTGCTCGCCCCGACCATCATCGTGTTCGGCATCATCAATCCGCTCGGGTGGCTGCTGCAGGCGACCGGATTGCAGACGCGCAGCCTGCGCATCGCGCTCGTCATCGCGCCCTTGGTCATAGGCGCTTACTTCCTCGGACTGCCGTACGGGCCGGCCGGCGTCGCCTTCGCGTACTCGGCGGCGATGCTGTTGTGGGTCGTGCCGCACGTCTACTGGTGCCTGCACAAAACGGCGATCTCGCCGAGAGAGCTCTTTGCGGCGGTGAGCCGGCCGCTGCTTTGCGGCCTGCTGGCCGCAGCCGTTGCCATCGGCATCGAGGACGTCTTCTTCAGCCAGCTCACGTCGGCTCTGGTCAAGCTCGTGTTCGGCGGCGGCGTGACCATGGCCGTGTATGCCGTGCTGCTGCTCTTCATCGCCAAGCAGAAGCAGGTCTATCTCGACGTGTTCCGCACCCTGCGCACGGCGGCATGAATGGCGGTGGCGCGACCACGAGCGTTCCCCTCGACGACGCAAAGAATGAAACAAAATCAATGCGTTCTCTTGGCCGCGCCGGTCCGAAGCTGAGCCTGCTCGGCGCAAGGGCAAGATGCGCCGCGGTGCGAGCCGCCATGGCGCGCCGGCATCAGGCCGAAGTCTGACGCTCTATTCGGATTTGCACGAATCTGGATCGCCGCAGCGAGAGCTCTACGCGTTTTCCTGGCACGAGCGGCTGCTCTTCGCCTGCTGCGGGCTGTGCGCACACGAGGCAGATGCAGAGCTGCAGGCGGTCTTGATGCGTTGCACATTCGTCCGCGCGCCAAACGCTAGTGGATAGCCCGCGCCGGTCTGTTCGCGAGTGACCCGAAGCGGTCGCGCTCGCAAGCGAAATTGTTGATGTGTCCGTTCGAAATTGTTGATAAACGTACAGATTAGCGTGTATAAGGTGCCGTCATACGGACCGCGCACGGCTCGCCTGACAATCGGGGCGGTGAAGAAGGGAAGAAGGGGAGGAGCGAGAGCTATGGGTACATTTATTTTGGTCCCGCTGGGCGCGGGGCTAATTCTTGTCGCGGATCTGATCGGCAACCTTATCACCTTCAAAAATCGCATTTACAATGCCGTGGCTACGGCAATTGTTTGGTGCGTCCTGTTCGTCGGCCTCAACTACATCTACGAATATCTTGAGCTTGAGCCCTCGCACCTTGTTCCGACTGGTTTGATGATGAAATGGACGGCGGCCGGCATCGTGTTCGCTTTTGCCGCTGACGTGGTCGGTAACTACCTCGCATTCCACAACCGCATCGTAAACGCGATCGTTACGGCCATCGTTTGGGCGGTGTTGTTCACTGTGTTCCTTTTTATCGTCAATGGCGGGTATTTCTGACGCATTCGCCGCGTCAAGAGATGGCTTTGGCCCGAAGCCAAGCTAGGCAGCCAAGCTAGGCTCAAAGTACCGTT
>Ga0307426_1000783_pt1 | contig 21561 bp, 21 predicted proteins | sample SalMarWE160340MG_FD_202165 | JGI IMG/M metagenome (GOLD analysis project Ga0307426, IMG submission 202165) | Salt marsh sediment microbial communities from the Plum Island Ecosystem LTER, Massachusetts, United States - WE1603-40 | ecosystem: Environmental > Aquatic > Marine > Intertidal zone >...
AATGAACGCAATCGTCTTGGCTTTCACGCCGGTTTCAATCATTTGTCCCGCAAGAGAAATGTCGTCATGCGCGCGCCCCATACCGAAGATCAAGTCCGGCTCGTATTCCTTTGCCTCATCCAGCAAGGATGAGAAGTCATCTTCGCCGGAATCGTATTTGAATTCTCTGACCTGAAATCCCCGCTCGAGGGCACATTCTTTCAAACCGCGGGCGACGTTCATCGAAAAACCGCTGTCGCGGGCGCAGAATGAGGCTATCTTCGAGGCAGAGGGGTCCGTATTTCTCACAAGCTCGATGATGCCGGAAGAGTATTTTCTCGTCGGCGATATTGCGCTCACGACGCATTCGAAGCCCCTCCCCTCAATCTCATCGGTCGAGCCTCCGTGGTTCCAGAGGGTAACTCCGCGCTCCTCGGCCGTTTCCGCCGCGGCCAGCGTGAGAGAGCTTGAGTAAGGGCCTAGAAGGATATTTACACCCTCCCCGACAAGATGTTCGGTGTTTTCCCTGCACTTTTGTACGGAGCTTTCATCATCAAGATGCGTTAGCTCAACGGGGATCTTTTTTCCGTATTCACGTACGAAGATACCGCCGTGATCGTTGATGCCTGAAACCCAGAGCTTGATCCCCTGAAAAGACTCTCTGCCCTGTACGGAATAATTACCGGTTAGCGAAATTGATAAGCCGAGCTTGATTCGCCGCATTCTTATAGTATGCCGGAACGCCGCTCGGCGCGCAGCTTTACCGCCGCATTCCGAACCTTGTGATTGAATTATTGAGTGGAGATTCCGGCTCAGTCCAGTTTCTGAACCGCTTCGGCAATCCTGTCCATGCCCTTCACGATGTTTTCCATGGATGTGGCGTAGGATATCCTGACATAGTCGTCCGAGCCGAATGATCCGCCCGGCACGACGGCTACCTTGGCTTCGTCCAGCAGGAATGCGGTAAAGTCCAGCGAGCTTCCTATTTCCTTGCCGTTATAGGTCTTGCCGAAGAACGCGGAAATGTTCGGGAACACGTAGAAAGCGCCCTGGGGGTCGAAGCATTTTATTCCGGGAATGGAATTGAGTCTTTCTACTATATAGTTCTTCCTCTTTTCGAACTCTTTAGTCCTGTCTGCGATAACTTGCTGAGGACCGCTAAATGCTGCGATCGAGGCCCACTGCGATATGGATACCGGGTTCGAGGTGGACTGCCCCTGCAGCTTGCTCATCGCGCTTATTACTTCCTTGTCGCCCGCGGCGTAACCTATTCTCCATCCGGTCATTGAATACGTCTTTGACACGCCGTTTACGAGAATAGTCGATTTCTTTACGTCCTCTCCAAGCGCGGCGACGGGAGTGTGCTTTATGCCGTCATAAACAATCTTATCGTAAATTTCGTCCGATATTATTATAAGTCCCGCGTCCATTGCCACGTCAACGATCGCTCTGAGCTCGTCTTCGTTGTAAGTAGCGCCGGTGGGGTTTGAGGGGTAATTGAGGATTAAAGCCTTAGTGCGGGGCGTAATATGTTCCTTCAGAGATTGGGGCGTGATCTTAAAACCGTCGTCTTCGCTTGTGTTCAGGATTACGGGCGTTGCCTCTGCGAGGGTAATCTGCTCAGGATATGATACCCAGTACGGAGCGGGAACAATCACCTCGTCGCCTTCTTCGAATAAAACCTGTGTCAGGTTATAAAGTGTATGCTTGGCGCCGACGGAGACTATAATCTCGGATTTTTCATACTCCAGTCCGTAATCTTCCTTTATTCTGTTGATTATCGCTGTCTTGAGCTCGTCTATTCCGCCGACAGCGGTGTATTTCGTCAAGCCTGTATTTATTGCCCTTACGGCTTCATCTTTTACGAAATCCGGGCTGTCGAAATCGGGCTCACCGGCACCGAATCCTATGACGTCAACGCCTTGTGACTTTAGTTCCTTCGCTTTCGCAGTGATGGCGAGTGTTGCCGATGGCTGAAGTCTTTTCGCGCGAGCAGAGAGTTTCATGTAAGAAATTTCCTCCTACCTTCTTAATAGTTTTTCTCTTAGTTTAACTTCGACCGCATCAGGGACCATATGAGTTGCGGGACCGCCCAGCGATACCACCTCTTTAATGACCGAGGAGCTTATATGCGCAAATTCGATGTCGGTAACCATAAACACCGTTTCCAGTTCATCGCTGAGAGTTTTATTCGCGAGAGCCATTTGAAGCTCATATTCGAAATCCGAAACTGTCCTCATGCCTCTAAGCACTATATTGGTTCCCTTCGTCTTAGCGTACTGAACCAGAAGTCCTTCAAAATAATCCACCTCCACGTCGTCCCTGCCCTTGAAGATTTCATTCAGTATTTCCACTCTCTCCTCAAGTGTGAAGATTGTTTTCTTGGAAGTATTATGGGCTACCGCCACAATAACCTGACCGAAAACCTTTACCCCGCGTTCAATGACGTTCTGATGCCCCTTTGTGAAAGGATCGAATGATCCGGGATATATTGCGACTTTACACATTAGACGCTCCTTGTGAAATAACTGACGTGGGTTCCGCCGAACGGTTTTGTAAATCTTTCGAAACCGGGCGGCGTATCATCTATTTTATGATCGTGCTCAATTACCATCATACCGTCCTCATTCAGGACGCTCGAAGCCGACGTTATGAAATCTTCCACTGTTAATTCCTTATAAAGACTGTAGGGCGGATCTATGAATATGAGATCGAAAACTTCTTTATTACCAGCCATTCTTTTAACAGCTTGTTCATAATGCGAACACACGAGAGTGGCTCTGTCATCGAAGCCGCACGTAGCTATGTTCTGTTGAAGTATCTTGAACACGCCCGGGTCTTTCTCGATAAACGTAACATGCGCCGCGCCGCGGCTCAGCGATTCAATGCCCAGTCCGCCCGACCCGGCGAATATATCAAGAATCCTGAGACCGGAAATATCCCCCAGTCTGTCGAATATGGATTTTTTAACCCTGCTTGTCGTAGGGCGTATTTTCTGTCCTTTGGGGACCTTTAGCTTTCTGCCTTTGTGTGAGCCAGTTAGCACATGCAACATAAAGATTGATATAGTACCATAGGCGCACTTTTTGGCAAAAGACCCGCAACCGCTCCGGTCGATCCCGCTCGATCTGCACAAAATTACACAGCACAAACTGTGCGATAACAGACAATTTACCGCCTTATCAGTATTTCTTTTCGTGAATACCTTCATTAAACACGGCTTACGACTTTATTGTCATAGATGGCCTGAAACTTGCTCGTATATACAATATATGCTCATTAACAATCAAATTTAATGAAGGAGGATTAACAACATGGACAGGAGCAAAATGTTGCTTGTACTCATAGCGATAGCGCTTATACCTTCGCTCATACATCTCGGATGCGGCGGCGGAGACGGTGACGGGGGAGGAGGCGGTCAGAACGGAGAGACTACACAGATTAACGGAAGAATTTCGAATGTGGTCGCAATGACCGAGTCAAATGACAAATCGATCAAGTATTCCAAAATAATGGACATGCTCAATTTCATCAAGGAGGCCAAGGCTCAGGACGGGATTATGGTTACGGCTATAATCGACGGTGTGGTTGTTGATACGGATACAACAGACCCTGACGGCAGCTTTGCCCTTAGCTTCCTGCTCGACTCGGCGGAAAACGTCACTCTTTTATTCGACATTGACGGCACTGAGGTATCGATCAGCATTTTAGTGCGGGAAGGCTCGATTATCGAGATCGTCGTCGCTATAGACCTGAACGAACCCCCGGGCGACGAAGTCGATATCGTGGACTTGGCTGAAGCAGTCGGACCTGTACGCTGTGAAAACGGCACGCTTGAAATAACAAAAGAACTCGACGAAGACATTATCATCGACGGCGGAGGGGAGGACTGCATAAGAACGGCTGGCAACTGCGATCTTATCATCGATCCCGAAGATATAATTCTCACGAATTGTCAGAGGTGCATCGACGCGAGAGGGACATCAAGAGTAACATTGCAGACATTTGACGGCGACATTTTCTGCGATGCGTTCGAGGACGGATTCAGGAGCAGAGGGAACGCGGAAATTATAATCGACGCGATTGGTAATATCGATATATTGGCGAACGATAGCGGTGCCCGTGCCGACGGTAACTCAACAATATCCTTTTTTGCCGATGCATGCATTTTCGATACGGGAGAAGAAACGTTTGACGAGCAAGGGAACGCCAATATCGACCCAGAAGGATGCGGGGAAATAATAACGGGTCCGGTACCGACAGCTTCCCCTTTCCCTTCTCCTGAGCCAACGCCGGAGTTTTAGGACGAATTATGTGACAGGCAATTATGGAGCAGGACAGCGGTCATCTTTTTGACTGCTATCCTGCTCCGTTAGCAACCAAAGCAAAGCGATTGAACATACCCCTGGCAGCAAAAAATGCTTTGTTTACTCGCGATATTGGATAAAATAGTTTCAGCAGTGCTTATTTCAGAGCCGAGGAGGATAATAAATGAGCTTTTACAGAGGCAGATTTCCCATATACATCGCAATTCTGGTGCTGATCACGTTCACACCCGTTTCGCTCATATCTGCGGGAGCAAAAGCGGCAACGGTCGAATCTCAGATGATATCACCTGAGCAAAACGCCTCTACGAAGAGAGAAATAGACGAGATAAAAGTCAGGAGAGCGCTTGAGAACAAGATCGTGGCGGAAAAGTTAATGAGTCACGGTCTCACGAAAGAAGAAGTTTCCCAAAAACTGAATCAGATGTCCGATGAGCAGGTGCATCAAATGGCCTCTCTTGCTGACAGACTTCCCGCGGGCGGAGACTCGGGTCTGGCAATTGTTATTACGGTTCTGGTCGTCGTGGCACTGGTTCTGCTGATAATCTTCCTCTACAAGAGGATATAGACGGCGCGCGTCACGAGACAAATAACCGATTCATGATTAAAAAGCTTCAAATAAGCATGCTGGTCCTTATCGTAGCGGCATTATGGTCTGGCTGCGTCCAGAAGAAAACTCGGGAATCCGAATCGGTCCCGGATCAGAGCACGACTTATATAGAAGGCGTTCCGTTTATCAAGCAGAAGGATAACTTCTGCGGCCCTGCCGCAATGGCGTCCCTGATGCAGTTCTACGGTCAGAATATAAGCCAGGAAGAGGTCGCGGAGAAGGTTTATACGCCCAAGCTGGAGGGTGCTCTCATCTCCGACATGGAGAATTTCGCCCGCGAGCAAGGCTATAATGTCGAGGTATCTGAGGGAAACATAGGCCGTCTCACCTCGCTGATCGACGAAGGCACGCCCGTTATCACGCTAGTGGACAAAGGAGTATGGAGGGTCAGCGTTCCTCATTATTATGTCGTCTATGGATACAATGCCGAAAACGGGACCTTCCTGCTGCATACGGGGAATGAATGCTGTGTGGAAATGGAATTCGACAAGCTGGACGGCGAGTGGGAGAGAATGAATCGCCTGATGCTCGTGATAAGAAAGTGAATAAACGTCTCAGTTCCACAATATTAATCTTACTGATTGGAAACCTGGCTCTCTCCGGATGCGCCTCCATTTACGCGTCCTACTTCATGAAAGATCCCCTCACGGCTGAAGAGCACAACAATCTGGGCGTTATCTACGAGCGGGAGGGAAAAAATGATCTCGCTCTCAGAGAATACAAGAGAGCGGTCTCGCTAGACGGCAGCCTCGTCACCCCCCTCGTTAACATCGGGAACGTATATCGCAAGGAAAAAGAATACGAAGATGCGGAGAAATATTACAGAAAAGCACTCGCAAAAGACAAATACAACCTCGAAGCCGCAAATAACCTCGCCTCGATGTATCTCGAAACCGGAGAGAATTACGAGGAGGGTATCAGTTACCTGCTCACTGCCTCAGAACCTTTAGACCCCGTGCCCGCTTACGCTCTGGACACGCTGGGCATGCTGTATTTAAGGTCGGGAGATGAAGAAAAAGCAGAGATATTTCTCTTACGGGCGTGCGAGACGGCGTCGGCAAATGAAGAATTGCAAAATGAAATACGCTCTCATATAAGTGAGCTTGGTACAGATATAGAGTGCCGGTGAATCAACAAATTCCCCCGACATTACCTCCCCAGTACGGTGCCGGGATTAATCTTCCTGCCGGCAAGGAATGCCTTGGAATCGAGCCTTTTCCCACCTTCGATCTGAAGCTCCTGAATATCGACCGTTCCTTCTCCGGTACCGACTCGGATTGTTCCGGTATTCGATTCTATAACCACACCGGGCTTCCCTGCTCCATCTGAGACTCGCACTTTGTAAACCTTGAGAAGCTTGCCGTCCAGTGTAGTGAAAGCGCCCGGCCAGGGAAGCATCCCCCTTACCTGATTCTCTATCTCGACTGCCGGTCTACCCCAGTCTATCTTTCCGTCTTCTTTTTTAAGGAGAGGAGCGTATGTGGCCCGAGACTCATCCTGTTTTTGAGGCCGTAATTCTCTCTTCTTCAACAGCTCTATCGTTTCAATCAGCAGTTTCGCGCCTAACTGAGACAACTTCCCCGAAAGAGTTTCGCCGGTATCTTCTTCATCTATCGGTATCTCCCGTTTAAGAAGTATGTCGCCTGTGTCCATTCCCTCATCCATCATCATTGTCGTTACGCCGGTCACCTTCTCCCCGCATGCTATCGCCCAATTTATAGGAGCCGCGCCGCGGTATTCCGGCAGGAGTGAAGCATGGACATTGACACACCCAAGTCGCGGCAGATCGAGCACCGCCTTGGGGAGTATTTTCCCGTAGGCTACTACGCAAATGAGATCGGGATTCAGCTTTTTGAGCTCCTGAATAAATTCGTCGGTTCTTATTCGTGACGGCTGTAATACCGGGATCCCGAGTCTCTCGGCAAGTTGCTTTGTAGGAGGCGGCGTCAGCTTCCTGCCCCGCCCGCTCGGCCTGTCCGGCTGTGCGATAAGAGCGACCACCTCGTCGCCTGATTCAGCCAAAGCTCCAAGCGAGGGAACGGCAAACTCAGGAGTGCCCATAAAAACTATTTTCATCAGAGAGCATTATATTCGAAGCCGCGGTCATATCAAAACGGACAACCGTGTTAGATGAATAAAGGACTGCGTAAATTGCTAAAAGAGTGATTCAGGTAATTAGGTATGAAATAGCAGAATGTTTATTGAGATTCTTCTTCGGGTTTTTCGGTAACAGCTTTTGTAAACAGCTCCGTCAGCCATTTACTGATAGCTTCCTGCGAGCCCTTGCCGATTGTCTTTCTGACTCTGTTTAAGGTAAGGACTCCCTTGGCCGCCGACCTGTGTCCGCCCGCGCTTCCGATGTCCTTAAACAGCTCCCTGACCAACCTGCCGGCGCTCTTCACATAGCCCACGTTTCTCACCGAAACGATCAGGTGCGAGTTGCCGAGTATTCCGAAAGCGACAGACCACTCGATGCCTTTTACCTGGATGCCGAAGTCAGCCATCTTAGGAATCAGGTATTCCCTGTCCACCCTGCCGACATTAACGAAGAATATGCCGTCCGATATCCAGTGAGCCGCCAGAGCCTGCCCCAGAGACTTAATTTCGGAAGGCGGAACCTCAGCCCGCTCAATGCGCCTCAACAAACCCAAATTGGCGAGTGGGTAGAGAAAGGTGAAAGCCTCGACGTCGTCGGGATTGGCGTCGCGGTTCAGATTTACGGTATCCGTTTTTATTCCGTACAGGAGCGCAGTCGCGAGTCTTTCGGATATATCCATCTGTGAGGAGCGGAGGTATTTCGTAAATATCGTCGACGTCGCCCCTTCCTCGGCTCTTATCTCCTTGAAGCTCGCCTCATAGGGCCCGACCTGAGGGTGGTGATCGATAACCGTGTCTACAGGCGGAAGACTGTCACCGAAAAACGGCGGCTGGACGTCAACAAGGGCTATTGAATCGTATTGCTTTAAGTCTTTATGGTTTAGCTCAAGCAAATCGATTTCAAGGAGATCGATCATCGCCACGTTTTCGGGGCGCGATATCTTTTCTCCGAGATGTCCGATGAAAGCTGTCTGTTTGTTTCTTTTGAGAAGCGTCCTCAGCGCGAGCGCGCTCGCTATCGAGTCCGGGTCCGGATGGTCGTGAAGCAGTATAAGCATCTTTTTCGCGTTGGCGTGTACTTTCCTCAATCCCTCCACGCGAAGCTCCGTCCTGGCAAGTCTTTCCTGTCGCGCGATTTCATCCGACAATATCTTGTGGAACGCGACGTATCTGACTGAAGGGGGCGGCTCTTCCTCGTGCTCGCCGTTACTTACTATCATAGGTGTCTGCGGATAATGCACCGTTAATTCTTTAGTTAGCTCCGTGGTAAAGCACTTGCTCTCTATCATGATAATCGAAAAATTGCCGGTCTGATTTAAGGCTTCCTCAAGAGAGCTGACCCATATAACTTCACCTCGCTTGGAAAACAGGCCGAGGAGAAAGGAGTCAAAATCGCCTATAAAGAGATATCTTCTGAGTTCATTCTGCATATTTATACTTTCGCCTTGGTCAGAGCCGCGCTTTCGGAATTACCGCATGCTTCGCTCAAACCGCCGACAAATCCTGAAAGCTCGTCGAGAAGTTTTTCTCTATCGGCGCCGTATTTTTCTATAATCCTGACGATAGCGCTGCCTACTATGACGGCATCGGCGTAGCGCGCTATTCTCTCTACCTGTTCAGGGGATGAAATGCCAAAGCCCACCCCTACAGGCAGTTTTGTAGCGGCTTTAATCTCTTCGGCAAGGTCTTCAAGCGAGTAATCCATGTCCGGCCTCTCACCAGTCACACCGGTAACCGAAACAAGATATACGAAGCCGCTTGCGTTGCCTGCTACCAGGCTGATCCTCTCGCTCGTGCTCGTCGGCGCGAGCAGAAAGACAAAATCCAGTCCGTTTTTATCCGTGTGCACCTTGAATTCACCCGCCTCTTCGGGAGGCAAATCCACGACAAGCACGCCGTCCGCTCCCGCATCCGCCGCGTCTTTGGAGAATTTCTCGAGTCCGTATTTATAAAACGGGTTGTAGTAACCGAACAGAATAATAGGTATTTCCGACTTCTCGCGCACACGTCTGACGATATCCAGAACATCTTTGAGAGATGTCCCGCTTTTAAGCGCCCTTTCGGAAGCAAGCTGGATTGCCGGACCGTCAGCCATCGGGTCGGAAAACGGGATCCCAAGCTCAACGATATCAGCGCCGCTCTCTTCGAGCTTCAGTACTATGTCAGCCGTAAGCTCAATATTCGGGTCGCCCGCGGTAACGTATGTCACTAGGGCTGTTCTGCCCTTTTCTTTAAGCACACTGAATTTATTCTCTATTCTGCCCATTGGTTATTTGTGAGTAATTAAATATGAGTTAAGTAGACTGATAGTCGCTTGCCTGAAACCACCGGTATGGTATCTAGGTCATTCATCAGGATAAGATAGTTTTTATTAGAATTTAGGGAACCCAGCCCGTTTTGTTTTCCCGCACAAACTCTAACACCTGTAATGCCTTTGTCAAGACGGAAACAAAGGGCGATTCTGGAGACATTTCCCGTCATATCAGGTCTAAAACGCTATTGACGGCTGCCCTCTTCCAGTATGTCGGATACGGCGTTTATGTCTTTGTCGCCTCTTCCCGATAGACATATGACCATGATCGAGTCTTTGGGCATCTGAGGCGCGGCTTTCATAGCATGCGCTACGGCGTGGGCCGATTCAAGGGCGGGGATAATACCCTCTACCTGCGAGATGAACTTGAACCCTTCTAGCGCCTCTCCGTCCGTCACGCTCGTGTATGAAACCCTGCCGCTGTCTTTAAGATACGAGTGCTCAGGGCCGACTCCGGGGTAATCGAGTCCCGGGGCTATGGAATGAGTGCCTATAACCTGTCCGTTTTCATCCTGCAGGAGATATGTCTTGCTCCCGTGGAGAACCCCTACGCTGCCGTCCGATATGCTCGCGGCGTGGTGTCCGGTACTAATACCCTCTCCCGCAGCCTCGACTCCGGTGATTTTAACGTTCTCGTCCTCTATAAACGGATAAAAGAGCCCCATTGCGTTTGATCCTCCGCCTACGCATGCTACAAGCATGTCAGGGAGTCTGCTTTCTTTATCCAGTATCTGCTCTCTCGTTTCCTTTCCTATTACGCTCTGAAAATCCCTCACCATCATCGGATATGGATGAGGGCCGGCAACGCTGCCGATGATATAAAAAGTGTCTCTGACGTTAGTGATCCAGTCTCTCATCGCTTCGTTCATCGCGTCCTTGAGAGTCTGGGTTCCCTGGGTGACCTCTCTGACCCTGGCGCCGAGTAGTTTCATTCGTATTACGTTTAGGGCCTGCCGCCTCGTATCCTCAAGCCCCATGAATATCTCGCATTCCATGTTTAAAAGCGCCGCCACGGTGGCCGTGGCAACTCCGTGCTGTCCCGCGCCGGTCTCGGCAATTATCCTCTTCTTTCCCATGCGGGAAGCGAGGAGAGCCTGACCGATCGTGTTGTTGATCTTATGGGCTCCGGTATGGGCTAGGTCCTCGCGCTTTAGATAGATCTTCGCCCCGCCAAGCTCGTTAGTCATCCTTTCCGCAAAGTATAGAGGCGTCGGGCGTCCGACATATTCGGAAAAATAGTATTCGAGTTCTTTTGCGAACTTGGGGTCGTCTTTTATTTCCTGATACGCCTGCTCAAGTTGTAAAATAGCGGGCATCAGGGTTTCGGACACATACCTGCCTCCGAAAATACCGAAGTGCCCAAGTGCGTCCGGAAGTACCGTCTTATTTGCCATTTCTCACCGCCTCGATAAAATTTCTTATCTTCATATGATTCTTTTTGCCCGGGGAATCTTCCACACCGCTGCTCACGTCTACAGCGTACGGCCTTACGGTTTCAATAGCCTCCGAAACATTTTCATCCGTTAGCCCGCCCGAGAGGATTATATGCTTGGAAATATGAATCCCGCTCAGCGCACTCCAGTCGAAACTCTTTCCCGTCCCCCCGTACATATCGTCCGCATGTTTATCAAAGAGGATAGCCTGAACGGGATAAAGTTCAACGGCGTCGGCATCCACAAACTCTTTCACCCTTACGGCTTTAATAACTCTAAGCGGTATTTTGGAGCAAAAATCCGCGCTTTCGTCACCGTGGAGCTGGACCGTATCTATCCCCACGGTTTCAACCACCGATTCTATCTCGGGAACGTCCTGATTCACGAACACGCCGACTGTCGAGATAAACGGCGGGAGCTCGGATACGATAGCCTTCGCTTTTTCCGGCTCGACATACCTCTTACTCCCGTTGTAAAAGATAAAACCCAAGGCGTCGGCCCCGAGCTCGCAGGCGGCAAGCGCATCTTCCCGATTCGTTATTCCACAGACCTTTATCCTAACCATTTAGAAGGAGAATTATAAAATCTCAACACACGCATGTAAACCGGCGGTTCATACCGCGGAAATGCTTACAGGCTCATTACAGGACTTTCTTTACGGACTCAGCTATAGCCCTGTAGCCGTTCTCGTTCGTATGTCCACCGAAGTTGTTCGGATAGAGCTGCTCTTTATCCGTTTCAGCCTTAAGAGGTTCGAGTACGTCTATATACTCGATACCGTGCTCGGTAAAATAATCTCTGGTTATCCTGTCTACCTCGCGTTCATTCCGAATCAGATGGTCGATTTTCCCGGACGCAGGGAGTTCTTTATTGCCTTCTATATACGATGAATAAACCATTTCTTTGGTCGGGATAATAACGACTATGAAACGCGTACCCTTTTTCTTCGCCAGTTCGTTCATACGGCTGAAGAATTCGAGACTCAGATCGAGGCCCTCCTTGACTTCGGAATCATCGAGGTCGAGGCCCTTTAGCCTCTGATCCGGCGTGAACCCGGTATGTATTCCGCTCTTTTCGTCCTCGAACATAACAATTTCCTCTCCCCTGTTTAGCCTTCGCATCTGCCTCAGGTTATCGCCGACGAATGAAGAGCTGATCAACCTGTAGAGCACGCTGTGTCCTGATAAAAACTCGCCGATGCTGAAGTTTGTGTCGTCATCCCCATCATCTTCTTCCTCCGGTTCACCGGAATGGAATTCGGACCTCCTGAGCTCTTTCCACACCGGAACCTCGTATACGGATCTGAAAGAGTCCCGGAGATCGTTGCCGAGATAAAAACCAGCGACAATCACCTTCGGATGAAAATCGAACGCGTATTTTTCCATTAAATACAGATACTCAGCTGGTCCGTATCCTCCCAGAGAAATGTTGTACACGGTGTCGCCTGTCATCGATGCAAGCTGCGAAGGCCACGAGCCGCTTGCCGTCGCGCTTATACCGTAGGTATGAGAATCCCCTATAGCGACTATGTCGGCGCTGTCCGGGACGCTCCTGTTTCTGAAGCCGAGCGCGTCGTGCGCGCCCGTTCGGGGCTCGATCCTGTATCTCAGCACCTCATCCGGAACTCGCTTCGGCTTAAGAAAATCTATAGAATCGAAAAACACCCTGGAAAGACCCTCGGCTATGAGCAGAGAGACAATTACGGAGATCAGAACGAATAAAACTTTTCTCAAGATAATTTTCAATTTCCTGTTACGTTTCCCCGTTAATAATTCTCCGAACCGAAACGATCGTAAATATAATTAAACTGTTGAAACTCATTTTTAACTTCACGGAAAATATACCGGAGAGAGATTTGGATTATCATCTTACGTGTTCGAGATTACAGAATTCGCTTGTGATATAGTATTAATTGAATTTACCCATAAATACTCAAGCAAGATCGAGTTCACTCGAGCATACTAACGAGATATTGTTAATAATACGCAAGGAGCAACGTGAATTAAACCGCTGACCGAACCTTACCCCATGAAAATCTTCAAATCATTACTGATAAAAATTCTCTTTGTTCTAATAATACTCGAGCTCTCTTCCGTCATCTGGCTGTATTTTATAGCTCCGCAAGATCTTAAGCTGGAATATTCGCTTTTTTCTTATATCACACCGGATAATCAAAGGTTTATTCCCCATCATTATCTGGATTACGCCTTAAACCCGAATTACAAGAGAGGCAAAACTTATCACAACTCTTTCGGGTACCGCGGCAAAGAATTTCCCCTTAAAAAACCCGAAGGAACATTCAGAATCGTCGTATTGGGCGGTTCGACCGTCTATACAATCGCCGTCGACGACAATGATAAAACATTTCCGGTCCAGCTTGAAAAAATACTTAAGGAGAAGTACGGATACAAAAATGTCGAGGTAATCAATGCAGGCGTGGGCGGTTATAATTCATGGGAAACGCTTCTGAACCTTGAATTCAAAGTACTCGATATTGAACCCGATTTGCTCATTGGATATGAAGGCGCAAACGATGTCCACGCAAGATTCGTAGCTCCTGAGATATACAGAGGCGATAATAGCGGGAGAAGAAAGCAGTGGTCTCCGCCCAAAATCGCGCTTCTCGAATACAGTACATTCTTCAGGATTCTGATGAGAAAATCCGGGCTCGCGGGCCAAGCCGGTATCGGGGAGTTCGTGAATGCGGATAATTCTTACGGCCCCGTTTCCGTAGCTGAGCATAACCCAATGGATCTACTGAAAAAAAATCCGCCTGTTTATTTCAGGAGAAACCTTAATAACATGGTCGCCGTAGCTAAAGCAAATGATATAGATATCATGTTTGCTACCTGGGCTTACTCCGACCGCTACAATGATTATGCGACGACGGATCATTACAAAAAAGGTTATGAGGAAAACAATGATGTAGTAAAGGAAGTTGCTACAAGCAATCATATACCTTTATTTGACTTTGCTTCTATAATGCCAAAAGACAAGAAATACTGGGCCGACAGCCGGCATGTAAATGAGCTGGGCGCGGAGAAGAAAGCGATGCTCTTTGCGGAATTCCTTCACGAGAACAACTTAGTTCCTAATGATTGAATTCTCTTTACCAAAATATTAAGCCGCATTCCTTAACGACTAATAATAGACGCAATATCGTATAGCGGGGCTGGGACTACAGGCAGAAGCTGATATGATGCTTTTAAAAGATTTGGTATTTAAAAGCGCCGCTCTGAGGACCTTCCGAAGTTAAAATTAAAAATAGTGTCAACAACGCAAAAATAACGAACGCGGTAATAATCCAGTATTTATATCTGAATATGAATTTTTTAAGCACTATTTATTCCCTCTTTCGGATATGAAAGCTTCTATTGATTCGGCAATTTTCTTATGTGCCAGCTTATTAGGGTGTGCATCGTCATAATTCACCCACAAATCCATCTCATTTTCCTGATTCTCGAACAGATCCGCCAAATTAACATATTCGATATCATTATTTTTGAGAAATGTCGAGACCTTGTCATACACTTCTTTAAAAACCTTGTTTTTTGTGTCATGAAGCTCGGGAAGTAATACAACTTGTAATTGAATGCCATCTTTCTGGCAAACATTTTTCAAGTCTAAAAATGCTTCCTTTGATCTTTTCCAGCCCTCCTGATTTTCATCGTAAAGCGCTGAATAATATTCCTTGAAGTTGGTTGAAGGAAAGTAGTTATTCAACATTATGTTGATTCTCGACCAATAAAACGAAATGAATTCTGAATAACCCAGAAACCAGAATGTGGATTTCTCCGGTGTCACTTCAGCATCATTTATAAAGTAAAACACAACCACTTTGTCGGGTTTGTATTTTAAACCCTTGTCGAAGAAAAGGTGTACCTCCTGCTCCGTGTTGTAATTACCCGTACCGAAATTGAGAATCTCGACCGGAAATTGTTTATTCAAACGCTCCTCCAGAATATATTGAAAAGTATCTTCCTGCTCTACTCCCCATCCGAAAGTAAGCGAGTCGCCTAAAAATATTATTCTGTACTTGTCATCTTTCTTAACTGGATATTCCTTGTCCCTTAAGCCGTCTGAATTAATATCTACCATTACGTTCATTAATCGCATGGAAGAGTTCGGTTTATGAACGTGTCCGATCAGCGGATTCTCTGAGCGGGTTTTGAGATTCAGAGCATATCTCGTCATCTCAATATCGTAGACGATATTGTAATGAAGATATATTCTTATCAACACTTCACCGATGATAAAGAAAATGATTAAAGCTACAAGTACTGCTATGATTTTTTTTAGGAAACTAGGCATACCGTATCAGCTTGCGTGTTATCGTGTCTAAACTTCCCGTCGGTTCTGAATTGAATCGCATCAATTAATATCTATTCCTGTGCTCAGCCGATTTTTCAAGACGAGTATGAAAAAACATGCCGGAACAAATACCTCTCTATTCATATCTTAACGCATCTATCGGATTCATCCTGGACGCCTTGTAGGCGGGATAAATACCGAAAAATATCCCTATTGCAAAGGAAAACATAAAAGCCAGCAAAATCCCGTCTATCGATATTATGAGCGGCCATTTAGTAAAGAACGAGACTATAGCTGAAATTACGATACCCATCAATATGCCAAAACCACCGCCGGTAATTGACAGTACAACCGATTCTATCAAAAATTGAGTCAATATATCCCTTTCTTTAGCTCCGACCGATAATCTCACGCCTATTTCCCTTGTTCTCTCCCGAACCGAAACCAGCATGATATTCATTATCCCTATGCCCCCGACAATGAGGGATATGGACGCAATACTCGATAACAAGATCCTCATTATCCTGGAAATAGTAAAAATCCTTTCTATGATCCCTTCCTGGCTTCTGAAGTAGAAACCTAGTTCGTCATTTGGAGATACATCGTGCCGTTTTCTTAAAAGTTCGACGGTTTGAAGCTTCGCGGCGTCCAGTTCGTCGGCATTCTTAACATATACGGAAATGCTTTCAACCGCATCGTCGGGTCTTATTGTTTTCCTGAATGTCGTATAGGGGATTAAAATAATGTCATCCTGATCTGTTCCCCCCGTGGTTTGCCCCAAAGGTTCCATGACGCCTATAACTCTGAAGAAATAGCCCTTTATCTTGATCGTTTCATTTACGGGATCGTGGGAAACAAACAGCTTTTTCGCAACTGTGCTGCCAAGAACACATACTTTAGCGCTTTCTTCAGTATCTCTGTAACTGAAAAAATTGCCCACCGAAGGGAACCAATCATTAATATGCACGAAATCGGGCGAGGTTCCCAAAATTACGGTAAACCAGCTATTTCTCCTCCAGACCACCTGTTCACTGGAATCTACAAGTGGTGACGCATATTTGATCAAGTCTAATTCTCTTATCGCGTTGGCATCTTCGGCTGTAAGCTGAACTTTATTACTCGTCCTGACTCCCCTCTTCCCGTATTTCACTATAAAGGATTTCCCGCCGAGACTTGATAGTTGCTCTTTTATCATTTTCTCCGCGCTTCTGGTTACGTCAATTAGTATTATTACCGCAGCTACCCCTATTATAATTCCCAGAGTCGTCAGTAAAGAACGAATTCTATTGGAATCAAGCGACTTATATGCAACGATGACGGCTAACCAAATTCGCATTAGTTCGAGTGGCGACATAACGATTACATCTGCCAGCTTATGTAATCACTGTAATGACAATAATTTCAAGAACATAGTATGCTGTAACAGCCAACGAAAAGAAACATAAACGTACGGCAAAACCATAGATGTTTAACAAAAATACCGATTATACATTGTATATCACATAAGTGTATGATGATGGATTATGCTTATAACTGAGATACAATTTTAACTCCAGTAGAATCACATGGGTAATAAGATGGGGAATAACGTAATCCGCCCGAATTTTAAGAAGATTCTGATCCTGATTGGAATCGGCGTCCTGTTATCGTTGATTCTGCTCGAAATCGGGACGCGAGTCTGGCTAGGCTTCATCGCACCTGACGATGTAGCAATGGAATATTCACTGTATTCGTATCTTAGCCCCGACAATCAGAGATATATCCGCCATCATTACTTGAACTATTATACGAACCCTGAATACAAAAGAGGCGCCACGTATCATAACTCCCTCGGATACAGGAACGGAGAGTTTCCCGTGAAAAAACCTGCGGGCGTATTCAGGATAGCGCTCCTCGGAGGATCGTCCACATACGACACAAGCATAAAGAACAATGACGAAACATTCGCCGCAGACCTGGAGAAAATACTCCGCGAAAAATACGGTTACAAGAACGTACAGGTCATAAACGCGGGCGTAGGCGGCTACAACTCCTGGGAATCCCTGATCAACCTCGAATTCAGGGTGCTCGACCTGGAGCCAGATCTGGTAATCGTGTACCACGGTCCCAATGACGTTCACGCAAGAATGGTCAATCCGGCATACTACGCAGGCGATGACTCCGGGAGGAGAAAGCAGTGGGAATCTCCTTCAGTGCCGCTGCTCGAGCATAGCGCTCTGTTCAGGGTTTTATTAAGAAAGTCGGGAATCACAAATCAGGTTGGAATCGGGAATTTCGTAACGTCAGACACAAGCTACGAGCCGTATGAGCTCAAAGACGATGACTATGAGGAGCTGTTGAAAAAAAATCCGCCTGTATATTACAGAAGAAATCTGAACAATATGATAGCGGTATCTGAAGCGAACGGCGCCCGGATAATGCTGTCAACCTGGGCGTATTCCCCGTACTTCGACGATTACGCGTCGATGGAAGCATACCAGAGGGGCTTCGATGAAAATAACGAGGTGGTTCGGGAAGTCGCCGTCAGCAATAACGTTCCGCTCTTCGATTTTGCGGCTGTAATGCCCACGGACAAGAAATACTGGTCTGACGGCAGACACTCAAACGCGCTCGGGGCTAAAAAGAAAGCCGAGCTGTTTGCCAAATTCTTATACGATAACGGTTTAATCAAATAAGCAATTTAAACGCCGGACACTTACGTTTCTGTACCCTGCCTTTTTATCAGCCTCTCGAAGACGACAAAAGCTAGGCCGGATTTAATCATGCCGAAGCCGAGGAAAGCGACCGCCGCTCCCAGGTATGAGTACGGCGGGACCAGAATCAGCATCAGCGCGAGATAAGCCACAGTGGTAACGACGTAGAAGACCGTCCTGTAACCCGGTTTGCCAAGCGCGAGCAGCGCGGGGTTTATCCAGTACGTATACCTGGCAATCAGCACTCCGAAGGCGAGTATCCTGAGTGCGTTTGTCGCCGGCAGGTAATCGGCCCCGAAAATGTACTTAACTATCGGCTCGGCGAATATGATTATTACGACTGTCACCGGCACGATCACCTTCATCAGATTTTTCGTAGATGACTTGATGAATTCCCTGAATTCATTTACGGAGCCGGCGCTCGTAAATCTTATCAACTCCGGGAATATAGCCTCATACAATGTATCCACGATTCTGTTCACGATTGTTGCCACTGAGTTTGCTATCCTGTAGAACGCGACCGCATCGTTTCCCGCGAAAAAGCCGAGTATCATAACTCCGAGGTATTTATCGTTTCCGGTCTTAAGAGTCGCCATAAGACTCGTATTGCCCAGAAACCATCCAATCTCTCTCCAGTGCTCCCTTATGAGAAAAATATCCGCGCCGAGCCAGTTGCCGAGATTCTTCTCGTAAAGCGTTCTCATTACAAACCACATCCTGACTGCAAAAGCAACGAAATTAGACAGCACAAACGCGTACAAAGCCCCTTTGATGCCGAAGCCGGTGAATAGAAATACGGCTACCAGTCCGAGCCTTACGGTATTTTCCGTGGAATTCAGAAAAGCTATCGTCTTGAACTTGTCGAAAACCCTCAGTATTGCGTCCGAAGTCATTTTCGCTGTCTCTACGAAAAGACTGAGGGCAAAAATCCAGATGTAAACGTAAGCGTCCGGCGAATGGATGATATATGTGCTTATCAGCTTCGCAGCAAGAACTGCGATTACGAAAGACACGGCTCCGCTGGCGATGTCGAGTACATATGAGAGCTTTATCATCGCAAGGGTTTTATCAATCTGTCCCTGCTCCCAGTACGTACCGATGTATTTGATCGCCGTTTCCCACACCCTGACGTCAAAGAACTGGTTTATTATGGCAATGTACGCTATAACCAGCTGAAGGAGGCCGTAATCCGTCACGCCGAGCATCCTCGCGAGAAGCACCGTCTGCAGTCCGCTCGCTATACCCGTGACCACCTTCCCGCTAAATAGCCAGGATGCGTTTAAAAACAGTTTCTTCTGTCGTTTTTTGGATTCAGACATTTAGCCCCGCATTGTTTAAAGGCCGTTCAGTGCGCGAACATAGTTATCTATCATGGCCTGTTGCGTATGCGTTTGCAAAACCCTTTTCCTTCCGTTCTCACCCATCAGATGCGCCTTCTCGGGGTCTCTCAGTAACGAAAGCAAGGAATCCGCAACGTCCCTTACGCTTTCGGGATCGGTCAATATCCCTGTAACGCCGTCCTCCACGGCTTCAACGGAGCCCCCGTGATTTCCGGCTATCACCGGCTTTCCCCTCGCGCTCGCCTCCAGGAGGGCGTTGGGAAGCCCCTCTATCTTATTGTTCCAGTATCTGTTAGGCATGATAATTATATTCGAGAGATCGATGAAATCCACGACCTCATTGTGAGCAACGCCTCCGGTAAAAATAACGTTCTCGCTAACGCCGGTCTCATCAGCCAGCTCCTTGAATTTATCCTTGTATCTCCCCTCGCCGACGACGAGATAGACCAAGTTAGGGAATTCTCCGAGCACATGGGACAGCGCCTTAATAACGGTATCCTGCCCTTTTCTGGGAAGTACCCTGGCGACCGTAACAAGCACCTTGGAATCATCGGGAATCCTGTACCTTTTCCTTATTTCGGTAATGCGTACCGGACACGATTTATTTGAAATAAACTCCTCCTCGACGCCGTTATATAAAACCCTGATCTTACCCTCCGGCACACCCACGCTTTGAATAAGCTCCTTTGTATTATTGCTGACGGCAATGACGAGATCCGAATGGTCATACAATCTTTTCATCGGAAATCGCATCAGCTTCTTACCCGGCTTTTTTCCATAAAAACAGGTCGTTATCCCGGAGCCCGCGACGCGGACAACCGGTTTGAACGAAAAGCACGGCAAGAGCCCCCCGGCAGCCTCGGCCTCTTCGGTTATGAAAAGCACAATGTCCGGCTTTTCCCTGCGTAACGTCATCATGAGATAGAGAGATCCGATTAATATATCAAGAAAAGGTATAAATCTTATCCATCCACTCCCGACGGCGGGAATCCTTATGACCCTCGCACCGAGATTTCGGTCATCGGATTTATCCTCGGGCCCGTATGAAGGAGCAAGCACGGCAAGCTCAATTCCGGATTCCGAAATCCCTCTCGCAAGCTTGTAGCTCGTGGTTGCCAGGCCTCCGAGGTAGGGAGGAAATTCGTGTGTGTAAATAAGTACTTTCATCCGTACAGGTCGCTTAATTATCCATTTAGGCCATGAAAAATACAGAGTTTGATTATTGCGCTTCACTCTATAATACACTATATTTCGTAGTGGAATTGAGGTGTTCTTAACGAATAGTCATACAGGAAATCCGGAGAATTTATAGCTGGATTACTTAAAGGTTAAACAGAGACTGATGAGCGAGATGGGATCACAAATACTGAACATATTGTGCAAGGGCTCGGGCCAGGGCAACTCAAACACGGATAAGCTGGCTAAGGAGTTGATAAAATTAAGTCCCGACCTCGACTATACGCAGATGAAAATTCAGGTTGTGGAGGAACTAAAGGAGCTAACGGACATGGGGGAATTACAGATAATGACGATAAACTGGGAGCTCGGAGAAGAATTCCTCTACGTTTGCACGAATATTATCGAATAAATTCATTACTCTGATCTAAACTCCATTAAACGGAACAACCTCAAAAACCGACAATTTTATGTCGATCATATTTAGGCAAAGCAAATAGAGATGTCCACAATTGACTATATTAGAATCGTAGGAATAGCAGAGGTATCCGGTGAAGGCCGGGAGCATTCCGACGTCACATTCAACATCGAGTATTCTGGAGACGCCGAATTCGAGAAGCCTAAAATGGGAATTATAACCCTCAGGCTCAGGGAAATAATCGACACCGAGGGATTGTCCCCGTCAGATATTGAGAAAATAGCTTCGGGACTCGTCAGGCAGATTCTTGTAAGGGAGAGGGACGAGGACGGGTCGATCAATATTATGCATTTCCTTGGGCTGCCTCTCGATGAATGGCTGATCGAAAACACGCTTATACTCAATCAGTAGCCGCTAACACACTCCTGATTAGAAAATTCTTGCGCCATAATCACAAAAATTAAGGAAAAAGCTTAATACTCTCTTACATTGGAAAAAATTATCGTGTATAATCTGTCCCAACCTTCAAGGTTTTGTATCTGCTCTTTGACAATTATATAAAGCAAAACCGGGCTCCCAGATTATAACGGGATTGCATTTCAGAATTTGTCACTGTAGGAGGTATAGGTATGGTACTTAGGCGTTTCCTTATTATCCTTGTTGCAATTCTCCTTCCGGCTACTGCTTTCGCGGCAAAAAAATACGTGGTGAAGAGAGGAGATAATCTTTACGATCTATCCAAGAAGTTCAACGTAACAGTCGATGAAATAAAATCAGCCAACAAATTAAATGACAACCGATTAGACATAGGCGAAGAGTTAGTAATTCCCTTTTCAGAAAGTTCAAGCGAATTACAAGCCGATACAAG
>Ga0307426_1000786_pt1 | contig 21523 bp, 20 predicted proteins | sample SalMarWE160340MG_FD_202165 | JGI IMG/M metagenome (GOLD analysis project Ga0307426, IMG submission 202165) | Salt marsh sediment microbial communities from the Plum Island Ecosystem LTER, Massachusetts, United States - WE1603-40 | ecosystem: Environmental > Aquatic > Marine > Intertidal zone >...
TGTAGACGAGGGGAAGCTCAACATTGGACAGAGCGGTGGCCCGGGAGAGCAGGTTGAAATCCTGGAAGACAAAGCCGAACTTTTTGCTCCGGAGTTCGGCCAGCCTGTTATCATTGAGCCGGCTGACATCAATACCATCCAGGAGGTAGCGGCCAGAGGTGGGCCGGTCCAGACAGCCGAGAAGATTGAGCATGGTGGACTTGCCCGAGCCCGAGGTGCCCACGATAGATAGCATCTCACCCTGCTTGATGGATAGGCTGACCCCGTTCAGGGCGTAAACCTCTACCTCGCCCATGCGGTAAATCTTGGTCACGTTTTCCAGCTCAATCAGTTCCATAAGCTTTCTACCTAAAAGAGCCCGCCCAGTTCGGTGGCGCCGCGCTTTTCCACGGCTACCATATCGCCTTCACTGAGCCCCTCTAAAATTTCGGTCTTGAGGCCGTCGCTGATGCCGGTAACCACCACCCTTTGCTCCAGTTCACCATCGACGCTGACCCAGACCACGGTATTGCCCTGGTCATCAAAGCCGACCGCCCGCTCCGGCACCAGCAGGGTGTCTTCACTCTTATCTATCATGATATCGGCGGTGGCGCTCATGCCCACCTTTACCCCGGCATCGGCGGGGATAACCAGGCTGATGTTGACCTCGTAGAGCACCAGGCCGGCCTGCATTACCGGCACCGGGCTGATTAAGGTTACCGTGCCCTCAAAGAGGTCATAGGCTATGGCGTCAACCTCCACCAGCGCGCTCTGCCCCACCTTTACCTGGGGGATGTCTATCTCGTCCACCTCCGCCTTAAGCTCCAGACTGGTGGGGGTAATGAAATAGATGGCTACCGTTGCCGCCATGGTCGGGGGAGGGATAATATCGCCTTCATCGACATAGACGGCACCGACTATGCCGTCAAAGGGGGCGGTAATGGTGGCCTCGTCTAAGTCCTTCTGCGCCTGCTCCAGGGCTTTGCGGGCGGCTTCTACCTCCAGCCGCCTTAAAGACACCTCAGCCGAATCACCACCGGCCTGCATCTCGTCCCACCGCTGCTCGGCGGCGGCCAGATTTACCCCGGCCTGATATACCTCGTTCTCCCAGTACTCTATCTGCTCCAGAGAATTAGCCTCATCCAACTGAAGCTTGGCATAGTTCAAATAGGAACGGGCATTACTCACCGCCGCCCGGGCGGCAGTGAGGTCGGGCTGGGCATATATCTGCTGGGTTTTATCCAGGTTGTACTCCGCCGTCGCCAGGGCTAACTCCGCCTGGGTTAAAGACAGCTCCAGTACGCCTGTATCCAGCTTGGCCAGCACGTCACCCTGACTGACCTGGTCACCGGCCTCAACATATACCGCCTCCACCTTGCCGCCGGTGCCGAAAGCCAGGCTGGCATCCTGGGAGACGGTCATATTGCCGCTGCCGCTGACGATAACGGTGAGGTCACCCCGCACCACCTCGACCAGATCTTCTCCGGCCGCACCTCCACCGCTCGGTGCCGGACAAGCTACCGCTCCGACTAAAGCCAGACACAAGAGCGAGGCGGCTACTATCTGCCATAATTTTATCTTATTTCTTCTCATCGTTTTCCCCCCTGGGAGCTTCCACTATCAGCTTTGGATGGTGTATGGCTTGTCAGCAAGCTCTCGACAGTGGTCAGTTGTTCGCTGACCATTTTTACTAATTGCTCCACGGCATCAGCTTTCAATAAGGTTAATCCCTTCTTCCCAGGCCCTGAAAAAACAAGTAACGTAGCTCCTAAATCTATGTCCAGCTCCTTGCGGGCATGGGCAGGTATAACCACCTGCCCCCTGGAGCCGACTGTCGCCGAGCCGAAACACTTAAATTCATGCCAGCTATCTTCGCCGTCCATAATGCCTCCTCTCCTCAAACAAGAAATATCAGATTTGTATGAAATATAGCATTTCTATGAAAAGTTGTCAATTGTCTGCGGGAAAATCGGGAGGAAAAGTTAACTTAACGCCTCTACCCCAGCTCCCTGGCTTTATCGTAGGCGGCTTGAACCGCCCGCTTGACCAGCTCGGTGAACTGCCCTTTTTCAAATTGCTCTACAGCCCGGGCGGTGGTGCCGCCGGGGGAGGTAACCTTTTTCCTGAGCTCGGCCGGCTCTTCGCCCGACTTCTGGATAAGGAGGCCGGAGCCGAGCATGGTCTGCAACACCAGCCGACGGGCCATATCGCGGGGGAGGCCGATGGCTACCGCCGCCTCAATCAGCGACTCGACCATCAGGAAAAAATAGGCCGGGCCGCTGCCGCTTACCGCCGTGGCCATATCGATATACTTTTCGTCGTCAACGTAAATCTCCCGGCCCATCGCCCCCAGGATAGCCCCCACCAACCCCTTCTGCTCTTCGGTAACCCGGGGGGTGGCCGTCCAGACGCTCATCCCCTCGCCGATCTGGGCGGGGGTGTTGGGCATAGCCCGGGCGACGGCGCCGTGCTTGAGCCCTTTAGATAAAGTATCTATTCTGGCGCCGGCGACGATGGAGAGTACCACCTGGTTGGATTCGAGACGGCCACCGAGCTTGGCCATTACCTCGGCCAGATTCTGGGGCTTGACCGCCAGCACCACTATCTCCTTGTCTGAGATAGCCTCCAGGTTGTCGGCCATGGCCGCCACCCCGTATTTCTGCACCAGGGCCTTGCGCCGGGTCAGGCTGACATCGCTGACCCAGATAGCCTCGGGCTTGGCCAGGCCGTCTTCCATGACCGCCGCCAGCATGGCCTCGCCCATATTCCCCCCGCCGATAAAAGCTATTTTCATGACCTTAGAATCCATCCCCCTGACCCCCTTCCTTTAGCAAAGGAAGGGGGAGGATTTTTTTAAAAGAGGGACTTCGTCCCTCTTAGACACCCTAATTATTATAGCATAATAGATTTGGGGGTTTGTTAAGAAATTAAGAAATTGAGGGGCTTGCCCCGCTTTTAGAGGGCGTTTTTCTTCCCACCCTCCCACCCGACAGAAGTGATACTTCTATCAGTTTCTTCTTAAGGGGGGTAAAGGGCTTTAGCCCTTTTACATTAAGGGTGGCGGGTGGTAAAAGACATAGAAGGGGAGATAAATCAGCTAAATATGGGGGTGGGGATAAGGGGAGGAAAGCTATAAATTCAGGGGGTTTAAGGGGGACGAAGTCCCCCTCTTCTAAAAAACAATTCCCCTTCCCCTTATCAAGGGGAAGGGGATAAAGGGGATGGGGTTAATAATTAAGAAATGGGACGTAAAGAAACCGGCATCCTGGGCGAAAAAATAGCCAGTGACTACCTGAAAAAACGCGGCTACCGCATCCTGGAGGCCAACTACCGCTGCCGGGAGGGCGAGATTGACCTGGTCGCCCGGTATAAAGATTATCTTGTCTTTATCGAGGTGAGGACAAAGAGAAGCCTGGCCTTCGGCACACCGGAGGAGTCAATTACGGCGGCCAAGCGGGAAAAATTGAGAACGGTAGCCGCCCACTACCAGCAGAACCATGATAGCCTCCCTCAGCTATGGCGCATCGATGTCGTCGCCATAGAGCTGGATAAAAGAGGTAAGCCGTCAAGAATAGAGTTGATTGAGAATGCGGTGGGCGAGGCTTAAAGCCCTTTCAGCTTTAACTATAAATCCGGCTGTGCTAGAATTTAGCTGTGATGTTAGAAAAGAGACGGCGCATTATTGACGCCAACCTGAACCGTGCCGGTGAGGGGCTTCACCTTCTGGAAGAACTGGCCCGGCTGGCGCTTGATGACGCCGAACTGACCCAAAAGTTAAAAACAATGCGCCATGAGGTAGTCAGGGGCGACCTGGCCTTTAATAAAGAGCTTATCCAGTCCCGCGATGCGGCAGACGATGTCGGCGCTGATATTGAGGTTTTGGGGGAGGGGAAAGAGAAAGAGCTGCCTGTAATAGTAGTGTCTAACGCCCGCCGGGTCCAGGAGGCACTGCGCATCCTGGAGGAGCTGGCTAAAATTCCGGGCACTACCCCCAGGTTGGACCCCGATAAGTTTAAAAAGGCCCGCTTTGACCTCTATGACATAGAGCAGAAACTGCTTTCCAAACTATTGCGCAGGGACAAGGCGGGGCGTTTAACCGGGCTATATGCCATCATCGACAGCCAGAAACTGGGCGGACGCAGCCACCTTGAGGTGGCCGAAAAGATAATCCGGGGCGGGGCTAAAGCCATTCAATTGCGCCATAAACTTGATAATAAGGGCGAGCTGCTGGCCATCGCCCAAAAGCTAAAAGATTTATGCTCTGAGAACGGGGTGCTTTTCATCATCAATGACTATATCGATATAGCCCTGGCGGTTGGCGCCGACGGATTGCACCTGGGGCAGAAAGATTTGCCCGCAGCGGCTGCCCGCCGGCTGCTGCCGATTGATATGCTCCTGGGCTGTTCGGTGACTACTGTGAAGCAGGCTAAAGCGGCGGGGGCGGGTGGGGCTGATTACATTGCCGTTGGCTCTATGTACCCGACTAAATCAAAGGAAACAGCGGTAGTGGTCGGCCCGGAGATGTTGCGGCGGGTGAGGGGGGCGGTAAATGTGCCCCTGGTGGCTATCGGGGGGATTAACAGGGATAATGCCGGGGAGGTTGCCGCCGCCGGCGCTGATGGGGTGGCGGTAATCAGTGCTATACTGGGGGTGGGGGATATAGAGGCTGCGGCCCGACAGCTAATAAAGGCTTTTGAGGCGGGAAAATGAGCGAACTGACCGATAATCTGGAGGCGATTGCCGGTAATATACGGGGAGATTTGGAGGCCAAAGACGCCGCCAGGGAGAAAGTGCTGCCCCTGTGCCGCGAGGCTATCCGGCACTGCGCCAATGCTATACGGGCGGTCCACCGCCAGCAGTTTGACCAGGCTAAAGAGCTGCTTGAGTTGGCCCGCAAGCGGTTGACCGAGGTTGAGCAGAATGCCTCCGGCTACGGCGAGCTCGGCTATGCGGGTTTTGTCAGGGACGCCCGCAAGGAGTTTGCCGAGGGCAGTATCACCCTGGCGCTGGTCACCGGTAAGCGTCTGCCCGAACCCGATGAGCTGGGCATTGACGCCGCCGCCTATTTGAACGGGATGGGCGAGGCCGCCAGCGAGATGAGGCGGTATATTCTGGATAGCATGAGGCGGGGCAACCTGTCCCAGGGGGAGGAGCTGCTGGGGGCCATGGATGATATCTATAACGCCCTCTTTTCCATGGATTTTCCCGATGCCATAACCGGCGGTCTGCGCCGCACTACCGATATGGTCCGCGGGGTGCTGGAGAGGACGCGCAGCGACCTGACCCTGGTTATGGGGCAGAAGGGGCTGGCGGATAAGCTGACCGATTTTTCTGCTGAGAAATAGGGCGGCCAGTTGAGGATTTTACGCAATTGAAATGACCCGTTTTTCTTGACCGCAATAGATGTGTGTGTTAATATAATTTAATTGGACGAACTGCACCTTTCGACACCCCAACCCCCCACTTAAAGCTAAGAAGGCAAAGGAGGGCAAATGGAGCCGAAAATTGGCGTCTATGTGTGTCACTGTGGGACTAATATCGCGGGCACGGTGGATGTGGCAGCCGTTGCCGAGTTCGCGGCTACACTACCCAATGTAGCCGTAGCCCGCAACTATATGTATATGTGCTCCGACCCGGGGCAGGACCTTATCCGCCAGGATATCAAGGAGATGGGCTTGAACCGCGTGGTGGTGGCGTCCTGTTCGCCGACACTTCACGAGCGAACCTACCGGCGGGTCTGCCAGGAGTCGGGCTTGAACCCCTATTTATTCGAGATGGCCAATATCCGGGAGCATGTCTCCTGGGTGACCGAGGACAAGGCCGCCGCCACCGAGAAAGCCAAGGCACTGGTAAGCGCCGCCGTAAGGCGGGTCTATTACCAGGAGCCGCTGGAGACCAGGGAAGTCCCGGTCAACCCCAATACCCTGGTGGTGGGAGCGGGCGTGGCCGGCATTCAGGCCGCCCTGGAGATTGCCGATTCCAAGCATAAGGTCTACCTGGTAGAGAAGGACCCCAGCGTTGGCGGGCATATGATACAGCTGGACAAGACCTTCCCCACCCTGGACTGTTCCGCCTGTATTCTAACCCCTAAAATGAGCCTGGTGGGCTCCCATCACTATATCGAGCTGATGTCCTACAGTGAGGTGGAGGATGTCTCCGGCTACGTGGGCAACTTCAAGGTCAAGATAAAGAAGAAGGCCAGGTATGTGGATGTTGACAAGTGTACCGGCTGCGGCGAGTGCTCTGCCGTATGCCCCGTTACTGTGCCCAACGAGTTTGACCTGGGGCTGGGCAACCGCAAAGCCATCTACCGGCCTTTCCCCCAGGCGGTGCCCAACGCCTTTACCATCGATAAGCGGGGCTATCCACCCTGCCGGGTGGCCTGTCCGGCCGGAGTTAACGCCCAGGGGTATGTAGCCCTTATTTCTCAGGGCAAGTTCAAGGAAGCCCTTGAGGTGCTGCGGCGAACCATGCCCTTTGCCGGAGTCTGCGGGCGGGTCTGCACCCACCCCTGTGAGACCGAGTGCGAGCGGGGCAAGGTTGACCAGCCGGTATCAATACGTTCCTTAAAACGCTTTATGGCTGATTACGAGATGAGCGCGGGCCGGGAGAAGGCAACCCCCATCGAGAGGACCAAAGAGGACAAGGTAGCCGTTATCGGCTCCGGTCCGGCGGGACTGGCGGCAGCCTACGATTTGATAAGAGAGGGCTACCCGGTGACCGTTTTCGAAGCCGCTCCAAAGGCCGGCGGTCTAATGCGCTACGGCATCCCGGACTACCGTCTGCCCGAGAAGGCACTGGACAACGACATCAGCTATATCCAGGAGCTGGGGGTGGAGATAAAGACCAACAGCCCGGTGAAGAACTTTAAGGAGCTCTTCGACCAGGGCTACGAGGCCATCTTCCTGGCTACAGGAGCCTGGGTAAGCCAGAAGATGGGTATTCCCAACGAAGACGCCAAGGGCGTGGTTCACGCCCTTGATTTTCTGAATAAGGTGAATTCGGGAACTAAAATTGACCTGGGCAAGCGGGTGGCCGTTATCGGCGGCGGCAACGCCGCCATAGATGCCGCCAGAGTGGCCAGGCGTTTCGGGGCGGAAGAGGTGGCCATTGTCTACCGGCGCTCCCGGGCCGAGATGCCTGCGGACAGCGGCGAGGTGGATGAGGCCGAGCGGGAGGGGATAAAGCTGAACATCCTGGCGACGCCGGTTAAAGTCCTGACTAGGGATAACAGGGTAAGCGGCATCCAGTGTATCCGCATGGAGCTGGGCGAACCCGACGCCAGCGGCCGCAGGCGCCCGGTGCCGATTAAGGGCTCCGAATTTGAGATGGACGTTGACAGCGTGATTATGGCCGTCGGGCAGGGGGTGGATAAGTCAGCCCTCCCCAAGGAGCTGGAGTACACCAGCTGGGGGACGTTGCAGGTCGACCAGGTAACACTGCAGACCAATATCGAGGGCGTTTTCGCCGGCGGCGATGTCGTTTCCGGCCCGTCCGATGTTATTGCCGCCGTTGCCGCCGGTAAGGCAGCCGCCGTCTCTATAGACCGCCACCTGAGGGGGGTTGACCTCAAAGAGGGCCGACCGGAGGCGCTTAAGCGGGTAACCGATGTATCCAAGAAGGGGGTGGAGCGCAAAGAGCGTCCGACGATGCCGACCCTTGAGCCGAGTAAGCGTGAAGGCTTTACCGAGGTTGAGCTGGGGCTTGATGAAAAGACGGCTATGGAGGAAGCCCAGCGCTGCCTGAACTGCGGGGTGTGCTCGGAGTGCATGGAGTGCGTTAAGGCCTGCCAGGTTAATGCAATCTTCCAGGATATGGAGGATGAAACAATTGAGGTGGATGTAGGCAATATCATCGTTGCCACCGGCTATGATTCCTTTGACCCGACCCCGATCTATAACTACGGCTACGGCCGTTTGGATAACGTGCTCACCGCCTTAGAGTTCGAGAGGATGATTAACGCTTCGGGGCCGACCTCCGGCGATGTGCTGATGAAAGACGGTTCCCACCCCAAGACGGTGGGCATCATCCACTGCGTGGGCAGCCGCGACGAGAAATATCACGAGTACTGCTCCCAGGTGTGCTGCATGTACTCGATGAAGCTCAGTCACCTGATAAGGGAGCATGTTCCCGGAACCCAGGTTACCGAGTTCTATATTGACCTGAGGTGCGTGGGTAAGAATTTTGAGGAGTTCTACAACCGGGTTCTGGATGAGGGGACGACCTTTGTCCGCGGGCGCCCGGCCGAGGTAACCAATATCGCCGAGAGCCCCGAAGAAGAGGGCAAGCTGATTATCATCGGGGAGGACACCCTGGTGGGCCGGCAGCGCCGGGTCCCGGTGGATATGGTGGTGCTGAGCACGGCGCTACAGCCCAGGGCCGACGTTGAAGAGGTCGGCCGGATGTTTTCTATCAGCCGCAGCGCTGACGGGTTCTTCCTGGAGAAGCACCCCAAGCTTGACCCTGTGGCTACCATGAACGACGGCATTTTTGTGGTGGGCTGCTGCCAGTCGCCCAAGGATATTCCACAGACGGTGGCGCAGGCTTCGGCGGCGGCGGCCAGAGCCCTGGCTGCCATAAGCGCCGGCTCCATTGAGGTTGAAGCGGCCACCTCGGTCGTCATTGAGGAGCTCTGTTCCGGGTGTAAGACCTGCAGCGACCTCTGCCCGTACAGCGCTATATCCTTTGACGAGGAGAAGAAGGTTTCCAGTATCAATGATGCCCTCTGCAAGGGCTGCGGCGTGTGCGTGGCCGCCTGTCCCAGCGGCGCCATTATAGGGCGGCACTTTACCACCGAGCAGCTTATGGCTGAGATTGAAGGGGCATTGGTATAATAAATATAACAAAGGCTAGGGACCCAGAGAAAAGGAGGAGTGTAAATGGCTGAGACAATGGTCGAGGCTCCGGCGGTTAAGACAAGCTTTATTGACGAGGTTTGTTCCGTCCCCGGCGGTGATGCTATCCGTTCCTGTATTCAGTGCGGTATTTGCACCGGCTCCTGTCCTACCGCCAACAACTGGGATTACCCGCCGCGGCGGGCTATCGCCATGGTGCGGGCCGGCTTGAGGGAGGAGCTGCTATCCAGTAATTCCATGTGGTTCTGCGCTTCCTGCTATACCTGCACGGTGCGCTGCCCGCGGGATATTAAGCCGGCTGATATTATGCATGCCCTGGAGGTGCTGGCGGTCCGCAGCGGCCTGAGCACCAAGGAGAGCCGGACGCCGATTATGTACCAGTGCTTTGTTGATTCGGCCAAGGGCAACGGCCGGGTTTATGAGCTGGGTATGATGATTAAGCTATTCTTAAAGACCAACCCCTTTTCCGCAATCAAGCTGGCGCCGGTGGGGCTGGGCCTGTTCCTGCACGGGCGCATGCCGCTAAGGCCGACGCGGATAAAGGGGATGAAGGAACTTAAAGCTATTATGGATAAAGCCAAGGAGCTGGGGGGTGGAAAATGAAACACTATAGCTATTATCCCGGTTGTTCGGCAGAGGCGACGGCCAGCCCTCTTGGTATTTCGGTGCTGCCGGTGGCCAAGGCGCTGGATATCGACCTGGCTGAACTTGAGGACTGGAACTGCTGCGGTTCCACTCCGTATAATTCGGTGAACAAGCTGGAGGCGGGCGCCATGGCCGCCCGAAACCTGGCCCTGGCCGAGAAGACGGGGCTTGACCTGGTGACCCCCTGTTCCAACTGCTATGTTGTTCTGGCATCGCTCAATACCAACCTTAAAGAGCTGCCTTCTTTCCGGGAGAATGTGAACGAGGCGCTGGCGGCGGGTAATTTGACTTACGGCGGCGGGGTTAAAGTTCGGCACCTGGCCGAGGTGCTGTATACCGATATTACCCCGGAAGGCATCAGCAGCAAGGTGACCAGGCCGTTGAAGGGGCTGAAAGTGGCCGCTTACTACGGCTGCCAGCTGGTGCGCCCCAACGGCTTTGACGACCCGGAATCGCCGCACTCGCTGGACGAGCTGGTGACCAGCCTGGGGGCCGAGGCCGTCCCCTGGGAACTGAAAGCCCGCTGCTGCGGAAGCTCGCTGATTATGCCCGAGCCGGATGTCGCCCTGGGGCTGATTAACAAGCTGCTGAAGAATGCCCAGGCGCGCGGGGCGCAGTGCCTGGTGACTCCCTGCCCGCTGTGCCAGATTAACCTCGACGCCTACCAGAGCCAGGTAAACTCCAAGTTCAATACCAGCTATAACCTTCCCGTCCTCTTCGTCACCCAGCTGATAGGCGTTGCCCTGGGTCTACCGGCTAAAGAGCTGGCTTTAGAGAAGAACATCGTTTCACCGATGCGGGTCTTAGCCCCCTATCTCTAGAATGCTATAATAAGATAATAATGGCAGATAGATTGTCCTTCCGCTGGAGCTATATCATAGCTCCAGCGATTGTATTTCTCCTTTCCGTAGTCCTTTTTGCTTGCTTTTATCACCTGCTTCCCGCCGGGGTCGCCGTCCACTTTGACATGGGCGGCAACCCCGATAACTGGCTTGGTCCGGAGATGACCGTCATCACCCTGCTGGCGCCGCAATTGCTCTTCTTTCTGATGGCACTGGGTATCGCCTGGGGGGTAATACGGCTCGACCGGCGGTTTAGCCGGGCCGAGAACGGTGGGGTGGGGACGGGGCGGATGGTATCCTTTATGGGCAATATTATGGCGCTGCCCCAGCTTATAATCCTCTTTGCAATGCTGGATATTTTGAGCTACAATGCCTACCAGACACACATACTGCCGATGTGGCTCTTTTTGATAATCGTCCTGGGGCTGATGACGGCAGGCCTGCTGGTGGCGGGCGTAGTCTTTTTCTTAAAAGTAAGAAAGGCCATGAGAGGGGAAAATCCCCCTTAGCCCCCCTTTATGAAAGGGGGAGGCCGGATAGGGGAAGGTTCTCACAAAAAAGTGGGGTGGGGGAAAAGGGGAGGGAATAGCCTGATTTTTAGCGGGCGTTTTTATTTCCCACCCACCCTCCCGATAGAAGTTAGACCTCTATTAACTCCTTTTTATGGTGGTGGGGAAAGAAAGTTTAAGATAGTTATAGTATGTTTTGGGTAGGTGGTGGGGAGGGAGAGTATAAGAGGCGGAGCCTTTTGGGTGGGTATGGGAAGAAAAAGAACCGTTAAAACTGGTGGGGTGGGGCTGATAAATAACCTCTAAGGAGGTCGTCGTGACCGAACCGGCAAAAGCCAAGGTTGAAATGGAAAAGCTCGTCTCCCTGTGCCGGCGGCGCGGCTTCATCTTCCCCAGCAGTGAAATCTACGGCGGGCTTTCCAGCTGCTGGGACTACGGGCCGCTGGGGGTGGAGCTAAAGAGAAATATCAAAGACGCCTGGTGGCGGGCGGTGGTACAGCAGCGAGACGATATCGCCGGTCTGGATGCCAGCATACTGATGCACCCGCAGATATGGCATGCCAGCGGGCATGTACAGGGGTTCAGCGACCCGCTGGTGGAGTGCAAGGGCTGCCACCTGCGCTGGCGCAGCGATGAGCTGGAGGGCGACAGGTGTCCCGACTGCGGCGGCGAGCTGACCGAGCCCAGGCTGTTTAATCTAATGTTCAAGACCTTTGTCGGGCCGGTTGAGGACGAAGCCAGCGTGGTCTACCTGCGCCCGGAGACGGCCCAGGGCATGTTCGTCAACTTTGAAAATGTGTTAAACACCACCAGGAAGCGGCTGCCCTTCGGCATCGCCCAGATAGGCAAGTCCTTCCGCAACGAGGTCACCACCGGCAACTTTATTTTCCGCTCCCGCGAGTTCGAGCAGATGGAGATAGAGTTTTTCGTCAGGCCGGGGACGGACAAGCAGTGGTTCGACTACTGGGTCGAGGAGCGCGTCAACTGGTACTTGAGCCTGGGGATTAAACGGGAAAATCTAAAGCTGCGCCCGCACACCAAGGAGGAACTGGCCCACTATGCCCGCGAGTGCTCCGACATCAACTACCTCTTCCCCATGGGCTGGGCCGAGCTGGAGGGCATCGCCAACCGGGGTGATTTTGACCTGGTGCAGCACGCCAGTTCCAGCGGCAAAACCTTGAGCTACTACGACGAAGAGGTTAAAGAGCATATCGTTCCCTATATTATCGAGCCTTCCGCCGGGGTTGACCGTACCTTTTTAGCCATCCTCTGCGACGCCTATGACGAGGATGAAGCCGAGGGAGAGAAAAGGGTGCTGCTACACCTCCACCCCGACCTGGCCCCAATCAAGGCGGCGGTGCTGCCTTTGAGCCGGAAGGAGCCCCTTGCCTCCTTTGCCAGAGAGATTTACGCCGACCTGCGCCCGCAGTTTATGGCGCAGTACGACGATGCCCAGAGCATCGGGCGGCGCTACCGGCGCCAGGACGAGATAGGCACGCCCTTCTGCGTGACCGCTGACTTTGAGTCTCTGGAGGACAAGCAGGTGACGATAAGGGAGCGCGACAGCCTGCGGCAGATACGGGTCCCCATAGATAGCTTGAAGGCAACGCTTCAAGCCAAGCTGGGCGGGGAAGATTTATTTATCCTGCCCGAAGGCGGCAAAATCTGGAAGGAATAGGGGAAGAAAGCTAACCGGGCCAGCTGATTAACCCTTCCAGCTGTAAGGCTATTACAATCAACGCCACCATATTATTAAAGCCGTGCATTATTATCGTGCTCCACAGTGAGCCCGTTTTAATGCGGACGACCCCGAGTAATATCCCCATGATAAATATTGTTGCTATATTAAAGAGATCATATTGAATGTGAAGCAATGCCCAGGCAAACGCCGTCAGTAATACGGCGCCGATAGGGCCGAGCCGTGATTGCCGGAAGCCTTCAAACAGAAAGCCGCGAAAAAAAGTCTCCTCAAAGATTGGGACGAAGATAATCAGGGATACCCATAGCAGCGCCGGCCAGACACTGGTGCTGTAAATGTTAACCACAAATTCGGAGGAGGACGGCCTATCCAGTAATAAACCGAGGCCGTCCGACAGAATTATAAATCCCGCCAGAATACCCAGAACAGCCAGGACCTGCTTTACCGTTATTCGTTTTAAACCAAGGTATTCGGCAATACTGACGCCTTTTCTAATACTGGCGAATAATATGATAAGGCCGACGCCGATAATTGCCGAAGCGCAGGCGGCAACAGAGGTAATCAGCCCCATCCGGGTGTTAAGCAGGTTTAACATAGAGTTCATCAGCTCATAGAAGTCCGGCTGGGCGGGTAAAGACCGCAGGAATGATAGCATATCCGGGAAAATAACAGCTATTACTGCCAGTGACTGTACCGTAGAGAAAACTATGAAGATAACAAACCCCAGGCCTACCGTTGCCCAGGCGCCCCAGAGCTTTTTTTCTAACTTCGGTTCTTCTATTTCAGTCATGCCTGCTTCTTCGGGACTACCAGCGTTGAGAGCTATTATATACTACTTTATGAGGGAATTCACCTCGTTTAACGATTTACCCCCGCTTGTTGATTGCATATGGTTGGCAGGCTATAATTCAATGGAGAAGATATAAAGCGGGGAGGGAGCGCCCGGTTTTTAGAGCACGTTTTATTTCCCACCCTCCCGCCCGATAGAGGTTAGACCTCTATAAATTTCTTTTTTTGGGGGGGATGGGGTTTGAGTGTCTAAAGAGGCGGAGCCTTTTTGGGCGGGTGGGTATGGGAAGGTAGTGAACTTTTAAGTGGGGTGGGGCAATAAGGGCTTTAGCCCGTTTCCATAAAGGGCGGCGGGTGGGAATAGATATTTAACGGGGTGGGGAAGGAAAACACAGGTTAAGAAAATGAAAATAATCCACTTTGCCGACCTTCACCTTGGGGTGGAGAACTATGGCCGTCTTGACCCGGCTACCGGCTTGTCTTCGCGGCTGGGCGATTTTTTAAACGCTTTTGATAAGCTGGTGGACTACGCCCTGGAGAATAGGGTTGACCTGGTGCTCTTCTGCGGCGACGCCTATAGAAGCCGCGAGCCGACCCAGACCCAGCAGCGGGAATTCGCCAAAAGAATTAACCGCCTGGCCACTAACGGCATCCCCGTATTTATACTAATAGGCAACCACGATCTGCCCAACGCCGTGGGGCGGGCCACCAGCACCGAAATCTTCGATACCCTGGCGGTGAAAAATGTCTACGTCTCCGGCCGCCCCAAGGTTTACACCATCCCGACTAGGGACGGCCAAGTCCAGATTGTCTCCCTGCCCTGGCTGCGGCGCAGCGCCCTGCTGACCAGGGAGGAGACCAAGAACCTCACCTTTGAACAGATAAATCAGAGATTGCAGCAGATATTAACCGATGTCATCGCCGCCAAAGCCAAGGAGCTTGCCCCCGAACTGCCGGCGGTACTGGCGGCCCATGTCTGGGTTGCCGGCGCTAAAGTAGGCTCGGAGAGGTCAATGACCATAGGGCAGGAGCATGCCTTGATGCTGAGCAACGTTGCCCACCCCGCCTTCGACTACATCGCCCTGGGGCATATCCACAAGCACCAGGTCTTAAACCAGAACCCGCCGGTGGTCTACGCCGGCAGCCTGGAGCGGCTGGACTTCGGCGAGGCCGATGACGACAAGGGTTTTTACCTGGTGGAAATTGGGCCGGGGGAGGAAGCGGGAAAGAGAACGGTTTCTTTTGACTTCCACCCGGTGGCGGGGAGGCGTTTTCTTACCGTGAGTGTTGATATCGAACCGGCCGATATCGAACCGACCGCCGCCGTGCTCAAGGCTATAGCCGAGAAGGGGGATGAGGTTAAAGATGCTGTGGTGCGCTTAAGCATCAGCCTGCCGGCGGAGGTTGAGGGCGAGCTGAGGGACAGCGATATCAGGAACGCCCTGGGGGAAGCGCACTACTTCACCATCGCCAGGGACATCAAGCGGGAAGCCCGGGTGAGGCTGGGGGGAGTTGCCGCCGAGGAGATAAGCCCGCTTGACGCCCTGAAGAGCTACCTGGAATCCAAGAAGGGGGTAAGCCCGGAAAGAGCCAGACTCCTGCTGGAGTACGGCGAGCGGCTTATCCATGAGCAGAAGACGGGTTCGTAACATAATCCAAATAAAAGGAGGCCAGTGATGGTAAGAGTGGTAATACAGCGTCACCTGAAAGAGGGTAAGAAAGGAGACCTTCTGCCATTGCTCAGGGCGCTCAGGAAGGCGGCTATGAGCTACTCGGGCTATATACACGGAGAGTCTTTAGTCAGCACCGAAAACCCGTCTATAATCTCGGTGCTGAGCACCTGGCAGAGCATGGAGGAATGGAAGAAATGGGAAAAATCAAAGCAGCGAGTTAAGCTGTATGAGAAAATCGAGCCCCTTCTGGTGGAAAAGCCCGGGGTCAGTGTCTACCTGATAATGGCTACCGAAGAGAAGTAATAGCTGGCCAACCGGGAATGTGACAAGGCTCTTGCCCAGGAGCCGAGGACGGGGTGCTGGCGCGGTCAAAATCTACCGGTGAGTGCCGTCGGGGATGGGTAAATTAACCTAGGTTAAATCATATATTAACAGGTGTAATTGCTTGACTTCTAATTCCCTATAAGCTAAACTAGATATTGGGCGCTTTCAGGTAACAGGACCGATTTTAAGCTGAGAACTTTCCCCCGAAGTCTCAGCTTTATTGTGGAACGAGCAAGATTCACATGAAGATTGCCATTAGCGGCAAAGGCGGCGTAGGTAAGACGACATTAGCCTCTCTGCTTTCTAAGATTTTCGCTGAGGCGGGCTACTCCGTTTTGGCTATAGACGCCGACCCCAATTCCAATCTGGCTGCCACTCTTGGTATTTCCAATCCCGACGACATAATCCCTATATCTGAGATGAGCGCTCTTATCGAGGAGCGCACCGGAGCCAAGCCGGGTAAGTCGGGGGGCTTTTTCAAGCTCAATCCCAAGGTTGACGATTTGCCTGAGAAGTACGCCTTCAAATATAATGGCATTAGATTAATGGTTATGGGGCGAATCAAGCAGGGCGGCACCGGCTGCTACTGCCCGGAGAATGCCCTGTTAAAAGCCCTGGTCACCCATTTGCTCCTGGGTAGGGATGAGGTGGTGATTATGGACATGGAGGCCGGGGTGGAACACCTGGGGAGAGCCACCGCCAGAGCGGTGGATAGACTGATTGTGGTGGTGGAGCCGGGCCGTCGCAGTATTGAAACCGCCCGCAGAATTAAAAAGCTGGCCGAGGAGATTGATATACATAATATTGCCGCCGTGGGCAGCAAAGTCCGCAGCCAGTCAGAGCGAGACTTCCTGACCTCCAGCCTGCCCGACTTTGAGTTCCTCGGTTTTCTCCCATATGACCAGGCTATAGTCGACGCCGACCTGGCTGGCCGACCCCTCTTCGAAGCCAGCCCTAAGATTGTTAGTGAAGTCAGGAATATCTACCAGGCCCTGTTAGCGACTGCTCAGGCATGAGCACCAATATATAAGCCGTTAAATTTAACAAGGAGGTTGCAGTGGCTTACGACGCAACGAAACTAAAGGACTGGCAAATTTCCGAGGCGGCTGAGGAGAACATGCCCACCCCCGACGAGTGGCGGGAGAAGCTGAATCTGCAGAAGGACGAGATTATTCCCTTCGGGAGACTGTGTCGGCTCGATTTCATGAAGATTATCGAGCGCCTAAAGGCTAAACCGGACGGCAAGTACATCGAGGTGACGGCCATCACCCCTACGCCGCTGGGGGAGGGGAAGAGCACTACCTCCTGCGGCCTCATGGAGGGCATGGGCAAGCGGGGGTTGAATGTGGGTGGTTGTCTGCGGCAGCCTTCGGGCGGGCCGACGATGAACATCAAGGGCACCGCCGCCGGCGGCGGCAACGCCCTGCTTATCCCCATGACCGAGTTCTCGCTGGGGCTTACCGGCGACATCAACGATATCATGAACGCCCACAACCTGGCTATGGTGGCGCTGACCTCGCGGATGCAGCACGAGCGTAACTACGATGACGAGCAGTTGGCCCGGCTTACCAAGATGCCCCGCCTGAATATCGACCCCACCCGGGTGGAGATGGGCTGGATATTAGATTTCTGCGCCCAGAGCCTGCGCAACATCGTCATCGGCCTGGGCGGGCGCATGGACGGCTTTACCATGCAGTCCAAGTTCGGCATCGCCGTGAGCAGCGAGCTGATGGCCATGCTCTCCATCGTGCGTGACCTGGCCGACCTGCGGGAGAGGATGGATAATATTACCGTCGCCTTTAATAAGAAAGGCAAACCGATTACCACCGGCGACCTTGAGGTGGGCGGCGCCATGACCGCCTGGATGCGCAACACCATCAACCCCACCCTGATGTGCACCGTGGAGTACAACCCCTGCATGGTTCATGCCGGGCCTTTTGCCAATATCGCTGTCGGCCAGTCTTCAATCATAGCCGACCGCATCGGCCTCAAGATGTTCGATTATCACGTCACCGAGAGCGGATTTGCTGCTGACATCGGCTTTGAGAAGTTCTGGAACGTAAAGTGCCGCTACAGCGGCCTAAAGCCCCACGTATCGGTGTTGACCACCACCATAAGAGCCCTCAAGATGCATGGCGGCGGGCCTAAAGTGGTGGCCGGCCTGCCGTTGCCCGATGCCTATACCAAGGAAGACGTTGGCCTGGTTGAGAAGGGCCTGCCCAATATGCAGCACCTCATCGGCGTTATCCGCAAGTCCGGCATCAACCCGGTGGTCTGCATTAACGCCTTCCATACCGATACCAAGGCGGAGATAGCTATGGTCAGGAAGGCGGCTGAGGCCGCCGGCGCCCGCTGCGCCGTGTCCACCCACTGGGCCGACGGCGGCGACGGCGCCCTAGAGCTGGCCGACGTGGTCAAGGAAGCCTGTGATGAGGAGAATCAGTTCAAGTTCCTCTATCCCAACGAAATGAAGCTGCGGGACAGGGTGGCCACGATTGCTAAAGAGGTATACGGAGCCGACGGCGTGGCCTGGACTCCCGAGGCGGAGGCCAAGGCCAAGAAGTTTGAGGAAGACCCCAAGTACGATGAATACACCACCATGATGGTCAAGACCCACCTGTCCCTTACTCATGACCCGGCCCTAAAGGGTGTTCCCAAGGGCTGGACGCTGCCCATCCGCGACGTGTTAATCTATTCCGGAGCCAAGTTCCTCTGCCCGATGGCGGGGACAATCAGCCTGATGCCGGGGACCAGTTCCAGCCCGGCCTTTAGAAAAGTGGATGTAGATGTAAATACCGGTAAGGTTACCGGTTTATTCTAGAGAGGAGAACTGTTTGAGCTTTAATATCGCCGTAGCCGGAAAAGGCGGCACCGGGAAGACCTCTATAGCCAGTATGGTTATCCGTTACCTGATGAGGAAGGGAGCGGGGCCGATTCTGGCTATTGATGCCGACCCCAACGCTAATCTGGGGGAGAGCTTAGGACTTGACATAAAACAGACACTTGGCTCCCTGATTGCCTCTTTTAACGAGGAGAAGATAAACATTTCTCCCGGCATGACCAAGGAAACCTACCTGGACTTGAAGATGAACGAGGCTATAGTCGAGGCCAAGGGCATTGACCTGGTGACCATGGGACGGGGGGAGGGGCCGGCCTGCTACTGCTACCCCAATGTTATCCTGAGGAAGTTTGCCGATACCCTCTCCGGTAACTACCCCTACACGGTTATGGATAACGAGGCCGGTATGGAGCACCTTTCAAGGCGGACGACCCAGAATATAGACGAGCTGCTGCTGGTTTCCGACCATTCGGTGAAGGGGGTAAGGACCCTGGCCCGGATAAAGGAACTGGTGGACGAGCTGAAACTGGTAGTGAAGCGGCAGTCGGTGCTCATCAATATGGTTCCCGACGCGATTGACCCTATAGTTGCCCGGGAAATGTCCCGGCTGGGCATTGAACCAACCGCCACCATTCCCCTGGATGACGAGGTATACCAGTATGACATTGAGCTAAAGCCTCTGCTCGAGCTGCCCGATAGCTCCAGGGCGGTGCAGGCAGTTGATAATCTGATGACCAGGCTTCTGGACGGAAAGGGGTGAAAAATGACCGCAAAACTTATTAAAGGCGCTGAAGTGGCCGCGCAGATCCGCGAAGAGTTAAAGAAGGAGATTGCCGAGCTTAAGGCGAAGCATAATGTCGTACCCGGACTGGTCACGGTGCTGGTGGGCGCCGACCCGGCTTCGCAGGTCTACGTCGGCGCCAAGGAGAAGACCTCCAAGGAACTGGGTATCTACTCGGAGAGGTACGACCTCCCGGAGAAGACCAGCCAGCAGGAGCTATTGCAACTGATTGACAAGCTCAATAAAGACCCCAAGATTAACGGCATTTTAGTTCAGCTGCCCCTGCCCAAACACCTCAACGAGGAGGAAGTCCTCTACGCCATCGACCCCAAAAAAGACGTTGACGGCTTCCACCCGGTTAACGTGGGCAAGCTGATGATAGGCGAGCCGGACTATATGCCCTGCACCCCCGCCGGCATCCAGCAGCTCTTAATCCGCTCCGGCACCCAGATTGAGGGCGCCGAGGTGGTCGTCGTCGGCAGGAGCAACATAGTTGGCAAACCCATCGCCAATATATTACTGCAGAAAGCGCCGGGGGCCAACGCCACCGTTACCATCTGCCATACTAAAACGCGCGACATGGCCTTCCATACCAGGAGGGCCGATATACTAATAGTGGCTGCGGGAAGGCCCAAGTATATTACCGCCGATATGGTTAAAGAAGGCGTGGTGGTTATTGACGTGGGTGTGAACGCTATCGGCAAGACCGCTGAAGGCAAGCGAATACTGGCCGGTGACGTTGATTTTGAGACGGTTAAAGAAAAGGCCAGCGCCATTACCCCGGTCCCGGGTGGGGTGGGGCCGATGACCATAACCATGCTGATGATGAACACGGTCAGGGCGGCTAAGGTTGCCGCCGGACTGGCTTAGGAGGTGTAGCAGATGGAATATAAGATTGATAAAAAGAAGGCGCCGGGCCGGGATGAGGTGGAGGTGCTGGGAGCCACCTTCGAGGAGGGTGCACCCGAGGGCGAGGAGCTGGGGAAGTGGCGGCAGAAACTGGACAGCCGGGAGGATAAGCTCAAGTATCTACAGAACGGCGAGCGCTACTGGTACAGCGAGGAGTGGTTCGGCAGCGAGAAGCGGAAGACTCCGGCTTAAGAGTAAGGAGGGATAGTTATGGCTTTAGAAATCCCCAAGACAGCCTACAGTGGAAAAATAAGAGAGATGAAGCTGGGCGGCGGTGACAAAGCGGTGACCGTCGGCGGAGAGACCGCCTACCCGTTTTACCTCTTTGAGGGGGAGATGCCGCGTCCGCCCCGAATAGCCATGGAGGTCTGGGACATGCCCCCCGAAGGCTGGGCCCCGGCCGCCCTGGAGCCGTTTAAGGGTGTGACCGACGACCCGGCTGCCTGGGCCAAGAAGTGCGTTGACGACTACGGCGCCGAGATGATTTGCCTGCAGCTGTTGAGCACAGACCCCAACGGGCTTGACCGGGGGGCCGAGGAAGCCGCCGCCGTGGTAAAGAAGGTGGCCGACGCCATAGATGTTCCCCTGATTGCCTGGGGGACGGCTAATCATGATAAAGACACCGAGGTCCTGCGGCTGGTGGCCGAGGTCTGCCAGGGCCGGGACCTGATTATAGGGCCGGTGGAGGAGGGCGACTACAAGAAGATTGGCGCCGCCGCTATCGGCTACCGCCAGACGGTGATTGCCTCGACGCCGATAGACATCAACCTGGCCAAGCAGCTTAATATTTTGCTGGGCAATCTGGGTGTTCCCGATGAGCTGCTGATAATGGACCCCACCGTCAGCTGTATCGGCTACGGCATCGAGTACTGTTATTCGGTAATGGAGCGGATGAGAATGGCCGGCTTAACCCAGCAGGACGAAAAGCTGCAGTACCCGCTTATCTGTAATATATCCAAGGAAGCCTGGAAGACTAAAGAGGTGCATCTGGCCGATGACGAGCTAAATATGGGCGATGCCAGGAAGCGGGGAATCCTGCTGGAGGCGATGTCGGCCGCGGTACTGCTTATGGCCGGCGGGGATGTGATGGTTATGCGGCACCCCGAGGCCATAAAGCTGGTCCGGGAGATGATAGCCGAGCTGACGGCTTCCTGAAATAATAGACATTTTTAAACAAGAGGTGACCTAAAGATGGCAGAAGAAAAAGAGACCAAGAGCATTGACCAGGCAAGCATTGAGCTGATTGAGAAGGCGGCCAAAGACGGGGTTAATACCGTTTTTGACCGGGCGGAAGCAATGAAGCCCTGTCCCATAGGCTCGGTGGGCAGCTGCTGCAAGCACTGCGGCATGGGGCCCTGCCGGGTACCGCTGCCCAAGGGCAGGGAGGAGACCCCCGAGGAGAAACAGAAGCGGAGGGGGGTCTGCGGGGCTACCGCCGAGACCATCGCCGCCCGTAATTTCATCAGGATGGTGGCCGGTGGGGCGTCAGCCCACTCCGACCACGGGCGGGGGGTGGCCGAGCTTTTCCTGGCGGTGGCTAAAGGCGAGGCGCCGGGCTACGAGATTAAGGATGAGCAGAAGCTGATGCAGGTAGCCCTGGACTGGGGCATCGAGATTGGCGACCGAAGCAACAACGAGATAGCCGTCGATATCGGCGAGAAGGCGCTGGCCGAGTTCGG
>Ga0307426_1000787_pt1 | contig 21508 bp, 17 predicted proteins | sample SalMarWE160340MG_FD_202165 | JGI IMG/M metagenome (GOLD analysis project Ga0307426, IMG submission 202165) | Salt marsh sediment microbial communities from the Plum Island Ecosystem LTER, Massachusetts, United States - WE1603-40 | ecosystem: Environmental > Aquatic > Marine > Intertidal zone >...
GTGTGATTGGATTATAGAGTAATCTACCACGTGAAACAAGAATGATTACGTAGAGGAAGTTTTTCAGAAAAACATCGAACTCACTATTTTCAACGATATTGTCAAAAATCACTTTCCCTTCCAGAGGAATAGTTTTGAGAAACTTGTCCAAGTCTTCGATGAAAACCGAGTCTTCAGTATCCAATGTAAACCCATTTGGAAGAGGTGTCATCTCAGGTATTTTATCTTCGATGGGTTCCTTCGAAAGTGCTTCAATGAGCTGTACTATTCGTTCAAGAGATCCTCCAAGTGACGAGTGTTCAAGATGCCCAATAACAACTGGTTGTTTCTGAACTAGAAGGTTAGCCAGACTCTTTGTTGATTTTCCTTTTAGGCGAGCAATATAGATCTCAGGAGATGCTAATACGCGTGCAAGTTCTTGAACTCTATTTACTTTTGCACTAAGGACCTCGTTTAACATCTCGTCGATATCTATTCTATTATCTAGTTTTTCTGCTAGCTCCTGCAAATCCTGATAGGATTTAGTAAGTCTAATCTCAAGAAGATCTATTTCACCTGACCGAGCTGCTTGTACAATTTCATAGACCTTTTCTGCAAGGCTTTGATTCTCGGTCATTTATTCTTCCTCCTATTGTCCTTTGAACTTTGGACTTTCGATTATGACCGATGGCTCGGTTCCATTTGGTGAAACAACGCCGAGTATTTTGTCCGCATGTTTCAGAAGATGAGTACTCTTCGCTGGCGTTAGTAGAACAAATTGACTTCTTCGTGATGCATCGTGGAACAACCTACTTACAAGTTCTGTATTTGTTGCGTCAAGAAATGTGTCTACTTCATCAAGGACATACACGGGTGCCGGATTGAATCTTTGAAGAGCAAGTATTAATGAAATGGCAATAAGCGACCTCTCTCCACCTGACCCTGCACTTATCGCACCAAATCCTTCTGCTTTGATTCTTGATGTGAACTCTACGCCATAATCACCCTCACGTATTGCTAACTCAAATCGTACGCTACCGGGAAATTGTACACTTCCAAGGACTTCATTTACTCCTTTCTCGACTTTTCGAAGCGTTTCGTTCATTCCGTTATGATATTGCTCTTGAATACTTTTAACCGCAGATTCTGCCTCATCAAGCTCTTCCTGAAGTTCTGTTACTCTCTCAACAAGTGTCGTAAGGCGTCCTTTGAGTTGGTTTTCTGTATGGGCGACACTCTCCGAAACATCCTGATAATCATCGAGAATGTGACGTAGTTTTACAAGTTCATTTCTCACAGAATCTAGAGGCTTTACAGTTTCTGGTCGGGGAAGTCCTTCAAGGTCTACTTGTAGATTCTCTAATTCATACTCCATATTGGTTAATTGTCTTCTTGCTTGAAGAACCTGAAGTTTCCGTTCTTTAATCATGAGGTTAAGTTCTACCATTCTACTGCTGAGAGACCTATTTGTTACTTTCAGAGTTGCAAGGCTCTCAAGAAGTTTAGTTCGTCTGTCTTGTGTTTGCTCCTGACTTTCTTTCATAACTTCAATTTTCTCTAGGATTTCTGACGTGGCATTTTTTGATTCCTTGATTTCTCTCCGAAGTTCTTCCATACTATTGGAAAGCATATTGATGTTTTCTGTAATCCTCTTCAGATCCTGACGTTTAATCTCTTCATCTCTCTCTGCTGCATTCGCTTGACTGTCGACTTTTGTTAGTTCCGTTTGTAATCGCCTATGTTTAATCCTAAGCGCTGAATCTTGTCCCACCAATCTACTTCGTTCTGGAGGTTGAGTATTATCCAGTTTTCGAAGACTCCGCTCCGCTTTTCCTAACTCTAGTTGAAGTGATTTCAGCTCATCATCAAGAGCCACTATTCGTTCTTCCTGTTCAGGTAGATTTTCAATTAGCTTCTTTCGTCTCTCCCAGGTTCCTCCCCATCGTGTCATCTGACTGAGTAGATCAAGAATCTCCTCACGTTGATTTGTAAGGGTATCTAAATTGGTCATTATATCAGTCATTTGTTTCTGTGTGATTATTAGTTCCTTTGTTGCCCTAGTGAGTCTATCCTGAAGTGGTGCCGTCGAAACCATTCCTGAAGGTATTAACTTTGGATTACTAACTATCTTTCCTTCTTCAGGTACAATGACATGTCCATCTTGAGAAACAGCTCGTAGATTTTCTTTTGTTGCTAATCTTGTAGCTGTTTTCAATGTCTTAGTTAGTACGAAGTCACCAATGGCTCTCTGTAGCAATTCCTGGGTTTCAGGATCAACATTTAGATTATCCCAGAGCCATCCCTCTACTCCTGATGAGCTTTTGAGTGTCGGTCGTATGTAAGGTTGTTCTGAAGTTTTCAATAGAATAAGTGGAGAGGGTGCATTTGAATTATCTCGTAGTTTTTGAAGAATCTGGAAATCAGTTTCATCGGTGACAATAAAGGCAAATGCTAGATTCTCTGAAAGGACAGACTCTACTGCAGTTGCAATAGAATCATCCGCGCTGAATACCTCTATCAACGGACCCGTGACTGATTCCAACTTGTGCTCCGCGATTGCATCTTTCAGTTCACGCACACTTTCAGGGACTCTCTTTGAGGTTTCTGACAATCGCACATTTAGGTCATCAATCTCTTTCTGTAGGGTAGAAACTAGACTACTCATTCTAAATCGTTTTTCATTGAGTGTAGCTATCTCTCTCTCGAGCTGTCCCTTTCGACGAGTTAGTTCTTTCTCATCAGATTTTTCCATGACTGTCCACACGTGCGACCACTTGTTTTCAATGGCCTGAAGTTCTGCCCCCTCGACCTGAACCCTTTCTCTTACACTTCTTAGAAGCAAGTCCTTTCCTTCAATTTCAGCTTGAAGTGCTTTGTATCTACCATGTGTTTCTGCCCGCTTAGTATTCCAGTCTGCAAATGCTTCGAGTTCATCTCGGATCTTGGAACGTTCTTCTTCTATCTCTTGGACCTCTTCACGATACTGTTTTTGTTTTTCCATTGTAGATTCTTTAGTAGAACATATTCGCTCGATGTCTTCTTGGAGTTTCTCTTTTTGTTTCTTTTCCGAATTGACGCGTTTCTCTATTTCACGAAGTTCACTTACTTGTTGTTTCGAGCCTCCTTCTAATCTTGCAAGATTTCTTTCTTCTTCCTCAATCTTTGCATCGATTCTACCCATTTCTACTTGAATGTTAGATAGTGCAGAATTCAGCTCATCATTCTCAGACTCATTATCAGCAATACTAGATTGTATTTGTGTTTGCTCTTCGAGAATCGAAACAAGCCCCGTTTCTTTCCCTTCGATTTCATCCTTGACATTCTTCACTTTCTCAGTAAGGTCGTCAAACAATGCCCATTTCAAATCGTGTTCGAGAGATTTTTCTTGTTCGAGAAGAGATCTCTTTTTCTCTAATCTACTAATATCGTGTTGGAGGAGCTCTAGTTCACGCTCCACAGATTTTGATTCTGTAAGTGCGGCTTCCAATCTATGCCGGCTTTGAATAACCTCGGTTTCTTGAATGACAATCCTATCTCTTAATCCATCAAGACCTGTTCCTTCCTCTACAAGACGCCTAACCTCATGGGGGTCCATCTCTCTAATTGCGTTGATTCTTTCCTGTGGAATAAAGACCAATGGATTATCTGTATCCAGTCCAAAAGCGTCAACAACATGTCGCAATTCTGCGGCTTTGACTCTGCGCCCATCCACGTAAGATCTCGGAATACCATCTCTATCAATCTTACGTAGGAATTTCCGATTCTGACCATTTACGTTGACCGTAACTTCTACTTGGGCGGTACTGGCTCCATGACGGATGAAGTCACTCCATTTTGAATAACGATTTTCACGCTGATTGGACCCTAGAGCAAACTTGAGTGCATGAAAGATTGAAGTCTTCCCGGAACCATTGGGACCAGCAAGCACTGTGAGTCCTTTATCAAACTGAACTACTCCCGAGTAGAATGAGAGGAAATTATCCAACTTTGCAGACACAATATGTGCTCTTACTTTACTCAATATCGTTCCCCTAGTTAACGACCCATTATTCTCTGAAGTCTATCACTACTCTTCTTAGCTCTAAGCAATCTTGTAAGTCGGTCCTCTGGACTACCACTCAACAGGTACGGGTGCCTCGCTAGAAACTCCCTGTCATCCTTTGATAGAGGCATACCATCGTTCAATACTTCTATTACCCTTTGAGTTCCTGCGTAATCTTCTCCGACAGCCACCAAGTATAGTTGGTCTAGAAAATCATCAGGATATTCGCTACTTAGTGCATCCATTGGCGGTTGCATCGTACCTGCGGTCTTTCTAACTATAGAATCGAGAAATCGCGGATTACTTAGTGGCACTACACCACTTTTCTCAATAATCCCTTCAATCTGCTCTCGAGGTATTTGGCCAGCGTCAGAAGTTTCTGACATAAATAGAGCTACTGCCAATCGTTTCATGCTAGCGAAACTCCATCCATCAGTAAGCTCTGCAACTACTGTTGGATCAATATCGTCTCTACTCTTCAGAATCTGCTCAAGGATACGAACCCTGTCTTCTAGCGTCGCATTTTCGATTACGTAGGTTCTATCAAATGCTGAGAGCAACTCCGCATCGATATCACCTGGACGAGTTGTCGTACCTACTATCAAGACCTCTTCCCCATCCCAACTAGTTCTAGTGACCTCGTCGAGAAGGAAAGATGCTTGGTCACTATTACTTGGAGCGATTGCATCCACTCGCTCTACCAACATCACAGCTGGAGAGTTTCTTCGTGCGAACTCAAACCCAACTCTAAGTAACTCAGAATCTCTTTTAGCCTCATTGAGAATTTCCTCCATCTTGAACCGTACCATCTTCAATGGTACCTCCCGACATAGGTGATAAGAAAATGCTTCAAAGTCTGTACCTGGTGGTCCGATAAGAAGTACTCTGGCACCAAATTCTAAACCTGCTTCTGACATATTCCGTTTCATGGAATCAAAGCGATTCATCAGTGTATGATGTTCCATTGCTCTTGTCACAACAGAGTGCTGACTTATTCGCTCTGCAGGTTGATTCTCTGGTTCTGTTAGCGTGACTGCTTCTGCATACGTTCTTTCTTCGCCCAACTTGTAACCCCACTGTTTGGCCTTTTGGCTAGTTTCGTGAAGCCATATTACATCTTCGGAGAAGGTAGTACTGGCGCGCGGTTCAGGAATATATTGTAATGAAGTGCTATGAACCCTTTGTTCCAGCAGGAATGAAGTTGTGGTGATGTATTTTACCTTGAATATTGATTGTCGGCTCAGACAGAAGTGAATACCCTTTACGTCAGTATATCTCCCAACATTCAACGATATTTCGCGCCTCATATGCGATGTTCATAAGTGTTTTAGTGTCACAAGATTGTAGGCTGTGTTACAATGAGCATCCCTTCCAATAAGCTGAGAGAATTAGTTAACAGTGTAGTGACCACAGTTGAGAGTAGAGGTCTCTATGTTCACTCTACTGATCTGGAAATCAAGTATACCCCCAGCAGTAAGAATACTACTACCCAAACAGCGCGGTTCCCTCTCATTGTTGGATCCTGTGTCCTAAATGCACTTGTTCCTCGATCTGCTATGCTGTTAGTGGGAGGCCATGGTGGGGGTAAGACTACGCTGGCAAAAATTTTGGGCCGGATGATGACTGGTAAGAGTCTCGAAGAAATCGAGGATGGCATTCTTCGAGGTCACCCACAACTAACTGAGGAGAAAATGGTGGCAACACTTCGACCAGGACCACTTATGAAAGATGGAGTTGAAGTTGTCGTCTGGCGTTCATTTGTAACGGGCTTTTGGAAAATCATAGACGAAGTCAATCGACTTACTCCACATTCTCAAAATATCCTGCTCTCTCTTCTCGCAGAGGGTGAAGTCAAATATTATGATGAGGTAAAGAGATGTGACGAGTTCTGCCTTTATGCTACGCTCAATCCAGCTGATGCAGGTACTTTTGAAATGGGGCCTCCCTTCCTTGACAGATTTGGGATGGCTGTACCAATTACTATGCCTACTGTGAGTGATCTTGACTTAATCCTCGCATCCAGAGATGACCGGTTGTTTGGTTATGATGAGTTGTGGCAAGTTCCAGCTCTTTTGACTGAAGAGAATCTCTTGACCATCTGGAATTTAGCTGACAAGACACCCGTGTCCTCTGAAGCCTCTGAATACATGAGATCTATAGTTCGAGAGTTTGGAGCATGCATTCGCGGTGACAAGAGTCAATCTTCTGGGCTTACAGTAGAAACAGGTCTCTGTGATGGATGCCATTTCAATACTGCGAAGAGTGTTTGTAACAAAGTGATAATTCCTCTAAGTGTCAGAGCTGCGAAAGATTTGAACAGGTATGCTAAAGCCGCTGCTTGGTTAGTTGGAGCGCAGGAAGTGAGTATTGAAATTGTGAAGTCCCTTGCACCGCTTGTATTTTGGCATCGAACTCGTTTTGTTAGAGATGAATTGGAGAGGGGCCCATACTACGGTGACATCTATGCTTTCACACAACACCTTGTTGAACTGGCTACAGCTAGATTCGCCCAGAGAGGTGCCGCGATAGAAATCATTGAGAATATGAAGCAGGGGAAGCAATCGAAGGAATCACTTGATAAACTCAAAGAAATGGCAAAGAGCGATCTTCTTGTCCGACTTGATTATGCTCAATTTGCAAAGGAGCTAAAGAAATCAAAATATGCAAAGACGGTACAGAGTATTGAGAGAGGGATCAAGGGCAAGGATGTAGATAAACTTACAGAACTACATGATGATCTTCTTCGTGATACTGACTTTCCTAATCGAAGTATGCTCCTAAAACAGACAATCGATGCGCTGCATAAACTTACACTAACTCAATTTGAGTTGACTTTTGAACAATGGCAAGACATCTGGACAACAATCGGGGTTCGATATCCTAAACTAACACCGGTGCTGAAAGAAACACTTGAGCCTCCCAAAAGGAAAGTTCTCAGAATTGATGGGCTCACCTTGGTTATCTATGTGACTGGTGACTCTCCTGAATCCTCAGTATTTCTTGAGATATCAGGAGGATCTGAGGCATTGAAATTAAGGAAAGAATTGGAGGATCAATTGCGATCATAGGAGTTTGTCCGAATGGAATTTTCTAGCAACGAACACACAGGTGATGATATCCTCAGAGAAGTTGCTGGACAAGCTTGGTCTCAGGCAATACAAGATTTCTATCATCCTCCTCTCCCAGAACCTGAGATTGAACACAACCATGATGTTTCCAGTTTCTTCTATATTGATTCAGACAGTTGGACGGTTCACCTAAACACTGCTGGAGTTCCTGTTCATATGTTAGTTTCTGATGCTGAACAGTATCTCAAATCCGTGTGTCATCACGAGATCCAACATTATCTTCTCTGCCCATTTGATGGTGTAATGAATGGACGAATGTTTACAGCTGCTCGAAAGCACGTGAATGATGCAACTGCTATGTTTGTTTGTAACTTGTATGCTGACCTCGTTGTAGATTCCAATTTACTCGGAAGATTTCCAATACTTACTCACAAGAGGATTAATTTTTCCATCCATGATTCGGCAGTTCGAATTTATGATCATAGTGGACTGTGGAAACTGATTGTAACTTGCTACAGGGTTATGTGGGGGTTTCCAATTCCCCCTACTGTGCAAATTAATCAAGACATCTTCGATACTGCAGTCGCAATTGTGGGTGTCGCCCGAAGTTCTATTGATTACGAACACCAATGGCCAAAGGCATGTGAGAAGATTGCGAAGATAATTGATGAATGGAATCCTGAATGCGAGGAAGGATTACCTGGCTCTTCTTCTGGAGGGGCAAAGAGTGTTACTCAAGAAACCATCGATGGTTCTGAGGATACGATTAAAGTTCCTCTTGATGTTGATGCGATAATGGGGAATCCTGTCGAAGCAAGAAATGGCGACCGTGCACAAAAGTGCAAAGACCAACCTGGACGACTAGATTCAGAAGAAGAGATGGAACGACTTGCTATGGATGTAGAACAACTTGGAGGTGATATCGAAGACCTTCAAGGAGTCTACCTCACAGCTGGAGTTGGTTCGGAGCGAGCTGCATGGACAAGGTTCTGGTATAGAGCAAAGGCTCGAGGAGAAATCCAATTTGAAGTGGATACAGAACGTTTGAGCGGGTCAGCACCACTTGCCCCCGAAGTCTGGAGACTTGACGATCCAATTGAAAATCTTGACATCGTACTATCTCTTCAAACATTCCCCATTCTGATTCCTAATCGAACAACACGAAAATGGCAACAATTCGAATCAGCAGGAGTGATGGTTTCAAAATCTCCTCCTGATATGTTGATTGTGATTGATTCATCGGGTTCTATGACCTGGTCAATGCGAAAACATACACTATCTGGAAGTTACCATACTGCTCTTGTTGCTGCATTTGCAGCTATGGACTTTGCCTTTCGTCGGGGTTGTAGAGTATCTGCAATAAATTTCAGTGATGGCTCTCAAACATGTGGTTGGTCTAATGAACGAGCACCTGTGGAGCGAGTACTCCTATCGTATCAGGGTGGAGGTACAGTGGCTCCTGTGAAGAAGATCACAGAAGCATGCGATAAAGCTGAATCTGAGGTGATTACTCTGCTCATTACTGATGCTGAAGTTGCCAACTGGAAGCAAATGGTAAACACGGTGGCAAAACTATCAAAACGAGGACACAAGCTCTTCATGTTTCATATTGGTGCTGGGAAAAGCTCTCGCACTACAAAGATTCATGAAGCCCTCTCTAAAGTTGGAGCGACGGTATACCCAATCAACTCGGTAAAGGACCTGCCTGGCCTAGTTGTGCGCGAAGTTCATTCTATATACAGAAAATGAATAATCAATGCTTCACCCAAACTTTTATTTCTTGAGCAAAAGGGCAATGCGTTTGAGGCCTTCCAACTACAGGGCTACTTTGAGGTTCATACCCATGTACGAGATTCTCGACAAGAAAATTCTCAACGAAGTCACAAAGATGCTGGTTGTGCAAGCACCAGAGATAGCTCGCGTCTGTAAACCTGGACAATTCATCATGATTCGTATCAATGAAACCGGTGAACGATTCCCTCTCACTGTTGCTGATTTTAATCGTGAGAAGGGAACCGTAACCCTTACTTTTCAGGAAGTTGGTAAATCCACGAAACTACTTGGAAGTCTTAATGTTGGCGATAAGATTCAGGACTTTATAGGTCCTCTTGGAAGACCATCTCCTACTGACAAAGTCTATGGCACTGTAGTTGCAGTAGGTGGTGGATGTGGAAGTGCTATTGTCTATCCTGTAGCAAGAGCATTCAAAGAGGCTGGAAACAAACTCATTGTCATCAATGGTGCGAGGACAATGGACCTTCTCATCTATAGAAAAGAACTCGAGAAGATCAGCGATGAGTTCTATGAAACCACTGATGATGGAACTTGTGGAACTCATGGATTTGTCACAACAGTACTCGGTGATTTGATCAAGCAGGGTAGAAAGATTGACCTCGTTTTTGCAGTCGGTCCTGTACCAATGATGAAATTCGTAGCTAAGACCACTGAAGAGGCAAAGATACACACTCTGGTGAGCTTGAACAGCATAATGGTAGACGGAACGGGTATGTGCGGAGCATGTCGGGTCACAGTGGATGGACAGATGAAATTCACCTGTGTTGACGGTCCTGAGTTTGACGGTCACAAAGTAGACTTCAACGAACTCATGGAGCGATTGAATGCTTATGTTGACCAGGAGACAATTGCGAATGAAGAGTGGGCTAAGACTCATGGAGGCGCTAAGTAATGGCTGATGGCGAAGCAAAACCTAAGAGAGAGCGGAAACCTCCAACAAAGAAAATTCCAATGCCTGAGCAAGACGCAAAGAAGCGAAGTCACAATTTCGATGAAGTAGCTCTAGGTTATACTGCTGAGCAAGCTATTGAGGAAGCTAAGAAGTGTATGCAATGTCGAAATCCAAAGTGCATCAGCGGTTGTCCTGTTGAAGTTCCAATCAAGGAATTTGTTGGTTTAGTTGTCGAAGGCAAATTCATGGAGGCTGCAGCTAAGATTAAAGAAACAAACAGCCTTCCAGCAATTTGTGGACGTGTGTGTCCTCAAGAAACTCAATGTGAAGCATCCTGTATCTACGGAATTCGCAATGAACCAATTGCAATAGGCCGATTGGAGCGATTTGTTTCGGATTATGCTCGTCTTCATGGTGAACCTCTGCCAGAACTACCAGCTAAAATTGGAAAGAAGATAGCTGTAGTTGGTGCTGGACCTGCTGGTCTGACTTGTGCTGGAGACCTCATCAATATGGGATACGATGTCACAATCTTCGAGGCCTTCCACAAACCAGGTGGTGTTCTCATCTACGGAATTCCTGAATTCAGATTACCAAAAGATGTCGTAATGGCCGAGGTCGACTTTCTTGAGAAACTTGGTGTTGAAGTCAAGTTAAATCATGTTATTGGAAAGATTAGAACTATTGCAGAACTTATGGAAGAAGACGGATATGCTTCAGTCTTCATAGGTAGTGGTGCAGGAGCTCCAAACTTCATGCGAATTGAGGGGATGAACCTGATTAACGTCTTCTCAGCAAACGAGTTTCTAACTCGAGTGAACTTGATGAAGGCATACGAATTTCCAAAATATGATACACCAGTAAAGATTGGTAAACGAGTTGCAGTAATAGGTGGAGGTAATGTAGCTATGGATGCTGCACGAACATCACTAAGACTTGGTGCTGATGAGGTCAAGATTGTATATCGCAGGGCACGAGAGCAACTACCTGCCCGTATTGAGGAAGTTCATCATGCAGAGGAAGAGGGTGTCCACTTCAATTTCCTTGTGAATCCAATTGAGGTTCTTGGTGATGAGAAAGGTAAAGTCATTGGAATGAAATGCATCCGCATGGAACTCGGTGAACCTGATGATTCTGGTCGTCAACGACCTTTACCAATCGCGGGTTCTGAGTTTGTCCTAGATGTGGATATGGTGATTGTAGCTATTGGCAACTCGCCAAACCCGATTATCCCTGAATCTACACCTGGTCTCAAAATCTCTAAATGGGGTACCATTGAGATTGATGAAGAAACTGGAATGACTGATGTGTCCGGTGTGTTTGCTGGTGGAGATATTGTTACTGGGGCTGCAACTGTAATATCTGCAATGGGTGCAGGTAAACGTGCAGCAAGGGGCATCCACGACTTCCTTAAAGAGAAATAGAATATTTGGGGATCATCATGCTCCCCACTCTTCTCTTTATACAGTAATTTTACAAAAGATACTGGATCTATCAACTTCGACAATGGTTGCTTCTATATTCAATTGTGACATTAAATTCTTGAAATCCTCTGCACTATATGTGGTTGCATGGAATCCATCCTTACAAGAAATAATGCCATTCTTTGTCTGGTCCCAATCGATTTCTCCGATTAGACCCGCATCTGCTTGCATCTTGAACCAGTCTAACCGATGCTTCCAGAAGTTGGGAGAATAACTCGAAAACAAACATACTCCTCCCGTTTTCGTTATCCGGATACTCTCCTGAATAAGATTCTTTGGATCTATCTTGAATGCAGAAATTCCATTTTGAATACACACCACTTTGTCGATTGAATTGTCTGGAAAAGGTATTTTCTCTGCACTTGCTTGAATCAAATGACAACTTCGAGTATTCTCAATGAATTCCAAAGCAAGTTCAAGACTTTCGTATGAAATATCGATTCCGATGACCTCTGAAGAGAAAGGTAGTAACATTTCCAGAGCTCGACCATATCCACAACCTAACTCTATTGTACAATCTGAACTCCTGATGTGTTCCAGAACATAGTCTATCTCTGATTTGAGATATTTTTGTACTCTTGGAGGTGCAATATCGTAGCATCTCTTCAGATTGTTGGATGATAACTTTTCAGAATAGTATGCATTCATTCTATCGAGATCTCATGTTTTCATCTATCCAAGTATGAAATGAGTTTTACTCATCAAGAAATGCATTGATATAGCCAATATACCACAAGGAAAACAATACTCACATGAGTGTGGCAATACATGGAGTCTAAACCCATAACCACCGAAGAGATGCGTTCACTTGAACTCAATGCTAAGTATCTTGGGGTTTCTCACAGTCTGCTCATGCAGATAGCAGGTCGAGAAGTCGCTCGAGTAATTACTGACAATGAGGAAGTCGAAGGCAAATCAATTACAATTCTGTCAGGACTGGGTGGAAATGGGGGTGATGGTATCGTTGCTGCTAGGTATCTTGATGAAGCTAGTGCAAAAGTAGAGGTATTTCTCCTCGGTCATGAGAAGACAATATCAAATGATGATACACTATTGAATTGGAATATCCTGAAGAACCTACAACGCATTGCTATATCGACGCTCAAAACTGAGTCTGCTGTAAAATCCTGCGAAGGAATAGAATCTGCAGATATCATAATCGATGGATTAATGGGGTTTGGGCTTCATTCAAATCTACGAGAACCGTTACTTACTGCAGTGAAAATGATCAATAAATCTAAAGCTATCAAATACTCAATTGATATGCCAACAGGTATCGATTCTGATACTGGACAGGTTCATGGAGCTGCGGTAATAGCTGATCATACTATTTCGCTTCATGCTACCAAAGCAGGATTGATGAAGGCTCAGAAGTATGCCGGAAAAAATCATGTTGTCACAATTGGAATTCCCCGGGAAGCTGCTTATGTTTGCGGACCCGGAGACCTCTCACCTTTCAATAAGCCTCGAAGTTCTTCCGCTAAGAAAGGGGATTCAGGGCGAATTCTTGTAATCGGGGGAAGTGATGTTTATTCAGGAGCCCCAGCACTTGCTGGCATTGCTGCCCTTCGTACAGGTTCTGATTTAGTTAGCATACTGGCCCCTGAACCTGTTGTACCTGCAATCAGAGAGTACAATCCCAATCTTATGGTAACAAGTTTAGGGACTAAAATCCTGCAACCTGAGTCCGTCGATATTGCTCTTGAGCAGATAAACAAGAATGACGTTATCGCATTTGGACCTGGATTGGGAACTCATCCTGAAACAGAGATTGCTGTGAAAACACTTGTAGTAAAGATTATCGATGCAGATATCCCATTAGTGCTCGATGCAGACGGACTAAAGGCAATCGCGTCTTCTCAAATTAAGATGAGTCCTGACAGTGTTGTTCTCACACCACATTGGGGCGAGCTGAAAATCCTACTTTCTACAGATCTTGGCAATTCAAGAGACCATGAGAATCGAATCAAGAGAGCTATCGATGCTGCTGTTCAATACAACTGTATTGTTCTACTGAAGGGTCCTGTTGATGTAATCGCTCATCCTAATGGCAGATACAAGTTGAATCGAACTGGTGTACCTGCAATGACTGTTGGAGGTACTGGGGATGTCCTAACCGGAATCATTGCATCTCTTCTATCTCATAGAGGAACTGCATTCCAAGCTGCTGCAGCTGGCGCATTTGTTTCTGGGCTTGCCGGAGAGTTGGCCGCACGGGAGCTTGGGGATCATCTAGTTGCTACTGACTGCATAGAGAAGATACCTGATGTATTCAACAAATTCTAGGACAACGTATCCTACGACTACTCGATTATCCGCATTTGTTCTAAAAGTTTTCGAGCTAAGATTTTGTTCTCTGGTGTAACTGGAACCCATACTATTCCAACATTAGGCTGTCCATAAAGAATGACAGATCCTTCTGGTGCTAAAAGGACAGCAGGAAATCCTAGGAGGTCCTCTTCACCATCAACAATGACTAGCGTCGAACTCTTCTGATGAATTGCAGTATCGATTACTGACCAAGCTTCAGGGTAGATGACCGCTGCTGGATTGTAAATAAGATACTCCTGAGGAACCTTGAACTCTTTCTCGAATTTTCCTCTCTTTGTAGTCCCATCAACTATCATCACTTGAGGAGTATATCCTTCTTCTAGAACTGTTGCAGTAGTAACATCTCCAACTGTAATCACTAGATTGGGTGATTCATTCTCTATTCGTTTCGTGATACGTCTCTCTGGAGGGCCATCCTTAACATCGAACACTTCTCCCTTTGGTGTCTTCAATCCAGAACGCCCTTCAAACTGGAGAAGACGAGGTGGTTCCGTTGTTCCTCTCAATTTGCAACCTCTTCTATCAATCTGGCCACTTCGGATTCTTGCAGATGCTATTTTTTCTCCATCATTTGCCCGTACTGGTTTTAGAAATTCGATAGTATCTTCCACACCAAGTTTCTGTTTCCTTATATCTAATGCACCTGACTGAATCTCTGTGCAACAAGGACCTTCGTACATTAAAAAGGTCGCACTCCCATCAATAGGGAGTAGCTCTTCATTCTTTGTAATCGCCTTGACCTCAACGATATCTTCTAACTTGCATTTAATCAGATATTCTTTGAGTCTGTCAACGCGTAAATCTAGTGGTTGGATAAGATTCTGGAGTTCCAATCCTTTACCAACAAGTTCTCCATCTGTCACTGCTGCTACTGGATTAGGCATCTCCGCCAATCTATCAATCATCACGTGGTGCCCAATATGTAGACGGTCGAAGAGATTCAGAGCCCAAGTTTTCATTTGACTCACTACTCTTGTACCGTCAACTGGAACACTTAATATCCTTGGGTTCATCTCCAGTTTCAACTATAAGGGATGTATTCACTAGTGGAGATACTTGCAGTAGCAGATGTACACAGTCCGAGATATCTGAACGATTTCAAAGACTCCCTGGCAACACTTAGTGCACCTGATGTCTTCTTGTTTGCTGGTGATATGATCAATCGCGGAAATGCTGCTGAGTATGTAACTGTGCTTAATGTTATTGAAGACGCTCTTGGTACAGGGTTTCCAATTGTTGCATGTTTTGGAAATGAAGAATATAATGAGGTAAGAAAGGATATAATCTCCGTCGTTGGTGACCGGGCACTCTTTCTGGATGAAAAATCAACAATATTGAATTACAGTTCTCTACAAATTGGAATTGTCGGTACACAAGGGTCTCTTGACAAGGCTACCAATTGGCAACGAACAAATATTCCCAGTGTCAAGGGTGTCTTTGAAAGACGTGCAAAACGTGCTTCGTCTCTTTTGAAGAAGTTTGATAAGAAAGTTGACAGACGCATTCTATTGATGCACTATAGTCCTTGTTTAGAAACATGCGCAGGTGAAGACGAAAGAGCCTTTTCATGGCTTGGTAGTAGGAAATTCTATCGAGTAGTCCGTGACCAGTCTCCGGATCTTGTCATCCATGGTCATGTTCACAATTCAAAAACGCATACAGCTAAGATAGGAACCACTTTGGTTCACAACGTGTCATTACCAGCAGTAGGTTCCATCACCAATCTGAATCTCTGGGATTGAAATACATGAGAATTGCTGCAGTCGGAGATATCCATTATCCACGATTCTTTCCCACATTTGAAAAATCTCTACGACAGATAGAGAAACCTGATGTCTTCCTCTTGGCAGGGGATATTGTAAACCGTGGGAAAGCAGATGGATATCTAGTCGTTGCCAACATCATTGATTCGATTCATGGTCCGGTTCCGATTGTTGCCTGTTTTGGTAATGAGGATAATGAGCTATATGATGAGCGTCATATTATCGAGCTTGTAGGTGATCGAATTACATTTCTTGATGACGCTACAGTATCTCTTTCAATTGGAGGATTCACCCTTGGTATTGTAGGAGTGTCTATTATCAATGAGAAGGTAAAAGCGATAGAAGCAATACGAGCTATCTTTGAGGCTCGAGCAAGAAGGATATCGGAGATTCTAAAAGAATTGACTGACGCATCAGATTATACAATCGTTCTAACGCATTATAGTCCATTTGTGGAAACGAAAAGTATTTTCTCCTGGTGGTTTGAAAAAGCTACGAGAGATGCAAGACCTTCTTTGATTGTCCATGGTCACATACATGATTCGATAAAAAACAGAGTGGTGGTAGAGTCCACGCCTGTTTACAACGTAGCTCTACCAGCAATAGGCTCTATCACTGAAATTGTTCTCTGAGATTGAGCTCTTATTCGTGTCCAGTGACTTTCATCACAGGTTCAAATTTGTATCCGTAGACGATGATTCCTCCAGAACCGAATTCCTTGATCTTTCGGAAGCATGAACGAACTCTCATTCCAATTTTAACGTCTTCAGGATCAACATTGACAATCTGTGCAGTGAGTCTAGTGCCCTCGTCAAGCTCGACCTGAGCTATCACATAGGGAATCTGACGTTTGAAGTCTTCTGGAGCTTGGCGGACAATTGAGAATGTGTAAATCTTTCCCAATCCCTTGAATGTATAAAGCTCAAGTTTTCCTTTCCTTCTGCACGTTGGGCAAACAGGTCGTGGTGGGAAGTAGTATGTGTTACATGTTTCACATATGTTACCCTCGATCCTGTACATTGCTCTGATTCGTCTCCAGACTTGTGCTACACCTTGTTCTGCCATTTGATATCATCTCCCGAGAACGTGAACTATGCTAGTGGCACCCGTACCACCAATGTTCACTGCGAGCGCTTTCTCTGCTCCATCGACTTGACGCTTGTCTGCTTCGCCACGAAGCTGTAAGCACAACTCGACTATTTGTGCTACTCCAGTTGCGCCCACTGGATGTCCTCGTGCTTTGAGTCCTCCTGAGGTATTGACTGGGAATTTACCTCCAATTTCGGTTATGCCTTCTTCTAAGGCTTTTCCACCCTCACCTTTCTTTGCGATACCAACATCTTCAGTTATGATTATCTCTCCAATTGAAAAACTGTCATGCAATTCTAGAACATCTATATCCTTGAGTTCAAGACCTGCTTCATGAAGCGCTGCCTTTGTTGAGGATACAACAGCATCTAGAGTAGTGATTGATTTTCTATCATGTAATGCAAGGGTATCACTACGTTGCTCTGATGATTCAATGTAGATTGGTGTATCTGTGTATTTCTTAACAAGATCTGCTCTACATATTACAAGACCTGCAGCTCCATCAGTTATTGGTGCAGAATGCAAGATTCGTAGTGGGTCTGCTAGCAACCCTGATTTCATCACGACTTCAATTGGAACAGCGCGCTGGAATTGAGCAATTTCATTGTGTACTGCATTTGCATGATTCTTCACAGTAGGTAATGCGAGTTGTTCTTCTGTAGTACCATATTCCATCATGTGTCTTCGTGCCATGAACGCATAGAGCGCAGGGAACGTAGCGCCAAACATGCCCTCCCATTCCCAATCGCTTGCGACCGAGATTGTGTTCATTGCTTCTGTCTGATTGACATCACTCATCTTTTCGCTACCGAGAACGAGCATAACATCATGTTCACCAGATTTGATTGCCATGTATGCTTGTCTTATAGCAGCACCTCCACTGGCACAGGCTGCTTCAACACTATATGCTGGAATGTTACCAAGACCACCCATATCCACTGCAAGAGCGCCAAGATGTTCTTGACCTGTGAACCTGCCAGCACTCATATTTCCGATGACCATTCCATCAATATCTGCACCGGGAACTCCTGCATCAAAGATTGCGTACATTCCGGCTTCAAGAGTGATATCTCTGAGGTTCTTATCCCAAAGCTCTCCAAATTTTGATATTCCGACTCCGGCTATTGCTACATCATTACTCATTTTTTCATCCTCCTATCCAAGAGCTTTGATTTTACGTCTGAACTTGGCATATGTCGCGTAGTCCACATACGTTTTTCGTTCAACATAATCGTCAACTGTTGGAACTTCACCGCGGCGTTCTTCAATCGCATCTTCAACAGTTATTGAGAAAGCATCACTTCCAGCACCAGAACCATAAGCTACGACGAAGATTTTTGATCCAGGTTTAGCAAGGTCTAAAACTCGTGCGAGAGCCATCATAGCTGACCCAGAGTAAGTGTTTCCAATCTGGCGGACAACTAGACTATCCTCGAGCTTCTCCTTAGGCACTCCAAGTTGCGCACCCATTGCGACCGGGAACTTCCCATTAGGTGAATGGAAGACAAAGTAATCATAATCATCGATTGTGGTCTTTGTCTTTTTGAGCAAAGATTTAGCTCCTGCTTCAACGTGTCTAAAGTACGCCGGCTCTCCAGTGAATCTGGCACCATGACTTGGATAATCTTCTCCCTCTCGCCGCCAAAAGTCTGGTGTATCTGTGGTGAATGAAACTGTTTCCTCTATCGTAGCAAGTGGGTTCTTACTCCCAATTAGATAAGCTGCACCGCCTGCTGCTGCTGAATATTCCAAAGCATCACCAGGCCTTCCTTGTGCAGTGTCTGAACCAATAGCCAGACCAATTTTAATCATCTTAGATTTCACAAGTCCCATACACATTTGGATTCCAGCTGTACCAGCTTTACATGCGAATTCAAGATCCGCACATGTCATATCATGTGTACATCCAATAGCTTCAGCGACCATTGTTCCCGTAGGCTTTACTGCGTAGGGGTGTGATTCTGAACCTACATATACTGCTTCGATATCTCTGGGATCTATCTGAGCTCGTTTAACGGCGTTACGTGCAGCCTCGACAGAAATTGTGGCTACATCTTCATCGGGTCCCGGTACTGACTTTTCAAATACACCAAGTCCCTTCCCGATTGACCCACTAAAATCACCCCAGACCTCCGCAATGTCTGTGGTTTTAATCCTATAGCGTGGGATGTATACTCCATATCCTATAATACCAACCATATGCAATTCTCTCCTTATACAACAAATCGGTGAACGTCGAATTGCGTTACGTCATTATTTTACGGTTCTGCTTGCAAGGTTCTTATGAACATTGCGTTGTTGCTGCCAGTTTTGTAACGACTATTACCGATTGTTTCCCATTTCTGTAGTATTATGCCGACGAAAGAAAGAGATTGTTCCAGCTATTTATGGCTAACGACTCGATGATGATGATTGTTGATTCAAGCATAGAGCTTTGTCGATGTATGCTATGTGAATTAACCTCATAAGGTTCGCCGCAAATACTCTATCAGTGGTTCTAATGTCAGACGCACTCAAGGAGAAACACATTCAACGAGTGGTTGTGGAAGAATCGAAAACAGTAGCGGACCTGCTTCTTGACTTGGAGCTTTCCACGGATCATGTTATACTTGTTGACGGTAAACGCGTACCTTTAGATTTTCGAATCGATGGAAATGAGAGTGTAGTTATCCTCCCACTCATTACTGGTGGTTAGCCCTCGGTTCTTGCAATTTCATTTCGTCTAGGAATTTTTGAATAGCAGGGTGCAATTCTTTCTTATTGAGCTCTCTCATTTCCTTCACGTGTTCCCGTAAAGATTTGGCAAGCATTTTTGAGGTTCCAGAGCTAAATTGCGTTGCCCGTTTTGGAGTCATTGCTACTTCTTCTGGCACTCCTAATTTCATTGCTAACTCTCTAAATACCAATTTTCTTGATGGAGTTTTATTTGGATTGATATTCAATGTGGCAGGTATTGTTAGTGCTGTCTTAACAAATTCTTGACCTAGAAAAGGAAAGAATGGAGTAAGTCCATGATATTTGATGACACGAGTGTCTCGTCGGATATTTGCCTCATCAGTAATAGAAACATCTGCCCAGAGAGCTTCCTCAACTTTTTCTGTACCCTCAGAATGTAGTAATCTCTCATACCTTGCATATCCCGCGAATAATTCATCTGGACCTTGTCCTGAAACAAGTATAGGATAACCTCGTCTTTGTGCTTCTTGTGCGGCGATAAAGAATGGAATTGAAATCTCGACGTCCATACGTTTTCGCGTCTTAATCGTATGAACTACTGTTGGAAGCACATTCCATAATGATTCTGAGTCAATTTGCATTTCGATGAGATTGAGAAACATTACCTCTGCTGCTCGTGCTGCCACCCTCTCATCATGCGAATCTTTGCAACGAGCGGTAATGAGTAGTGTATCATCACATATTTGACTCGTCATATGAGCTGCAAGAGCGCTATCCACTCCTCCAGAGAATAGTACCGCACATCTCTGCTCTCCGCGTAATAATTCGAAAGATTGGTCTAAGTGAATCCTCAATAACTTCAGTAAATTCTCAGGATCTGCGTTCCGTTGTACCTCTGGACGCACTGCAAGCCCTGACATTGAAATCCAATATCCTCTGATTGTTACTATGTCCGATTTACCTGAAGGAAGAGATTTTAGACTACGTTGGAACGTCTTGAAGCATAACCTGCTTGACACCGGTAATCTTGTTCAATCGTTGATTGAATGCTCCGACTTCAACATTCAATTGTTGAGGTGTAAAATAACACTCGTAATAACATTGGTCAGCTGCTTGGCAAATTCCACTAGTAAAGAGAATGTCCTCAAGGCCGACTTCCATGAAGACCATTGTGAGTTCTTCTAGAAAGCTCTTACTGAGTTTATCAATCACGAGTTTTAGATACATTACGTGTGAGCTATCAACTGGGTACATCTTTACGTTACCATCTTTCATGATAAGAATGGTCAAGCCGTATTGATGACCGATTCTCTCTATGAAGTCTGCTGGTAGAGTGATCGTGTCACCCTTCTCAATTTTTAGAACCCTTGCTTGAGTCATATCGCCCTTGGTCAAATGTTTCTGCCTCCGGACAGTCAATTAGCATCTTGTCGGTATTGATTATATCTCTTGTGGGATGTTCTATTTATTACCTAGCTCCACCAAACCATCTGCGAATCCTTGTTAACGCCTCAATTTCTGGCTTTTCCACCACGCGGAGATTCCATTTGCGATCTGCATTACTTACATATTCGAGAAACGCAACTTCTCCCCCAGAACGAATTCTTTCCATCTTTTGGAGTTCACCGGTTAACCATGCTTTTCTAGAAACAGGCATTCTTGCTGTCGCTCTATCAAACAGTGCTGGATGTAGATCAAATATCAAAGCTCTTTCTTTCATATATTCAAGAACGCCTTCCTGCAGAGCTGTACTAATTTTTTCTCTATCTGTGAAAAATGAAGCTGCTACTGACATATTTGGAAACTTTTCAGGAATATTTAATGCAAATTTGAACGATTTATTGAACTTGGATAAGTGTGTCGCCGCATCCAAGAAGAGTATCGTTTCTGGTTTTCCTTCAAATTCATCTTCAGAAATATCAATATCCACGTGAGAGACCTCACCTTCCTTTTCAATCATGGATTGAATGAGCTGATCAGTTACTGGAGGAAGGTCTTCTTCTGTTATTCCTTCAATTGATTCATAACTCATCTCATCAGCATCGAAGTCTCGCATCTGCTTGTTTTTCTTCTTTTTGTCATCAATCATCTTTGGGCGTCTGTGTGGCGGTATGTATCCAATCTCTTCCACCAAATGCTGTAGCACCAGTGGGAGAAACAAATCATAAAGGGTGCCCCGTGTTTCAATTACTAAGAGTATAGGTTTGAATGAGCTTGCAGCTTCGATTAGACCTGATGTAAAATCTGGAGAATCATCGAAGAACTTTCTGAGGTTTTCTTCAGAGTAGCCCTTCTGAACTCTCTCAGTCCATTCTAGATAGACGTCTTTCATTTCTTGCTTTCTACGGTCTTTAATAAGACTCATGAATTTTCCTAGATACTTCACACCT
>Ga0307426_1000791_pt1 | contig 21462 bp, 16 predicted proteins | sample SalMarWE160340MG_FD_202165 | JGI IMG/M metagenome (GOLD analysis project Ga0307426, IMG submission 202165) | Salt marsh sediment microbial communities from the Plum Island Ecosystem LTER, Massachusetts, United States - WE1603-40 | ecosystem: Environmental > Aquatic > Marine > Intertidal zone >...
GATATGGCCCAGAGACTTTCATACGAAATTTTGGCGTTAAACACGGCACCCCTGTCATGCGAAACTTTTAATCTATTGCCTGCGGAACGCAGTAAGGTCTGTCAGGAATTTAAAACCCTGGTGGAGAAAAATATCAAACATTTTCAACAGGAGGCGCAAAAACGGGCAATTCCCTTTTCGCATGTGATTAAGTTCAGCGAGAAAGATCAGGCGCTGGCCGAAATCACCCGAGAATTCAGCGACATCGAGTTTGTGGTATCGGATACCGAAGCAGATCGGACCGTTGAGAGAGCTGCACAAGGTGAAAGACCCAAACAGGAAATCTACGTCTATTCCATGGTATAAATCAGATCAAACGCAAATTTTGACAAAGTCAGAACATCCGGCTGTCACGGGCCAGACGGCAGCGGGATGTTCTGTTTTTATTATTTTGACTTTTCACCGGTAATTTTTTATTGAGAGCTTGGCAGGCCGCATCGGCTTGATGCACTGTTGATGATAAAGGCAAAGCCTGTCCAAGGCAGGAGGATAAAAGCGATGGATGCCCATTTTTATTTGGGACTGGCACTCATTCTTTTTGTTTTTTTTCTGTGTTTCCGGTTCCGAAAAGAAAATCGCAAAAAGTGAAAACCGGTCGCTGGGATCGCCGGCCGGCATCGGCAACTGATTGATGATTGAGACAAGACTTGAGGAGCAGTGAGCATGACGCCTGAGATGATGCTGACCATGATCGTTTTGTTTTTTGTAATTGTTCTTTTTATTTTTGAATGGGTGCGGGTGGATGTTGTCGGGTTAATCATGATGGTACTGTTGCCCCTTGCGGGTTTGATCTCACCGAAAGAGGCCTTCGTCGGTTTGAGCAGCAATGCCGTATGTTCCATCATAGCGGTTATCATCATCGGCGCCGGCCTTGACAAGACCGGTGTGATGAATCAGGTGGCGGGTCCCATCATCAAACTGGCCGGAAAGAGCGAAAAGAGAGTCATTATACTGATATCGGGAACCGTCGGGACCATCTCCAGCATGATGCAAAATATCGGTGCGGCCGCACTTTTTCTGCCGGCCGCGCAGCGTATCGCCAAACGCATGGAGATGCCCGTATCCCGCATCCTGATGCCCATGGGTTTTTGCGCCATCATCGGCGGCACCATTACGCTGGTGGGCGCCAGCCCTACTATTTTGTTGAACGATCTCATGGTCCTGGGCACGGAAAAACTGGAGCCTTTCGGGCTGTTTACCCAAACGCCCATCGGGATCTGCCTGCTGGTCAGCGCGATTCTGTATTTCACGTTGTTCGGAAAATTGATTTTACCCGCCGCCGAAGGTGAAGCCGACCGGGGTGTTACCGCATCGCTGTTGGAAGCCTACAGTCCCCTGGAAACCGTTTTTGAACTGCACGTCTCCGTTAATTTTCAAGGCATGCAAACCTTGGAAAAACTCGCGATCCGGGAGCGTTTTTTGACAACCGTGGTGGCCATCAATCACGTCGCCAAAAAGGAAAAAATATTTGTCCCCCACAGCACCGATACGATCGAACCCGGCGATGATATTGCCGTGGTCGGTCGCGAAAAAAATATTCGCGCGCTGGCCGCCGAGTATGGCTGGCTGATAAAAGAAGGACTGGAAGTATTTGCCGAAAGTCTGTCCCGGACCAATGCCGGAATGGCGGAAACCATTGTTTCCCCCCGCTCGGAATTGATCAATAAAACCCTGAGTGAAATCCATTTCAAAGCGCTTTACGGTGTCAACCCCGTCGCTTTGTCCAAGGGCCGCAAGATTTTCTACAGCGGCCTGACCGGCATCTCCCTGGAAATGGGTGATACACTGCTGCTGCAAGGACCGTGGGAACGATTTCACATCTTAAAAAACCGGCCGCAACCCCGCGCCCTGAGCTTTGCCACCCCGCTGGAGGGTGAAATTCTGCGGCCGCAAAAAGCCAAACTGGCCTGTGGCTGGCTGGCGGTGGCCCTGTTACAGATCATTATTTTCAAAGTCCAGCTGTCTGTGGCCCTGATGTCCGGAGCCCTGGGTATGATCATCACCGGGGTGCTTTCCATCGACGAGGCCTACCGGGCGGTGGATTGGATGACTGTTTTTCTGCTCGCCGGACTCATCCCCCTGGGCATTGCTTTTGAAAAAACCGGCACGGCGGCGTTGATTGCCCAAAGCATTCTGGCTTTAATCGGCAGGCCAAGCCCGATCGTGCTGCTGGCGGTGGTGGGTCTGATGACTTCCTTTTTCACCCTGGTGATCTCCAATGTAGGCGCAACGGTGCTGCTGGTGCCGCTGTGTATGAACATGGCTGTCATGGCGGGCGGGGATCCCCGCATGGCCGCGCTGGTGGTGGGACTTTCCGCCTCCAACACCTTCGTGCTGCCCACCCACCAGGTCAACGCGCTGATTATGCGGCCGGGTGGATATCGCACCGTGGACTATGCCAAAGCCGGCATCGTGATGACGTGTATCTTTTTGACCGTTGAATTGACGATCCTTTACTTCTTTTACGGAATCCAATAAGCTCTCTGACCAAGGAGACCATTTCCATGGCCATTATCACAATTGCTCGCGAATGCTGCAGTCATGGCGCTGAAATCGCTGAAAAGGTAGCCGATATGCTGGGTTACGAATGTATCAGCAGGGAAATTCTGCTCGAGGCGGCATACTTTTTTAATATCCCTGAACAGAAACTGCTGCATTCGATTCATGATGCCCCGAGCGTGCTGGAAAGGATAACCCATGGGCGGGAAAAATATCTCGCTTATATCCGGGCGGCGCTGCTGGAACACGTCAAAAAAGATAACATCGTCTATCATGGATATGCCGGCCATTTGCTGATTCCTGAGATTACGCATGTTCTGAAAATACGACTTTTTGCCGCTGAGAGTGATCGCGTCGCTCTATTGCAAAAGGAGCAGAAAATGTCGCGGAAAGAAGCCGTCGCCTTTCTAAAGAGCGAGGATAAACAGCGGATCGACTGGACCCGTTATATTTACAATAGTGATGTCCACGATCCCGAACTATATGATCTTATTGTCAACCTGACCCACCTGAAGATTCAGGATGCCTGCGATATTATCTGCCGGGCAGTCCGCAGCGACATCTATGTGACAACGGTGGCGTCCCAAAAACTCGTCGCTGACCTGGCCCTCAGCAGCCATGTGAAAGCGGCGCTGCAGGATATCTGCGATGCCGAGGTCAGCACCGATAACGGGATGGTTCATATTCAGGTTGCCGGGCAGAAACTCAGAAAGACGGGCATTGCCACTTCCGACCAGCAGCAGCACGTCCGAGAAACAATACGAGAGGACCTGAATCGGGAGATACTGCAAATCACCAGACGCATTCCCGATGTAAAAGAAGTTGTGTGTGACATCGATTTGCCCTACTATGCCTAAATTCCGGTTCAACATGCGAGTCAGTCTCCGAAAAAAAATCATCATTGTACTTTCACTTTTTTTGACGGCCGGTGGTTCGATGTGGCTGCTCAATTACTACAAACATTACGTCTTGAACCAAAAGCTTCAGATTCTGGAAAAAAAAGATGATCTTTTCAACACGATCCTTGAAGCCCGTCGCTATGAGAAAAACTACTTTTTATATATGGAAACGAATAATCTTGAGAATGCAATGTCCTATGTGCAACAAGCCGAACAAAAGCTGGTTAAAATCATAGAAAATTATGGCAGCTACACGCTCGATAGAGACCTGGAAAATAAGCTGGATAATCTGAGACAATACGAAAAAGCCCTTTCGGCTTTACTCGTGCTTCATCAACAAAAAGGGGCGTCGGTAACCAACTCAGATCTGAACGAAACTTTTGCCGGGCGGCAGGAAGCCATCCGCACTCTGGCCAGAAACATTACCGAGGATATGGAAAAAATTCTCAATCAGGAACGCCGCTATGTCAATCAGCTCATCCGGGAATCGAAAATCTACCACTTACTGGCCCTGATCGGAATATTCGCACTGACGATATTGACCGTGCTTTTTTTTATCTTCAATGTCAACCGGCCCTTGAAGGCCATCGAAGACGGCATCCACAAAATAGTCGAAGGCGACTACAAAAACATACCGGCCATTTCAACCGGGGATGAATTCGAGTCCCTGGTGGCCAGTTTAAATACGATGATCAGTGAGCTGGACAAACGCAGCGAACAGCTGCTGCAAAGCGAAAAGATGGCCTCATTGGGCACCCTGACATCCGGCGTCGCCCACGAATTGAACAACCCGCTGAACAACATTTCCACCTCGGTTCAGATCCTGCTCGAAGAACTGGAAGATAAGGATCTGGCTTACAAAAAAGAGCTTCTAACGGAAACGGAAGGGCAGATACAGCGGGCACGGGATATCGTCAGGGCTCTGCTGGAATTCTCCCGGGAAAAATCTTTTAAACTCAAAAAAGTTAAATTTTCACAACTGGTTGAAAATACCATTAAATTAATTAAAGGCGAGATACCGACCAATGTGCAGCTCGCCGTTGACGTTCCCGTTGATATCCAGGGGAAGATGGACCCGCGTCGGATCGAACAGGTTCTGATCAATTTTATTTTAAATGGCATCCAGGCCATGGAAAAAGGCGGCATCCTGAGCATCAGGGCCTGGCGCGAGGAGAACGAAGCCGGATTTTGCTTTGAAGTCACCGATACGGGCATAGGAATCGCGCCGGAGGATCTTGGCAAAATTTTTGACCCCTTCTTCACCACCAAAGATGTGGGCAAGGGATGCGGCCTGGGTCTTTCCGTGTCGCACGGCATCATCGAACAGCATGGTGGCCGAATAGAAGTCAAAAGCCAGATCGGCAAAGGCACTAAGTTTACCGTTTTTTTACCTTCCCGATGTCTCGAAGCGGCTTCAAAAACTTAGATTTCGATTGAATCCTACCTCTTTTTTCATTAATATATATCCCTTACCTGGACGCTTGGAAGAAGTGGCCCCTGCGGGGCAGCAAATTTATTGTAAAGTCTTCTGATGATCCACATGGAAGGGAGGATTCATGCAGGCATCCGTGGATAGTATACTTGTCGTGGAAGACGAGGATATCGCTCGCCGGAACCTTGAACACATCCTAAAGAAAGAAGGCTATGAGGTAATTGCAACGAACAGCGGCGCAAAAGCCCTCGATTTGCTGAGGCACCGTGACTTCGACTTAGTTCTCACGGATCTTAAAATGGAAAAAGTAGACGGCATGCAGGTGCTCGGAAAAAGCCGGGAGCTTCAGCCTTATACCGAAGTGATCATGATCACCGGTTATGCGACGGTGGATTCTGCGGTGGCGGCCATGAAAGAGGGCGCTTATCATTATATCGCCAAGCCCTATAAAATCGATGAGATCAGACAAATTGTCGGCCAGGCCCTCATGAAGCGCCGACTCCAGCTGGAAAACCTGGAACTTAAAGAATCCCTCAAAAAGGCACAGCCGGTTCCTTTTATTGTAGGCAAAAGCAAGGTGATCATCCAGGTGCTGGAGACCATCCAACAGATATCTTCTTCCGACACCAATGTATTAATCTATGGCGAAAGCGGCACCGGCAAGGAACTGGCGGCCAAGGCGCTCCATCATCTGAGTCCGCGGTCCGCAAAAAGATTCGTGGCATTTAACTGCGGCTCGTTTACGGACGAACTCATGGCCAATGAGCTCTTTGGACATGAAAAAGGCGCGTTCACTGGCGCTGTTCAGGAAAAAAAAGGGTTGCTGCAGGCGGCCGACCGGGGCACGGTCTTTCTGGACGAAATCGGGGATATGCCGATGAGCATGCAGGTAAAATTGCTGCGGGTAATTCAGGAAAAAGAGCTTTTGCGCGTCGGTGGGGTGGTTCCTATTCCGGTTGACGTGCGCTTTATTGCTGCCACTCATCGTGATCTTCAGGAGGACGTGCAACGGGGGCATTTCAGGCAGGATCTTTACTATCGACTCAACGTGATCGCTTTGCGGCTTCCGCCCCTGACCGAACGCATCGACGATATTCCGTTGCTGGTGAATCATTTTTTGGCCCGCAAGAACCAGGCCATGAAAAAAGAAATCGATGCAATTGAGCCGGAAGCCATGGATCTGTTGTGTCGCTACAGCTGGCCCGGAAACGTGCGGGAGTTGGAAAACATCATGGAAAGGGCCGTAGCGCTGGAAAATGGACCTGTGATCCGCGTGGCTGACCTGCCTGACTACGTTCACAATCTCACCATCGAAACTTATCGCCACACGCCGTCGGACATTCCCTCCCTGGAAGATCAGGAAAAACGATATATTCAGTGGGTTCTGGACAAGAGCGGCGGCAACAAGACCAAGGCGGCCAAGATTATGGGGATCGATCGGGTCTCTTTATGGCGGAAGTTAAAGCGGTACGAAATTGAATGATATTCCCTAAGTTACAAATTCAACTTTCGCAGCTGTTCAAGCGCCTCGTTGGGACCCAGCAGAATCATAATGTCGCTGTCCTTTAAAACAAATTGGGCTGTCGGAATCAGATTCAAGCGATCGGGAACGACTTCTTGGACGGCAACCACCTGAACGCCGAACCTGTTAATGAGGTTCAGCTCCCGCAGAGATTTACCGATAAATCGGTTGGGTGGTGCCAATTGGATGATACTGTACCCCTCCAGAAAAGGCAGATAATCCAACATATTCGGATTATGCAGCCGTTCAGCCAGGGAAATGGCCTGATCTTTTTCCGGAAAAAACACTTCCGAAGCCCCGATTTTTTGAAGAATGCGTGAGTGCGCTTCACTGAGAGCCTTGGCATAGACACGCTCAACTCCGATATCCTTCAGATTCAAGGTCGCCAGGATGGATTCGCTCAACACTGAACCGATGCAAACCACCGCTGCATCCATTTTAGCCAACCCAAGTGCTTCCAACGCTTTGCGGTCCGTGGCGTCTGCGACTACGGCCTGACTGACCTGATCTCTGATTTCAGAAACGCGGTTGGCAATTTTATCGATGACCAGGACTTCATAGCCTTTTTTGTATAGATGAACAGCCAGATAGTGTCCGAAATTTCCAATTCCTATGATAACAAATTGTTTCATCTCATACCTCATCCGCTCATAATTTCTTCTTCGGCATAATAGTAGCGCGGTGCTTCGGGACGGCTGACAGCCAAAACAATTACCAGCGGGCCCAGGCGACCCACGAACATCACAAGGGACAAAATCAGCTTGCCGTATTGGCTGAGGCCTTCCGTGACCCCGGTGGAAAGCCCCACCGTTCCAAAGGCACTGACCACTTCAAACAGCAGCTCCAAAAATTTTCCACGGCTCAGGGAATGGGGCGTTTCCCCCAGTTCCGTCATCAGAATAGCCATGGTGGCAATGGCAATAACTATCGTGCTGATCAGTACGACACTCATGGCTTTAGCGATACTGCTTGCCGAAATGGTGCGGTGAAATATCTGCGGACGTTCATGACCACGTAAACGTGAGATTCCCAGAACGATCAGACTGGCAAAGGAGCTGGTTTTGATCCCTCCTCCGCAGGAGCCCGGGGAAGCGCCGATAAACATAAGCAACATCAGAACAAAGAGCGTTTCATTTGCCATTTCACCGATTGAAAGCGTGTTGAATCCCGCCGTGCGTGCGCTGACGGCTTGAAAAAATCCTGCCAGAAAGCGGCCGGGGAGCGACAGAGATTCAGCGGTGTTATGCCATTCCATGAGACTGATCAGCAGGCTGCTTAAAGCAAGCAAAATACCTGTGACAGACAGGACCAGCTTCGAGTGCAAACTGAGGCGAGACCAGCGTCGTTGATTAAATGGAAAATTCCGTTTAAGCTCCGAGAGAACTAGAAATCCAATACCGCCGCATACGATCAGAAAACAAATTACCAGATTCACCGTCAGATCTTCACGATAGGCGATAAAGCTATCTGAAAAAAAAGAAAAACCGGCGTTGCAAAAGGCGCTGATCGCATGGAAAACCGAGAAAAAGAACGCCTCGCCGACCGTCCTTCCAGGGAGGAAGCGCAAAAACAGCAGTGACGCACCAATACCTTCAATGACCACCGTAAACAGCAAAACATCCCGAATAATGTCGGGAACGCTTCGTTCTCCGCCGCCGGTGAACGCATCCTGGATAACCATTCGTCCGACTAAGCTCGGCCGTCGGCCGCCGATCAGAAGAAATAAAGTTGACATGGTCATAATGCCAAGACCGCCGGCCTGGATTAACCCGAGGATGACGAGCTGGCCAAATGTGCTCAGCGCACTTCCTGTATCCACGACGACCAGACCGGTCACACAGCTTGCTGAAACAGCAGTAAATAGCGCATCTACAAACCTCAGATTTCGGCTCGTTGAAGCAGCCGGCAGCATCAATAAAGCGGTACCGACAATAATAAGTGCTGCGAATCCAAAAATCGAAAATCGCGCCGGCGACCGAAACAGGGCTCGGCGGGAAAGCATGATCGATGCCTTGCCCCATTTTATAATAGCAGACATTTGTCTTCCCTTGAATGCTGCAAAATAATTGATGAAATCATACCGCCGGCCTCCGCAGACGTGTTAGTCTCTATCCGGCAGTTTCTGCGCTTAACGCTGCATATTCTTTTGACAGCGACGCATAAAACCGGGGGGTCGTCCAGATCGGGTCATCATCGTCCGGAACCAGTTCGGTCTTTTTTTCCTTCTTGTAGATGGATAAACCCCTTGCCAGGTAGTTGTCGAGCGCATATTTATGGTCCAGCGTGCAGGTGTGAACCCAGACCCGCTGGGGCCTTAGCTCCCATGCCAGTCGGATCGCTTCCGACAATAGGAAACCGCCCAGACCCATCCCGATATATTGGGGCAGAAGGCCGAAAAATGCAATCTCGACACTTTCGGCCTGCCGCGCGAGTTCAATGTACCCGAACGGAGATCCCTTGATATACCCGATCCAGGTCGTCACCGTTTGTTTCTCAACCAGTGCTTTCCAGTCTGCCAGCTTCCAATTCAAGCGGCTGTACCATTTCCAGGGCCGTCCGACATTGACAAAGAAGAAATGGTTGATGACCGGTGTCGCTATTTCGACTTTATCGACCCAAACATCGTCTCTATCCAGGATTTTGGGCTTGAAATCCGTTGGGGACCGCATTTCAAGCAAAGTCGTTGTGACTTCTATTTCCAATTAAGTTTCCTAAAATTAGTTATAGTTCTGATTTTTTCAGATCCTCAATCAGAAAATCCAATTCGAGTTTTTGCAGGGTCGCATCCTCGGGCACGCCGGTCGATGTATCCCAGCCGATTTGTTCCAGAAATTCCTTTACCATTAACTTATAGTCAACCGTGATATCCCTGACGTTGCCTTCCTTGAGCGGCGGGTCGCCCACCATTCGACCGGGAACGTCGCGGGTTAAAGGATTGAGCCCTTCACGCAGGTTAAAGGCATGGCGCATGGTATAGATTCGCATCCCGACTTGGTAAATTTTCTCCATGTCGTAGTCCTGGCCGGTCACGGCCGACAGTTGCTCGGGCAAAAACTGCAGCGGGTAGCATAGGGCGCCGAACATACACAGTCCGGCCGCATTTATCACTTCATGGATCGCCACCAGCTTCAAGTGCGTCGGGGCTTGCCCCGAATAGTTGTATTTATCGGTTTCGGGCGCATCAAACCCGGGCGGTATGAGCAGCTCCCCGCCCTGGGTGTGACGGGCCGGGGTGGCCGTCACCAGGTAGGTCGTGGCCAAACCCGGAACAAATTTGGGGTCATGGGCCGGCATCTCTTCGCCTTGAACGTGCACTGCGTATTCGGTTCCGATTTGCCCGAGTTTTTCCCAAGCTGCGGCAATGCCGTCGGCCAAAACATCACCAAACCCTTCGCGTTTGCCCATCTTTTCCGTCACCGCTACGACGGCCTCGGCGTTGCCCCAGGTCAGTTCCAACCCGTCGGTTTGATCTTTGCTCAGCAGTCCATGTTCATAGCACTCGATGGCATACCCGATGGTGGCACCGGCCGCGATGGTGTCCAATCCCAGATTGTTGCAAATCTCGTTGATCTTGATAATCGATGCCAGATCATCGTTGAGCAGGTTCGAACCGAACATGGCAAGGGTTTCATACTCGGGCTTGTGGCCGACGCCGTCGTTGAACTCGAGGGCGAATTTGCCGCGCTTTTGAACCATCCTGCCGCCGCAGGCCACCGGGCAGCGCCAGCAGCCATAAGGTTTGTACCCCTCAACCCCGATGACGGCATCATCGCTGATTTTTCGGGCCCGCTCGGACGGAAAGTCCGTCGTCCCGGCACCGCCCCAGTTCTTTACCGGACCATCACCGCTGAGAGCGGAATCGTGGGTGAAACCGGCGGTACCATATTTGCTGAATATCGGATAGCTGCCCGTCGCTTGCTTTAATATCTTCTTTTTAAGTTCTTTCATTCCGGCTTCATCATGCAATGGCACCTTCAGCTTGCCCTTGACAACGACTGCTTTTAATTTTTTGGAACCCATGACTGCCCCAAGTCCGGAGCGCCCGGCGGCTCTTTCCTTATCGTTCATAATACATGACATCAAAGCCAATTTTTCACCGGCTGGACCAATCGAGCAGATTTCACAGTCTGACCCATGCCGCTCTTTCAGCAGATCTTCCAGGGGTGAAACCCCCATGCCTGCCAAATCAGCAGCGTCCAATAGTTCGGCCTTGCCCTCGTCAATGAACAAATAAACAAACGCGGGAGAAATCCCGCTGAACAATATTCCATCATAGCCGGCAAATTTCAGGTGGGGGCCGAAATAACCGCCGCAGTTGGCATCCCCCCAGCCGCCGGCTGTCTTGGGAGACTTTGCAACCACCACAAAGCGCGACCCGATAACAGCCGGTGTGCCGGTCAAAGGGCCGGTCAAAATCCCCAGGATATTTTCCGGTCCCAGCGGATCGGCGCCTGCCGGTATGCGGTCATACAGAAGCCTGGCCCCCAATCCGTAGCCACCAATGAATTTGGCGCACAACTCTTCGCTCAATTTTTCTTCTGAAATTTCACCTTCAGTCAGGTTGACATTCAGCAGCTTGCCCATATATCCGTTGGCCATAGTTTACCTCCCTGGTTATTGAAGATTGACGATTGAATATTGAATATTGAATGAATTCTGTCTTTCATAGGCATCGAAAGACTGTGCATAACAACTTGACCGAGCATCCCGCAACCCGCATCCCCTATCCCCCCGTGATCAGCGGAACGATGTAGATTTCATCACCCTCTTCCAGCACGGTCTCCCACCCGTTGCGATAGCGAATATGTTCCCCGTTGACGAATACTGTAAGCGATTCGCGTAAATGCCCATCGCTGTCGCACAGCCGTTGATAGATTTGCGGATAACTGGTTTTAACCCCCATTATCACCTGCCTGACATTTACCCGGCCGGCAACTGAAAGTTGTGAAAATAATTCTTGCTGACCGTATGATAATTTTAGCTGCATCACTATCCCAACAAACTCAATAAGCTTCTTTATAAATAGAATTGACATCATCTTCGTTAAGATCCCGCGGGTTAGGCACAAACAACCTGGCCTGTTTCATTCCGCCGGCTGCCAGTTTGGGCAAGTCCGCCTCCGGAATTCCGTAATCTTTTATCCGGCAGGAAACACGGATGGTATCCAGCAGATCTTCAATGGCCTCCACTGCCAGTTCAGCCGCTTCCAGTAGTGCAAAGCCTTCTAAATCCCTGCCCATCAGTTCGGCAATACGCGCGTATTTTGCCGGGTTGCCGGGTGAGTTATAGCGCATCACATGCGGCAGCATGATCGCATTCGTGCGTCCGTGGGTCATATGGTACTCGGTTCCCAGAGGATAGGCCAGGGCATGCACGGCCCCCAGCCCCCCGCTGCCGAAGGCCATACCGGCCAGCGTCGCCGCCAGGGACATATTGCAGCGGGCCCGGCTGTTGGATCCTTTGGCCCAGGCAATCGGCAAATTCTCGGCAATCAGCGCAATGGCTCTTTCGGCCAGGATATCGGAAAATACCGTCGCATTTATTGAAACATAGGTCTCTATGGCGTGGACCATGGCGTCCATTCCTGTATCCGCGGTCACCGTGGGCGGCATGCTGACGGTCAGCAGTGGATCCACGATGGCTGCATTCGCCAGGGCATAGGGCGTAAAAACAACATTTTTGGTATTTTGTTCCTCATCGGTCAGAACCAATACCCGCGTAACTTCACTTCCGGTGCCGGCGGTGGTGGGCATCAGGATCATGGGGGTCCCGTTTTTCGGCACCTGATCGACACCGCAGTAATCCAGGATCTTGCCCTTGTTGACGGCCAGAATGGATATGCCTTTGGCACAATCCAGGGAGCTTCCGCCCCCGACGCCCAGAACCAGATCACAGCCTTCGGACTGGAAGACCTCGGCCCCGCGATCGATAACCCTGGAAGGCGGTTCGGGTTCAACGCCATCGTAGATCACGTAGTCAACGTTGCCGGATTTTAAGGATGACGCGATCGGTGCAATCAGGTTCGCGGCGACCACGCCCGGGTCGGTGACGATCAGGACTCGGCTGCCGCCGAACTGCTTTACTTCCTGCGCGACCTGGCTGGCAGAATTCAGACCAACGATGATTTTTGTGGGTGAAAAAAACACATGGGTCTTGGATTGATGATTTTCATTCATTTCGCGTTCTCCTTAAATCCGGAAGTGACCTTTTTTTGTCCGTGCCAAAACTTTATAATAGTTGAATCATGATTTTTATTTAAACCGGAAAATCAAATTATACCAGCTAAATTGAAAAATAAACTTAAAAAATAACAGATCCCTGAATTTTTAAACAACTAACTTCACTGCGGATCGATTACGCCAATACAATCGCATTCATAGTCGGTAGGCATCACGGGCAAAATTCAGAAATTCATTGTTGAATTCAAAGCTATCCTATCGGATTAAGCCGCCGGGAGGCTGTGCATGCCTTCTGATTTTTTTTTACCTGGTTGACAGCTATCAAAGGTATTGTTAGAAGTTCGGTTAAATCATAAGCAAAAAAACCCTCAACCGCGGATTCAGAACCCGTCAACGCTTATCAAAAGGACGAATCACTATGCCAACAAAAAATCAAGACACCGGAATTAACCGCAACCTGACAAGTTACGGTGATCGGCAGTTCAGCAAATACATGCGCCGGGCCTTTCTCGCATCGGCCGGCTATGACCAGACGGATTTGCAGCGACCCATTGTCGGTATCGTCAATACATCTTCAGACTATAATATTTGTCATCGCCAGATGCTGGAGATGATCAGCGCCGTCAAGAGGGGGGTGCTGGAGGCCGGCGGGCTGCCGCTGGTGTTTCCGACCATCTCCTTAAACGAAATTTTAACATCACCGACGACCATGCTATTTCGCAACCTGCAGGCCATGGAGACCGAGGAAATGATTCGCGCTCAGCCCATGGATGCCGTTGTGCTGCTGGGGGGCTGTGACAAAACCGTACCGGCCCAGATCATGGCTGCCGTTTCGGCCGACATACCGGCCGTCAGCGTTGTGACAGGGCCGATGATGACCGGCAGCTGGCGCGGCCAACGGCTGGGCGCCTGCACTGACTGCCGGCGCTTCTGGGCACAGTATCGCGCCGGAGAACTGGATCTACAGGAAATAAACGAGGTCGAGGCATCCCTCTGCTTTACGGGGGGAACCTGCATGGTCATGGGCACAGCCTCGACCATGGCCTGTATGGTGGAAACCCTGGGCCTGATGCTGCCGGGAGGGGCGGCACCGCCGCATGCGTCCGGCGCGCGCTTAAAAAATTGTGTGATGTCCGGCCGACAGGCGGTGGACCTGGCGCAAAACACATTGCACCCCCGGGACATCCTGAGCCGGGCGTCTTTTCTAAATGCCCTCAAAGTTCTGGCAGCCCTCAGCGGTTCGACCAATGCCATCATACACCTGCTGGCTATCGCCCGGCGGGCTAAGATCAAGCTGACCTTAAACGACTTTGATGAAGCCGCCCGGCAGGTTCCGGTGCTGGTTGACTGCAAACCGGCCGGCCAAGATTACATGCAGGACTTTTATCACGCCGGCGGTGTGCCGGTGCTTCTCAAGACCCTGGAGCCGCTGTTGGATACATCAGCCAGGAGCATCACCGGTCAAACCCTGGCTGAAAATCTGCAGGGTGTATCGGCGGCGGCCGACTGGCAGACCACGATTCGGCCTCTGGAATCACCGCTGTCTGCATCAGGGGCCCTGGCGGTCATATACGGATCGCTTGCTCCCGACGGCGCCGTCATCAAAACAGCGGCCGCCAATCCCGCACTGCTGACTCACCGGGGGCCGGCCGTCGTTTTCGAATCACCGGAAGATGTCGCCCAGCGCATCGATGATCCGGCGCTGGGAATTACGCCCGAGCATGTGATGGTTTTGCGCAATGCCGGGCCGATCGGGGCCGGCATGCCGGAAGCAGGCTCGATGGCGATTCCTAAATATCTGTCCGCCCGGGGGGTGAAAGATATGATGCGGGTCTCGGATGCGCGCATGAGCGGGACGGCCTACGGAGCGGTGGTTTTACACTGTTCACCGGAGGCCGCCGTCGGCGGACCGCTGGCGCTGGTCAAAGATGGTGATCTCATCGAACTGAATGTGCCTGAACGACGGCTGAACTTGCTGGTCGATGAAAACGAGCTGGGACTTCGCAGATCCAAATTCCGACCGCGGCCTGTTCCGGACCGGGGCTGGCTCAAGCTGCATGCAGAACACGTGCTTCAGGCCCATTTGGGGGCCGATCTGGATTTTTTATAACCCTAATCGCCAAAAAGCGCGATTAGGGTATACGTTGTTTATTGTCCATGGTTTGTTGTTGCTTGGTACTCGATTTTTTTCCGGCTCACTGAAGCGAGTCTTCCATTCTTCTATTCTACCTGTCTTCTAATATATTGTGAATAAAACAAAACAATACTGATGCAAAGTAAGTAAAGCCGGGAATTTACATGGAGATGGAGCCCTTGCGAAAATCCGTTTTGCCGATGAGCACATTGATCAGCACCGGGAGACCCTCTTTGGCAGCCTTTTTCGCTTCTTTAAAAACACGGTCGATATCTTCTTTTTGATCAAGGAGAAACCCTTTGCCGCCGAATCCTTCGGCCACACGATGATAATCGGACCGTCGCAGCACCGTTGCAACATCGTCGCCGAAAACGGCCAGCTGATCCCGGGCGATCTGGGTCCAACAGGCGTCATTGCCGACCACGGCAATCAGCGGCACCTTGTGGCGCACAAAGGTGTCAAACTCCTGCAGGCTGAAACCGGCGGCGCCGTCGCCGTAAACCAGCCAGACCTCGGACGCCGGCTGAATCAACTTGGCTGCCAGGGCAAAGCCGGCCCCGACCCCGAGGGTGCCGAAGACTCCCGGATCCAGCCAGGTCAACGGTCCCGGAGGTTGTAAAATATAGGCGGCACTGGCTACAAAATCACCGCCATCGCCAACGATAATAGATTTTTCATCGATGATTTCGTTCAATTTTTGCAACAGATAAAGCGGGTTGATATACTCGGTGGCTTCCCCGGATGTGCTTGCGATGAACTTTTCCCGTTCTTCGTCATTTTTTTTGAGCCCGCGAATCCAGGCATCCCAGTCGGATTCATCAGGCGCAAATACTTCAGCCAACGCACACAGGAACAGAAACGGATCGGACAGGACCGCCAGATCCGGCCGGCAATTCAATCTCAAATCCGTTTTGCTGCGATTTACTGAAATTATTCTGGTTTCAGCGCCGAATGATCGTCCATAGTTTAACCGGAAGTCACAGGGCATTCCGGCAATGATTACCAGGTCCGCATTTTTCAGGGCTTTTTTGCGTTGATGGCGCATCTGTAATGGATGCTGTCTCCCCAGAAGGCCGCGGGCCATTCCTGCCAGAAACACAGGCATACCCAAAGATTTGACGGCATCGGCAAGTTTGGCGCTGTCATCGGCATGCAGCATGGCCTGACTTCCGATAATCAGAACCGGCTTGCGGCACATGGCTACCAGTTCTACGGCTTTGGCTACCTGGCCGTCATCCAGATCCGGCGAGGTCACCCTGGCTTTGCCGGGTTCCATGTCTTCGAAATCACAGGCGAACATTTGATCCACATGCCGACTCAGGTAAAAGTCCAGCAGTTTGCTTTTAAGCCCCCCCTCACGCTGTGATTCGGATTCCACCCCGTACCATTGGCGCACCTTGGATTCGCTGTAAACCAGATCAATCGGGCATTCGACAAACACCGGTCCGGGAACCCCCGAACGGCAGACGTCAAAGGCATTTTCCAGCACGGAAATAATGTCACAGTTGCGGCGAATGGTGAGGGCCAGCTTGGTAATTGACTTCACCAGCGAAAGCTGGTCGATGTCCTGGAGTGCCCCTCTGTTTTTCATAACCGTGGGAGCCGCCCCGGCCAGCAGGATCATCGGCGATTGCGCCAATTGGGCATTTTTAAGGGCCGTAATCGAATTGGTTACGCCCGGACCGGCGGTCACCGCCGCCACCCCCGGGGTGCCGGTCAAACGGCCGACGGCGTCCGCAGCAAAAACGGCATTCACTTCATCCCGCACATCGATGATCCGGATACCTTCCTTATTCGCCCCGGTCAGGATCGGGGAAATATGGCCGCCGCACAGGGTAAATAAATATTTGACGCCCTGCTCCCGCAGGACCTGACCGATGATATAACCGGCATTTATTTCCATGGTGCCCCCCCAATTGTTGAAATGTTGAGGTTGAGTTGGTTGATTTGGTTGAAGAAGATATCGGCATAAGGCAAAAGGTAAAAGGCTTGAAAGCTGGAAGGCTGGGAAGCGAGGAAGGTTCAAACGGGTTGGATGCTCGATGCTAATCCCACCTTCCCGCCTTCTCACCATCTCACCATCTCTTCTTTGTCTTTTGACTATGAACTATGATCTATCGGCTATGAGCTTTTTGCCTCCGCTGACACCTGACACCTGAAACCAATATCTAACATCCAGTATCCAGCATCCAGAACCAACTAATCAGATTCTTCTGCCTTGAGCTGCGTGCCTTGCGCCCTGAGCCGTCCAACTCCCAGCTTCCAAACTTTCCAGCCTTCCAGCCCTTCTCCTTTTTCCTTTCTCCTTTATCCTTTCACCTTTATCTTTCTAATTCACCCCATTGCCACAATCTCCGCCGTGGTTTTGCCGCCAAGCCCCAACTTTTCCAGCGTCGTGCCCTCCGCGGCATAATCCACACCGTGAAGCAGAGAACTTAATTTCACGCATAACTCGACAATCGGCACATCGATACCGGCAAGATGAGCCAGTTCAATGGCCGGCACGTGCAGGCACGGCACATCCTCTGTGATGTAGCGACTTCGAACGTTATGACCGACGATGTCTTTGTACGGGCTCTCATCGCTGTTCACATACTCGAAGTAGGTTCCGGATTCATTGCGTCCGTAGTACATCATTAATTGATCCATGGCCGACATGAGCTCCAGGCCCAGGGCTTTGCCGATGGAAAGCCGCTCCTTATCCATATTCATCATCTGCTCCGATATTAACGGCGTCACGCCATCGATGTAGTGTCTGAAGGTATCCGGGTTCTTTTCAATATCACCGTAATTTAAGAGCACCGGCAGGGGATGCAGCGTGTAATTCACATTGTCCAGATCAATTGCCAGCAGATTTGACCCGACGATAAAATCAATATAGCCGCTGAAAACATCGTTCATGAGGTCGAGCACCGTTTGCGAAGTCTCAGCCGGAGAAGTAGCTATCTTTAGCTGAAACTTTTTTTTGTAGATCATGACGGTGTTGTAATCCGATATGCGGCAGGCATAGGGCAGCGAAGCGGTTCCTGAAATAGAAATATCCGGATTGACGCCGGCATCTGTCATCATCTTTTTTAACAGAAAGCCCCCGTAGTTGCCGGGCACGATGATGACATGCTGCCCATCTCGCAAATGGGGAATCATTTTTTTAAATATCGGTGGATGCGCGAAAGACGGCACGACAATAAAGATCACATCGGCATCGCCTACGGCCTCTTTGATGTCCATGGTGACTCCCCGCAGTTTTCCCCCGACAGAGATATCACCTGCCAGAAACATCTTTTTTTCTTCTTTTAATTTCAGGAAATGCGCGGTCTCCTCCAACGGTTCATACATCACCACCGGATATCCCTTATGGGCAATCTGTCCGCAAAAAGCCCTGCCGCCGTTGCCGCTGCCGAGCACTGCAAAGTTTAAGGTTTGGGTCATATGATGATACCTCCTCTAAGTGTAAAAATGAACTAACATTGAACATAGGTTTACCTGAAATAGCATTTTTTTTAACGAACCACGGACAACAAACAACGAACACTCTAACCGCTCTTTTCGGCGCGATTAGAGTCGAATCTTTCCAATCTATAGGCTTCCATCGGAAAACCTGTTTTATTGTCCACGATCAGGTCGGCGATAATTTCACCGGTAATCGGGGACAGCGCGATGCCGTCTCCTTCATGTCCGGCCGCCATGACAAATCCGTCAATCCCTGCAACGGTGCCGAGTATGGGCAGGCCATCCGGCGTGTAGGGCCGCAGGCCCGCAAATACTCTGATAAGATTCAACTTTTTAAGACACGGTATAATCCTGGAAACATGTTCTGCAATGCGCAGAATTCCTTGCAGCGTTACCCTATTGTCGAATCCGACAAATTCTCTCGTCGATCCTAAAACGAAATTGCCTTTTGCAGTAGGTTCAATCGATACGCCGCCGCCTTTTTGAGCCAGAGCCGGATTGAATTTGGCGGCAATATATTGGGCCGACAGCATGCAGCGGCCTATAATCGGTCCAATTGCCTCGGTAACTACAAGCTGCCCCCTTCGGGGCTTGATCGGAATTTCTAAATCCAGCAGGGCGCCGATTTGCGCGGCATAAACGCCGCCGGCATTCACAACCGTTCCGGTGTAAATTTCACCTTTATCCGTTTTCACCGACGCTATGCGATTGGATGTTCTCCGGAATCCGTTTACCCGGGTATGCGCTAAAATTTTGGCACCGAGATCTTGGGCGGCTTTAACGAAGGCAAACGTCAAAAACATGGGATTAACCTGAGCGTCCATCGGTGAAAACGTGGCACCCAATATCTTTTCACTCAAGGATGGCTCCAGTTGCCTGGCCTGTTTTGGGTCCAGTAATGATACATCCAAACCGATGTTATTCTGCTTTGCTACAAACTGTTCCAAAGTCCGGAGTTCTTCTTCGCGTTCAATGACAATCATGCCGCCATGGCGCTGATATTCGAAACCGGCTCCCAACTCCTGCTCCAGATGAACAAATCGCCTGGAACTCGCCAGGGCCAGCTCCAGGTGGGTTCCGGGGCTCTTGGTTTGCAGAAAAATGGTTCCGCCGCACGCACCGGAACTCCCGGAAGCTGCATCACCCTTTTCAAGCAAAACGACGCTTACCTTGCGCTTGGCAAGATGATAGGCGATGGAGGCCCCGATCACTCCGCCCCCGATCACGACAACATCGGCGCTACCCGGCAGCAAGATATTCTCCTTCTAATCCTTCGCCATCAAAGACAATTTGATAATTTCCCGGATATCTTCTTCGAAATCTTTTTTAGGTCCGCCCTGTTTGACCTGCCCCATGTCGAGCAGATACATGTATTCTGATACATCGAGGGCCTTCATTATGTTCTGATCCACAATGAGTATCGTGGTGCCCTGCCGGGCCACCTGAATTAAGAGATCATAAATTTCGGTCACAATTTTGGGGGCAAGACCGACCGAGGGCTCATCGATCATCAGCAACCTGGGCTTTGACATGATCTCTTTGCCCACTGAAAGCATTCTCAGGTACCCGCCGCTCAAATAGGTTGCTTTTTCCGCCCGGCGTTCAGCCAGGACCGGGAAAAATTCATATATTTCAGACAATCTTTCCCTAACCAATTTTTTATCATTCCGAAACGTCCAGGCACCCAGCAGCAGGTTGTCCTGGACGGACAACTGGGGAAAGGTGCTGTATTCCTGCAGCATGTAGCTGATTCCCATCTGCTTCAATCGATAAGGCTGAAGCCCCTGGATCTCGTGGCCCTGGTAATTAATTTTGCCCTGGCGCGGGTGCAGAAATCCAAAAATCGTCTTTAAAATAGTTGATTTTCCCGCCCCATTGGCGCCGATAATGCCTGTAATCGCCCCTTCTACTACTTCAAGCGAGACATGGTTTAGTACGTCGATCTCTTCCACGTAGCCGGCGGTAATATTTTCCATGAAGAGCATGGACATGGGAATTATCTCCTAAACTAGTCTAAAACTTTAGGGGAGATTCTGTCTGAATATCTTTTCCGAAATTATTAGATCGGTAAATTCGAAATCCGAAACACGAAATTCGAAACAAATTCGAATATCAAATTTTCCAATGTCCGAAACTTTAAACAGAAATTCAGCTTTATTATCGGAAAGTCATCAAATAATGTTCATCCTCCCAAATACGCATCAATCACCTGGGGTTTATTGGCGACTTGTTCCATTGTGCCTTCGGCAATCAGCTCACCTTTGGCCAGCACGGTGACTTTGTCGCACAGCGTGCTGATGGTCGGCATCTCATGGCTGATAATTAGAAACGTGATGCCCTTCTCGGTGTTCATCATTCTAATGGATTTCAGGATAATCCCCTTGATGGATTGGTGAACGCCGGCAAAAGGTTCATCCATGACGTAAAGTTGAAGGTCCCGTTTCATGAATCCCTGCACGATTTGCAGCAACATGTTCTGGCCTCCTGAGAGGCTCTTGGCCTGTTTATCTTTGAGTCGTGTCAGCAGGGCAAATTCCAGCAGTTCTTCAGCTCGGGCAACGGCATCTTTTCTTGACTGCCCCTGGCAAAATGCAGGGATCAGCAGGTTTTCCAAAACGGTCATATCGCGAAAGACCCTGGCAACCTGAAAGGTCCGCATGATACCCAGTGAAGCAATAACATCCGGCTGCAGGCCGTCAATGCGCTTACCGGCAAAAAAAATATTCCCTTCCTCGGGTTGGTAAATTCCCGTGATGACGTTGATGAGGGTCGTCTTGCCGGATCCGTTGGGGCCGATCAGGCCGCGAATCTCACCTTTTCCAATCTGCAAAGAAACCATATTGTTGGCAACCAACCCGCCGAATTTTTTAACGACCTTTTGCACATCCAAAAATGGATAAGAACCGTCGGTCATCTATCTCTCCATTTTGTAAAATTAATGAGTCTGACACGTGAAACCTTATATGAAACTTCACGAAATCTGATACGATCTTTATGAAGTATCTTAGTGACAGTTTTTTTCACCGCAGAGCACGCAGAGGTCGCAGAGACTATTTAAGATTTTCTTTTTTGGTCTTTCTCGGCGTTCTCTGCGAACTCTGCGGTGAACGATTAAATTTCTTTTTTTGATCAGACTGGCCGCTCCGCGGCTGGCGGTCCGCCTGGCGGAACACCTGAAACCCATTCTACCCTCTTTACTACTGAAACGCCGACACCGGCTCCTTTTCCCTGCCAAACCATTTTTGGACCCGCCTGACCAGTTCCATCAGCCCGCCGTTAAAAAACCGCATGATGATAATAACCAGGGC
>Ga0307426_1000792_pt1 | contig 21455 bp, 16 predicted proteins | sample SalMarWE160340MG_FD_202165 | JGI IMG/M metagenome (GOLD analysis project Ga0307426, IMG submission 202165) | Salt marsh sediment microbial communities from the Plum Island Ecosystem LTER, Massachusetts, United States - WE1603-40 | ecosystem: Environmental > Aquatic > Marine > Intertidal zone >...
CGACCCTATCCGAAATCATTCATTCAAAAGGCAAACCGATTGACAAATTAACGGTTTGCATCACAGTATCGGATATAACAAGACCGGCACCCTATAAGGGAGAAAACGGTCTGTTGCTGCCCCTGCTTGGGCTTATCGAAGAAACCGGTGTCAAAAAAGAGAATATAGTGATTGTAATCGGCAACGGGATGCACCGTCACAGCACCCTTGAAGAGCGCATCCACATGTACGGCCGGCAGGTGGTGGACAATTATTGTATTGTGGACCACGATTGCGAGGATGACGATTCCATGGTCCTGGCTGCTCAAACCAAAAGAGGAACCCAGGTTCATTTGAACAAAACTTTTTATGAATCAGATGTTAAAATCATCACGGGACTTGTTGAAAGTCATTTCATGGCCGGGGTTTCCGGCGGAAGAAAGGCCGTCTGCCCCGCTTTGGTCAATACCAAGACCATTCAGTTTTTTCACAGTGTCCGTGTTCTTGAAGATCCAAAGGCAACGAACCTGGTCCTGGACGGAAATCCCTGTCATGAGGAGGCCCTTGAGGTTGCTCAAACTGTGGGAATTGATTTCCTGGTCAATGTTACCCTCGATAAGCGCTTGTGCCTTACCGGTGTTTTTGCAGGTGCGCTGGAGGCAGCCCACCTTGTCGCCTATGAAGCTATGAAAAAGTCGGTTATGATTCCAGTGGAGCAGCCTTTTGATATTGTTATAACCCACGCCGGATACGTCGGCCGCAATCATTATCAGGCCGTGAAAGCGCCCGTCAATGCTATGCCCGCCGTCAAAGAAAACGGCCTGATTGTGATGCTGGCCAACAACGTGGATGTGGAGCCCATCGGCTCACAGGAATATAAAACCTTTCTGCATCTTTTTAAAATTCTGGGCCCGGACGGTTACAATAATGTACTGGAACACCCGGATTGGGTTTTCACCAAGGATCAATGGGAACCTGAAATGTGGGGCAAGCCCTACCGCAAAGTCGGCATGCATGGGTTGATTTATTGCGCTCCGCAGATTCCAAAGGCGCATTATGACATTATTCCGGGATTCAGCGGCTATGACGTTATTGAGGATGATGTCAATTTTGAATCGCACAAGGAAAAGGCAACGGCCATGCTTCAGAATTCGGTGATTTACGCCGTGAATCATCCAAGATTTGAAGGTCGAAAACCAACGGTCGCCTACATCGAGGAAGGTCCCTACGCGGTGCCGATGGCCCGGCAATGAGGTGATGGGGTTCATCGGCGTCGGCAAAAGAAATGAGATTGTCGAAGGGCGGGCCACCGAGTCCGCCCGATCGGGCGCGGCACTTCACCCTCTATTCCAGTCTTGCAACATTCTCCCGCTGGAAGCGGGATGAGCCCAGCGAACTAAGTTCGGTATTAAGGTTTCTGGAAAATTACCGATATCCCGGTTGAGAAATAAAAATAAAGCCTTATCTTCTTTTTTCCATTTTTGCGAAAAATCCATCATCAGTTTATTATTTGCAGTCTGGAGAAACATGAACGCGATTATTGTCAGCGACCTGCATATCGGATCCCGCTATTTTCAATTCGGCGTTTTCGAACGTTTTCTTGACGAACTTCCCGTCGATTGTGAACTCATCATGAACGGGGATATCATCGATTCGCCCTATGTGGAAATGGAAAAATCGGATCAGAGAGTCCTTGATCTGATTGAAGCAATCTCCTATCGGCAGAAGGTGGTCTGGATACGGGGTAATCATGATAATGGTTATGTGCCGAAAAGTTTTGGCAGGACCATTTTTAAATCATCACATATCCTCGACAACCGACTTCTAATTACCCATGGCGATGACTTTGATGATATCATGCCGCGCAGTCGATTATTCATAAGAGCTTTCAAGCTGATGCACGATATGAGGGTCAAAATGGGTGCCCGGCCGGTGCACGTGGCGGAATACGCCAAGAAATGGAAATCTTTCTACCGGGTACTGCGCAAAAATATCGCCTTAAACGCCGTCAAATGTGCTGCTGAAAACGGTTTTGCAGCAGTGACCTGCGGGCACACCCACTACCCGGAAGATGTCACTTTAAACGGCATCCGGTATGTCAACACCGGTGCTTGGACCGAGTTTCCCGCTTACTACCTTCACATAACTCCAGATGAAATGGCGTTAAACGCGGTAGACCCGTCATTTGTATCTCATCGCGCGGAATCCGTACCAATTAATCAAAATGAATCGGCAATCCACTTTACGGATACGGCCCATCACCTTGCGGAAGCAGCTCTGGAAAATCCCAAATCTCAAGCACCAAATTATTAACCCTTTACAATATTTAATGACCAAAACATTTAATACTCGATAACGGCTTCAGGTATTTTTGCGCACCAGCATCAGGGTATTGCCGGTGACACTCAAACTGCTCAGCAGCATGGCCGTCACGGCCACCAGAGGATTGAGCAGGCCGCTCAATGCAATCGGGATGCTGACGGCATTGTAGAGAAATGAAAAGGCAAGATTCTGATAGATTTTTTTGTTCACCTGTTTGGCAAAATCTAAAAATTCAATTAGTTGAGAAGGTTCTCCCCGCATCAGGGTGATGTCGGCGGCTTCTTTGCTAATCTGACCGCCGGAATGGACGGCAATGGACAGGTCCGCCTGGACCAGCGCCGGCGCATCATTAATTCCGTCGCCCACCATGGCCACATGCTGCCCGCGCTGCTGCAAATCGCGCACAAAGTGTGATTTATCCTGGGGCAACTGGCCGCCCAGGGATTGCTGAAATCCAATTCTGGCGGCGACGGCTCTGGTGGTTTGTTCCCCATCACCGGACACCAGTGCAAGCTGAAATCCTCTGCTGCGCAAATTTTTTATTGTGGCCGAGGCATCCGGGCGTAAGGTATCTCCAAAAACAAATGTCGCCGCCAACCGGCCATCAATTCCCAGATACACCAAAGAATGATCGGCCGACCCGTCTTCGAAGCCTGCCTCTTGCCAGGAGTTCGCTTCCTGTAATTCTTGGGCCAGAAAATCAGCAGAGCCGAATTTTATAATTTGACCGCCGAATCGGCCCTGGAGCCCTTTTTCATCTTTTTGGATATCGGCCACCGGGATCGGTTTAACTTTTCTATTTTTAGCCTGTCTGAGAATTTCTACTGCGATGAAATGATCCGAATCCATTTCCAATCCGGCGGCTAAGGCCAGCGCCCGGTCCTGGTCGAACGGCTGCCGGCAGATGATATCCAGCAAATTCCAGCTGCCTGCAGTAATGGTTCCGGTTTTATCAAACACGAAGGCCGATATTTTTGCCGCCTGCTCGAAGGCTATAAAGTCCCTTACCAGAATTCCTTTTTTACCGGCAATGGAGATTCCGGCCACCCGGGCAAGCGGGATGGCGATGCCCAGCGCACACGGGCAGGAGATAACCAACACGGTGACAGCCCGCAGCATGGCTTCCTCCATTGCGATTCCCGCCAGCAGACACCCAATGGCCGTTGCGCCCGCCAGGGCAATAATGGCCGGGACGAACCACTGCAAGATGACGTCCGTTTTTCCTTCCAGGGGAGTTTTGGTCATCAGGGTTTTTTCGATGATGGCGATCATCTGGCCCAGGGTCGAGTGCTCGCCGACTTTTTGGGCGCTGACGTTGAATGTTCCCCTCAGGACCCTGGTGCCGCTGCGCACGGTATCCCCTGTTTTTTTTGAAATCGGCAGCGGCTCGCCGGTTAATGAAGATTCATCCACGGCGCCGTTGCCGTTTATAATCCTGCCGTCGGCGGGAATGATTTCATTCTCATCGATCCGGAAAATATCGTTTTCAGCGAGATGATCGGCGCTCACATAGCGTCCTTCCGGGTATTGATCACTGCATAAACGGACTTTGGAAGGTTTTAACGAGAAAAAATTCTCAAGGCCTTCCAGCACCTTGCCCTTGGCGCGGCGTTCCAGAGTTTTGCCCAGCAGCACGAGGGTAATCAACATGGCCGCCGTGTCAAAATACACATGCATGCTCCCGGCCAACAAATTCACGGTGCTGTAAACATAGGCGCTCAATGACCCCAAGATGATCAGCGTTTCCATGCTGAATGCGGCATTGGTAAAGCCGAACCAGGCCTTTTTAAGCAATTCCATGCCGCCGTAGACGATCACAATGCTCGCCATGATGAAAGCCGGCCAGGACAGCTTGCTGATGGTATCCTGGCTGAATTGGGTAAAAAATCCTGAATACAGGGCGTATGACAGCATCATGATATTGATGGTCAGAAATGCTGAAACGGCAAATCGGATAAACTCCCGGCGTCTTTCAACGGCATCCAGCGATGCCTCGGGTTCGACTGCCCGGTAGCCGAGTTTTTTAACGGCGTCGATAATTTGGTCGGGCGAGGTTTGGATGGGGTTAAAGGATACATGAAGGCGATCGGTTGAAAAATTGCTGGTTGATTCTATGACGCCAGGCATTCTTTTAAGACTTTCATCAATCAGCCAGGCGCATGCCGGACACCACATGTTGCTGATCTTCAGGTTAAGGCTTAACCCATCGTTTGTTGAGGCTGACGACCCGCCAGCGGATTCCACCCCCCCGGTCGCCATTGGGGAGATCCCCTCTGAATCGCCCCGCGAAATATTTTTTACTAAATCGGCTTCCGTTTGGGGAATAATGCCGGATTCCCGGCACTGCTTAAATAGATCCGATTCCCGGAATTTAGCGGGATCACCCGAATCGGTTGCTTCTGACAGAATGTTAAACACCTGACGGCATCCGTTGCAGCAGAAGTGGTAGGTTGTGCCGGAAAATTTCGCTTCAAACCTGCCGGCGCGCAAAGATAGTCCGCACAAATCGCAGCGGATGGACGTGCGCTGGGAGATAAAATGATTATTTTGGGACGCATTAAGATCGGACATGGTATAAAAACAATGGTGCTGCAGCTGGCGAGATAGAGTGCTGAAGTGGCATGTTACATGGCCGTTAACGGACTCCCAGGGATTTGACGAAAGCGATCACGTGCCAGCGATCATCGATCCTGATGGTCGTATCTAAAGCCGGCTGGCGTCCGCCGGGGATGCCATAGCTGATGGTTTTGAATAATTCACCGTCGGATTTGGACTGGACCTGGGGGCTGCGCAGATCGGCGGGCAGCGGGTGAAAACTTTGGCCAACCGTCCCTTCGCCGTCGTATTTGTAGCCATGGCATTGGGCACAAAATATCAGATATACGGCTTTGCCTCGGGTTATGACAAATGGTTCGGAGGCCTTTAACGGGGAAACCAGATCTACACCCGCCGTAACACGGTAGACGGCCTCTCCGCCGTTTACGGGAACCAGGCCTTCCTCCATGTTCTGAAGCGGCGCTTCCTGGGGCCTGACCCCCGGCGTCTCGCGCATACGGCCGTACCGGAAGTTGTTGTCATAATACATCAACGCTTCATATGCCGCGTAAAGAACGACCCCTACTATGATAAAAAAGATTATTATTTTCTTCATTTATTCAACACCTTGAAATGGAAGCACTTTCAAGTGCAGCGGATTTTCCTCTTTACCCTGCAGCGCCCTTACATGTTGGCCCGAGGGCAACGGGTGATACGGTTCGCTCACCGCATAGATTGATTCGCCGGGAACATCCGGAATCGGCCGGTAGTCCCAATCGGGTTGGCCAAGATTGCCGATAACGGTGTAGGCCAGCCAGCCCTTAAATGCCACCCACCCCAGCATCAGCAGGATGAGAAACCATGTCTTGACGGCGGATGTTGTATGCTCCGAATGATCCATCAGTATTTCACCTTTAAAAGACCAATTAAGAGAATATACGCCAAAACCCAGATCGCGGTGCCCGCGATAGTCAGGTACAAAAATAGCGGAAACGGGGCGTTGCGTCCTTCGATTCCGCCCGCATAGCGCTCGATGATGCGCGATTCGCGTTCCGCTGAATCTCTGCGATTAATATGATAGAATCCCAGGCCAAGGATGAACAGCGCGATAAATGCGACTGCCGGGAACAGATACATGACAAAGTGCTGCAGGCCCAGTATATCGAAATATCTCATTTCCTATTTCCTTTTTATCCCAAATTGATCAGCTGTGCAAATCCATCGGCTTGACCCTATGAATGCGGTCGGTCGATGGGATCTACTTGATTGTCTTCCACAGAGCAAACGCAATGACCGCCACGGAACCCATCAGACAGACGCAGACCAGCGCAAACAGAGCGATTGTCTCGATGCGGGCGAACCGGGATACTTTCACCGGCGCCGTTTTAGGATCATTTTCCAGCGGAATGAACCGCGCGCGCTGCTGGTCTTTAAATTGACCGTTGTTCAGCGCCCATAAAAACACCACGATGCTGATTACAAAACCGGCCGCCATGTAGGCAATGAAATAAGGGTAATACATTTTTCGTTAATTGGTTGACTGGTTGATTAGTTTATTGGTTAAAATTAATTAGTAGTTGATCATTTTCATGGTTGACTGGTAGATCAGTGAAACCGGATGTTATCTCTTAACTAGAAACCTGTCGGTTTTCCCAGTCAACCAGTAAAAAAATCAACTATTCAACCAAGTCACGGTTCCCAGGCCGAGTCGATGCCCCGCGGTTCGGTGTTGGCGTCGCTCTGGTTGATAAAGTAAACCGCCACGTAGTCGCCGACCTCCCAGATTTTTTGCGATTCCAGATCGCGTTTGAAATAAGGCATGGCGGTTCCGGTAATTCCGTTCATGATTTGATAATAAAGGATACCCCCGGAAATTTCTCGGCCTTTTAAAATCGTAAAATTCAACGGCGGCGGATAGAGAAAGGGCTGGGCCGGACCCATGCCGTCTCCGACCGGGCCGTGGCAGCCGATGCAAAAGACCTGGTAGATCTTATGTCCTCTTTGAAGGCTGGCATCCGTCGTCGGATACGGATTGGGAATTTTGTGCCATCCTTCGGGAATGTGATCCGCCAGCCATTTGACATTGGCCTCGGTTCCGGCTTCATAACCTTTAATGGATTCTTTTTTCCAGTAACGCTGCCGCTCCATGCGGTGATCTGCATCTTTGAGTCCCAGGCTCTGTTTATACTGAATCAGCTTATTAATTCGCTCCATTCCCAACCACGCAAACGGCGGCATGATCGAAGCCGGGCGCGTGAACCGCGGATTGGTGAAATGAGCGACGTGCCAATCATCCGGGTGCTCGCCGCCTTCCTGGGACAGATCAACACCCGTGCGCTGCGATCCCAGCGCGATGGGTTCGTCGGCAAGGTAGTCGCCGGATTGAGCAATACGCTCCGCCCCGTGGCCCCAATCAAACGCACGAATGGATTGGCTGTGGCAGTATACGCAGCCGTTTTGCAGATAAATTTTGCGGCCCTCCGCCTCTATGGCACTTCGATTGCGGAATATGTCGGAAGGGGTCGTCGTACGGGTGGCATAAGGCCAGTAGACCACCGTCAGTGTGATTGCAGCCAGAAGGGATAGTATGCCGACGATAATGACAGTCGGGGTCATTTTCATGTTGAAGCTCCACGATTAAAATATAGCGATCGAATTACATTGTACAGGCCCAGATAGGCGCCGATCATAATCATCGTGCCGAGCGATGCCCTGATGACATAATAAGGTTGAAGCTCCGGCAAGGTTCGATAGACGGTTTCTCCGTTGTACCAGGCACTGCCCTGGATCAGTCCCACAGTGGTGAGTACAATCAAAAAGCCGGTAATGCCGATCAGCACCAGCCAGTACTGAACATCGGCTAAAAACTTACTGTACAGGGGTTTGCCGGTCATCCTCGGGAGAATGAAATAAAAACCACCCAACGCCGTCAAACCGGCAAAACCGAGAACGCCGATGTGGGCATGGCCGACTACCCAGTTATTGAAGTGGGTGATGCGCTGCACATGCGGCAGGGCCATCATGGAGCCCTGGATGTTGACAAAGAAATAAAAAATGGTGCCGGCGAACACAAACTTGGCGCCGATGTCGGCATGGATTTCGCCGAGTTTGCCCTTGACCGTGTACCAAATATTGATCAGAAACACCATTACCGGGATAACCATGGCAATACTGTCGACGACGGCTATTGTTTTCAACCAGGTCGGCACCGGCACCTGCAGCAAATGATGGGTGCCGATGTGGGTATAGACCACGATCAGCGACCAGAAGCCCAGCAGGGACAGCGTGTGGCTGTATAGCGGGCTGCGGGTTGCAATCGGCAGAACATAGTAGGCCACACCCAGTGCCATGGGCGTTAACAGAAGTCCGAAGATGTTGTGGCCGTAAAACCAAAGAATAATGGCATCCGGAATACCGGCTAAAGCGCCTGTGTCCGGCTTCCAGATGACATTGCCGATGCAGTAGGTGACGGATGTCAGAATAACAGCCGCCAGAACATACCATATGGAAACATATAAGATCTGCTCCCGGCGCCGTCGCACGGTCATCAGCAGATTCAAACCGACCATTGCGAAGGAGAGCACTACCATAATATCAACCGCCCAGGGCAGTTCCGCATATTCCCGGCCCTGGGTGTGTCCGGTAGAAACTCCGATGATGCCGGCGGCCACGGTAATATTCCAGAAAATCGCATTGAACACACCCAGTTTATGGCTGTAAAGTTCAGTCTTTAGAAGTCGCGGGATATAATAGAAGGCAGCCGCCAACAGACCCGGGGTCACAAATCCGAACAGCACGGCGTTGACATGCATCGGCCGTATGCGGCCGAATTGGATATACTCGATATTGGCCATGAAGTCGGGGGCAATCAGATACCCCGCGCCGATCATCCCGAAGGTGGTCGCCGCGGCAAACCAAAAGGCGGATGTCAGGGTGAACGCTTTGGCCGTCGAGTTTGCGGCTGGTACATTTTCAATTGCTTCTTCAGACAAAATTTGAACTCCTCTCAGCTAGCTGTGACACGCCAGCCAACAGCCGATATTGGCATTTTTCTTTTTATGGCACTCGATACACATCCCCATCCGCCAGTCCTTATACGGCAGCCGCTGCAAGTCCTGGACCTCTCCGTGACATTCCCGGCAGGCTATAGTGGCGTTGATATGTCGTTGATGATTGAACAGCACATGCTCGGGTATATAATTCACCTTGACCCAAGGGGTGGAGGTTTGCGTGTTGAAGTACTTGTGCTCTTTTTGGATCCAGGGATGTCTTTTTATAATATGATTGTGGCAGTACAGACACTTTTCCACCGGCGGAATGCCCGGGAAATTTGAGTAGGCGACATAGGGGTGGCAGAACTGGCATTGGATCTGTTTGATGCCGCTGTGTACATTATGGCTGAAGGGGATCGGCTGTTCCGGGCCGAGACCGCTCACCGGCGACTGCCAGTAAATATAGACAAAGGCTGCCACAGCCAATATGGTGGTCAGCGTTAGGAAAACAGCTACATTGTTTTTTTTCAACATCCTATTCCTTGTCAACAAAGCGGATTCTACTTATAAGGTCAATTACTTTCTTTCACCCGTATGGTTTCGGGAAATACTTTCAGAAAATAACCGATTGCAAAGGCCATCAACCCTAAAAATCCCAGCGAAATCAGCCCGTCGGAAAGGCTCAGGGGAATCGCCTGGGTTGCCTCATGGCTTAGCGCCGGTGCCAACAGCAGCAGATGCTCCAGCCAGAGGCCGACAATGACGACTGAACAAATGATCAGCATGAGAACCGGTTTGGTTTTGACACCCTGTCTTAACAGGATGAAAAAAGGGCCGATAAAACAGACGATAAATACCGTCCACGCCAATTTGTTCCAAGGGGCCAGCACGGTGCGTATGATCACATAGTGGGTTTCCTCAGGGATGTTGCCGTAGTAGATCACCAGCAGCTGGACATAGAAGAAATCCGCCCAAAGCAGACAAAAGGCAAAATACAGCTTGCCGATGTCATGAAAGTGGGAGGCATTCAGACGCGAGGCCTCACCTTGCCTGAGACGGATGATAGCTGCCAGAATGATCAGGGCGCCCAGTCCCATATAGAATGCTTTCACGAAATGGTAGGCGCCGAACAGGGTGGAAATCCAATGCGGATCCATGCTCATGATGAGATCGAAACCGATCAGGCACAACACCAGCGCAAATGCCAGGATATAGAGTCCGCCCCAGATCGTCATGCGGCGTCTGATCTGGTCCGGTTGGCGGTTGTTGCGCTTCCAGGCGTCGTATATGGATTGACGCAATTTGCTTTTCGGTTGATTGGGATCAAGTTTGAGCTGCATGGCATTGAACAGATAGCCAAAACCAAGGATATACAGTATCAAAAGGCCGATGCAATCACGGGTGAACAGAAAGGGAATATTGAGCCACACTTCTTTGCCGTGCAGATCTTCGTGCAGCCACGGGAAAATGTGAGCCTTTCCCAGGAATAACAGCAGAAACAGAATGTAAGAAATCGGGAAAAACGCCGTAAATGACTCTGAAAGTCCGGACAGCGGCCCGCTCCAGCGGGCCTTGGTCATGTGCATGACCGCTGAAAACAGAACCGCTCCCTGTGCTATGGCCGACCACAGGAGAAAGTTGATGAGATATGCCTGCCAGGCTCTTTCCGGGTGCCGGCCGTTGAGTCCGAATATAAAGGTTGCCGCGCCGATGGCGACCAGAATGAGAAATACCCAGAATTTGTTTGATTTCTGTTTTGCCATAGTTTTTTTGCCGTTCTCAGACATGGCGGTGGACTTTCCTTTATTCGAAAACCTTGACATCGGCACCCTGTTTTTGAAAGAATTCTTTCAAGCCGTCTTCCTGTTCGATTTCACAGGCTGCCAGGACACCGAAATACTCTCCGGAACAACGCGGATCATAATATCTGAGCCACCGGTAACTGGGCAATCGCGCCTGGGTGAGCAGGCCGATGACGTTGCCGAATACAGAGCAGAGAATGGTCGCTTCAAAACCTACGATCACAAACGGAACCCAGGCAATGACCGGCTTGCCGCCGACGATCAGATTCCATTGCGTTGACGCATAAACAGCCAGGCCAAATCCGCCGATAAATCCTAATATTCCGCCGCACAAGGTGAACCATCCCACCATGCTCTTTTTTAATTTCAAAGCGTCCATGATTTTATGGCTGGGAAAGGGTGTATTGACCCGGATGAATTTATAACGCGATTGTTTCAGCTCATTGATTGCCGAAACGACGCTATCTTCATCTCTAAAGAGCCCCATGATATGTCGTTCACGCGGCATGGCCAGCTCCTTCGGCAAGGGTTTCTTTCATCTCCGTCATGGAAATTGACGGCATATGCTTCACAAACAGTACAAACATAAAGAAAAAAAGGCAAAAGGCACCCAGCATGATGCCGTATTCGATCAGGCTCGGTGCATACAGTCCCCAGGCGTGGGGCGGAAAGCCGTGGGCGACGCCGCCGACTATAATGACAAATCGCTCCCACCACATGCCGAAATTGATGACCAGGGAAATGATAAAAAGCGCTGCAATGGTCGTGCGGACTTTTTTAAACAGAAACAAAAGCGGGGCCATGGTATTGCACAAGACCATGAAATAAAACCCCCAGCGGTAATCACCGAACGCGCGCCAGCGAAATTGCTCCACTTCAACGATGTTGCGGCTATACCAGGCGATAAAGAATTCCGTGCCGTAAGCCAGGCCGACAATCAAGCCGGTGAACACAATGGTTTTGGCCACATTTTGCAGGACCTCGATGGTGATGATGTCCTCGTACTTGAACAATTTGCGCAGCGGGATCATCAGGGTCAGCACCATGGCCAGGCCGGAATGGATGGCCCCGGCCACAAAGTAGGGTGCAAAAATGGTCGTGTGCCAGCCGGGTATGATGCCGAGGGCAAAATCCCAGGAAACGACACTGTGCACGGAGATGACCAGGGGGGTAGCCAGCGCGGCGAAAAATAAATAGCCGCGGGCATAATGGCGCCACTGCTCATGGGCGCCGGTCCAGCCAAGCGCGAGAATTTTAAAGATCTTGTAACGGTTACAGGTAGACCGGTCTCTTATCGCTGCGATGTCCGGCAACAGACCCGTGTACCAAAAAAGGGAACTTACCGTAAGGTAGGTGCTGATGGCGATGACATCGAACATCAACGGCGACAGGAAATTGGGCCACAGCAGCCGCTGGTTGGGCACCGGGAGCATGTAATAAACCTGCCAGACACGTCCCAGATGGATAAACGGAAACAGTCCGGCGATGCACACCGCAAATACCGTCATGGTTTCGGCGGCCCGCGCAATGGGATTGCGCCACCCGGCTCTAAACAGATGTAAAATAGCGGAAATCAAGGTTCCGGAATGGGCGATACCGACCCAGAAGACGAAATTAATCAGATACGTTCCCCACCCCACCGGGTTGTTTTGACCGCCCACGCCGATACCGGTAAAAATCTGATGGGTCCAGCAGGCTGCGCCGATCATCACCCCGAGGAACAAAAGAAAAATAATCCCCCAGTAATACTTTTTTGGCGGGGTCAACGTGTTCAGGATCGTTTGATCGATTTTAGCGTAAGTGAGTTGCGACATGTTATATTTCCTGCGTTACTTTTTTCAGATAAATCACCGCCGGCTTGGTATTCACATAGCCTATGGCCTGATAGGCGCGGGGATTATTGACCAATTGGCGCACCCGGCTTTGCCTGTCCATCAAATTGCCGAATACGAGTGCATTGGTGGGGCAGGTTTGCACACAGGCCGGGGTAACCTCGCCGTCTATGATCATGCGTTTCTCATTTTTGGCGACATTGTGGGCGGCCTTGATGCGCTGGATGCAAAATGAGCATTTTTCCATGACACCTTTACTGCGCACGGTAACATCCGGGTTCAGCTGCAGATTCAGCGGTTCAGGCCACTTCCAGTCAAACCAGTTAAAACGTCGCACCTTGTAGGGACAATTCTGGACACAAAAGCGGGTTCCGATGCAGCGATTGTAAATCTGATTATTGATCCCTTCCTTTGAATGATGCGGCGCATACACCGGGCAGACTGTTTCGCAGGGTGCGTTGTCGCAGTGCTGGCACAACATAGGCAAAAATGTGACTTTTTCCATCGCCGCTTCCGAGTGATATCTTTCTATGCTCATCCAGGCCATTTCGCGGCCTTCGATCACCCGGTCCACCCCGACAACGCCAAGGTTATTTTCCGCGTAACAGGCTGCGGCGCAAGCGCCGCAACCGATGCAGCGGTCCAGATCAACCACCATCGCCCAGCGATAATCTTTATGGTCGTGGGGCGGGTAAAAATCCCGCTTGGGGTCATAGCCTTCCGGCAGCGGAAGGGTCAGCGGAAAATTTCCCATGGTCAGCCCGGTCTTGGGCGGTGGAATTGATTCGTCTAAATCCGCGAGCTTAACCGAAAGCGCAAATGTTCTGCCATGCTGGGTGCGGCTGCCGGATGTGCTGGCCAGCTTCAACGTGCGGCCCGTTTTTTTGATGGTAATTTGCGGTGTATTCAGGCCTGCTCCGCCGGAATCCGGATCGGCGCCCGCTGAAAGCAGCCGCAGAGGGTTGATTCCCGCTTCCCGGGCATATCTCCCATAGGATTGGTGCCCCTGTCCAATACTCATTACCAGCAAACCCGGGGTCACAAGTTCGGTAACATACACCGGTGCTTCCAGGCGGCCGAATTCGGTCTGAAGCTCAACGACATCTTCCTGTGCGATCCCTTGTGCCTTGGCCGTGTTCGGATGTATTACCACAGGGGCTTGCCAGGCGATGCGGGTCAACGGATCCGGAATTTCACACAGCCAGGGTCTATTGGCGCCGCGTCCGTCAAAAAAGCGGATGGACGGCATTGCCATAAAGGCCAATTCCGATTTTGACGGTGCCGGGTTTTTGCTTAGAATTTTCGCCAGTTTTTTTGGACGGGGTGTTTTTCGTGTCCGGGCCTCTTTGACGGTCAGATCGAATTTTCCACCCTGCTGAAGTGTTTGCACCCACTGGAATTCATCGGTAACGCCGCGCATCTCGGCCAGACTGGCAACCAGGTAGTCCCTGTAATTTTTTGCCGGCGGGTCATTTTCGAAACCGGCATACAGCATCACATCTCCCAGATGGGAGGCCTTTGTAATTTTGCCCATGGCCGGCTGCAGGGTGGACACCAGCGGATTTTTCCCGCCGTATTCATCCCAGCTCTCAAGCGGCATGCGAACCGGCAGAACCAGGTCGGCCGATTCGGCTGTTTCGTCCATGAAATTGCTGAAGCACACAACGAAAAGATCTTGGTTGTCAAGCGCTTCCCTTATGATGTTGTCAGTCGGCAGATTGTAGACGGGATTTACATTGTTGAGCAACAATAGATCGGCGCCTTCCTGCTTCAGAGAATCAAAAAATTGCAGTATGTCGGATCGTCTGGCTGCCAGTTCAACCCGATGCCGGTTGGTGAAATCAATCAGGCGCAGTTTTGGATCCAGCAGAAGATTGAGCAAATTTACGGCCAGATTGGTCTGTAATCCGTTGAGGTTGGCTGCGCCGGTACCGGTACCTATCACCAGCGGATGGCCGGCACCCATGAGCTGGATGATCAGTTTTTCATACAAGGCCAGAGGAATTGCGGAGCGTTCAAGGACCATGCCTTGCGTATAAGGGGCGGTGGCCTCGTTTAAAAATTCTTGAAATGATTTGGGAAGATCTTTGCCTTTGCCGATATCCAGCGCCTGTCTGATTAGGCCGAGGGCGATAACAGCTTCGCTGTCGGGGTTACAGGCCAACCAATGATCGGCATTGGCACCGGTCAACGACTGATAAGGGCTGATCTGGAAAAATAGATTTTTGTTGCCGTTTGTGAGTTCATGCATGGTTTTAAATTTCCATGCATACTCGACCGGAGACAGCCAGGTTTCAAGAAAATCCGCGCCGAAAGACACCAGAATATCTGCCCGGTCCATGTGATAGGATACCAAACCGTCAATGCCCAGAACCTTTTCATTGGCTGTTTTTAAAGATTCATAGCCGTATGGCTCAAACACCAGGGGCGGCTGGGAATTTAAGTTTGTCAAAGCTGCCGTGAACAAATTTAAAAGGCTGTCGCCGACGGTTTCCGTCAGCATGCGTACGCGATTTTCTCCCTTGCGGGCGGCCTCACCGGCCTTTATTTTTATTATTGATTCGGCTTTCGAAAAAGAAAGCGGCTGCCATTTGCCGTTTTCTTTAAGCACCGGGGTTTTGAGCCGGTCAGGATTGTAAATCCCCTGCAGGGCGGCCTGCCCCCGCATGCAAAGTTTGCCTTTATTGATCGGATGCAGCGGGTTGCCTTCAATTTTAATGACGCGGCCTTCCCTGTTTTTGGCCAGGATGCCGCACCCTGCCGGGCATTCCCGACAGGTAGACGCATACCAGGTGGGCTCACCGACCACCATGTCGTCGGGGACATGAACTTGAGAAAACAGGTTTTTTTGTGGGGGGTTGCAGCCAACTGCAAAAGAGATGCTGCCCAAGCCGGCAATTTTGAGGAAGGTGCGCCGATTCATATCAAAAACGATCTCCTGGGAACAGAACTGTTAGGATATGCGCGATACCGCTAATTTCTAATATTTTTTTTTAATGTCAGCATCTGAAATGAATTAAAAAAGACAATTAAATGAATAAAGAAAATGCGCAGCATAAAATAATTAATCCGCCGGAGCTTCGATCTAACAACTTTATTCAGTTTTAAAAGAGCATTTTACAACCCTGAATAAGATATTGTTCAAGACGGATTAATTAGGAATTGTTCTTAGCTCTTGTCTTATAAAAGAATGCAAGATACTTGTCAAGCCGGTATGACGGCAAAAAATAAGAGTGGATATCGTAGTTTAAAATATAAATCTCATAGATGTTAATAGGGTGAATACTCTATTTTATAAATTTAAACACCTTATTCGAATCTGTGACGATTTTTCGCCTGGATTCGGTCAATGAATAGCGGATCGCAAAGGTTTTTAAAACTCGATTTATTCCGGGTTTATTTGACAGTCCGCCTTCAGTGTTTAATGCTAGATAAGGCAGGGTTCAGAGGTTCAGGTTTCAGCCCAGCCGCTGGCCTGAAAAGCGGCCAGTCTAATGGTAAAAGAAACTTAGTGAAGTTTCACATGAGCACTGTCGGGAGATTCAACATGAATGATCGTGGAGATATTTTAAACACGTTGATGCAGGTTATCGGTGAGGAGGGCTGCGGCATTGCCTGTGAGGAAGCCACTGTCTTCAAAGATGAAGAAGGATGGAAATTTATGCTGGAGGGCTTTATGGAACCCTGGAAACTGGGGCATACCGTAGCCGAAGCCAAAGCCAGCATCAGGGAATATGCGAAGATGGGGTTTGGGCTGTCATAGCGAATCATTCTATTCTGTCTTATGAGCATTGAGTTTGGATCTTATCAAATTAAAGCAATTTTTGCTCATCAATTGCTGTTTCGCATCCTCAGGTTTATCGCCAGCCGTTCCAGTGACAATTTAATTGCGTCTTTGGCTCTATCCTTTTTCTTCAGGTAGTCAGCGAAAAATGCGTTTACCTCATCGGCGCGCTGAATTCCGGCTGCCGGAACGATTGCTGCAATTACGCGTTCATAGTGCAACGGATGAAATTGTTCAATTTGATCCAATCTGGCAACATACCAATCCCACATCAAATCGATGGCATGGGGGTTGGCGGATAGGGCCGCCACCGGGAAGAATTTGTTGCGGGCCGGCACCGCGTCCAGTATGTATTGCTGGGTTTTAATTATCAATCCTTTATCCTTGAAGCAGCCCAGAGCGGTTAGAATGTTCAGGCGTTCATGTTCGATTTGAGACTCCTGCAATCGGCGGTCAAACCATTCGAATGCCTGCTCATTGCCGGTCAGCGCCCCCACCTGCATCACACTTTTCAGGATGTCCGGGGGGACGGCGCCGCCGTTCATCAGGGACCGAAATTGATCCCGGGCAAAATCCAGGGCCGACTCGGAACCATAAAGTGCTGCATCCCAGATGAATTGGTCCCGCAAATTGGCGGTCGGATGATCTTCCTCCGGGGCCGGTTCGTATCCAATTTTTGCCAACCGCTCTTCGAACCAGGGTATTGCCAATGCTGATATTTTTTGCCTCCAATCTTCATTCATCACCAGATACGCTGAAAAGAGATTTTCCGCCATGCCGGCCAGAGGCAGATAAGCGTCTTCCGTGTCGTACCAGGCCAGGAAATCAAGATATTCATCCAGCGGCGCATCACCGCTTCTAACCAGCGCGTAAAAATCGTTTTGAAGGCCCCAGCGATCGACCGACGGCAATGATTTTCGCCGCACGCACTTACCGAGTTCTGCGATATTTTTTTCATCGGTATATTTGACCCTGTAAAACCCCGTTTGCATCTGGTTGACTTTGTAAGCCACTGTATCGGCACCAATGTCAATTGTCTGTTCGATGTCGTCCAGGAGCACGGTTAGCGAGTGCGCCGCCCCTGTTTTAGAAATGAGCCTGATGGTAACCGGCACCATCCATTTTTGGTTGAAATTGTTCGGTAGATAGGTAAACCGCTTTTGCGTCAGCACAAGCTGATGGCCCAGGCGATTGACCGTGATGATCGGATAACCCGGCTGTTCGATCCAGCTTTGCATCATGGCGCCTATCGGCTGTTGGGATACGGCTTCAAAGGATTCCCAGAGATGGTGACTGGCGGCACATCCATATTCATGTGTCTTCAGATAATGCTGCAATCCGTTTTTGAAATTATCATCTCCTATATATCCCTGAACTTGTCTCAATATGCTGCCGCCTTTGTTATAGATTATCGGTGCCGTGCTGACATTGATGACAACATGCTCGCCGCCCGGAATCTCAATTGCAAAGGTCTCGTGCAGAGCATCCCGCACCAGGGCGGATCCGGTCTGGCTGTGAAGAAACTGCTGCCACGTGTCCCATTGCGGATAGTAGTGATCCACAACGCCGGATCCAAAATAGGTCGCAAAGCTCTCATTGAGCCAGAGGTATCTCCAATCCGAAGGGGTGACCAGGTTGCCGAACCACTGGTGGGCAATTTCATGCGCGATGACCTCGCATATTCGTTCTTCGCCGGATTTGGAGGTAATCTTCGGATAATGTAGCAGCAGATTTTCACGGAAGGTGATTGCCCCCCAGTTTTCCATGGCCCCGAAGGCAAAATCCGGGATGGCAATCAGATCCATTTTGGGAAGCGGGTAGGCGATGGCATAGTAGGCTTCGCTGAACGCCAGAGATTTGCGGCCAAATTCAGCGCCGAAGCGGGCAAATTGTTTCATTCCCGGCAAGGTCGCCACCCTTACCCGATTGTCCTTTGTATCAGGAGTAAATTCAAATTCACCGACACCAAAGAAAACCAGATAGGTCGACATCTTGGGGGTTTGCTCAAAGATTACGCGTTTTTTATCATTATCGAGCGCTTCTTCTTTTTTTATCGTTGCATTGGAGATGGCCACCAGGTTTTTATCAATGTCCAAAATGATGTCGAATGTTGCTTTGCAGGCCGGATGATCCAGGCAGGGAAAAGCCCGTCGGGCATCACTTTCTTGGAATTGTGTTACGGCGATATATTTGGTTTTTCCCTGATGCATATATTTACTGCGGTAAAATCCGGCCATTTTATCATTTATCAAGCCCTGGTAGTCAATTTCCAGTTTGATTATCCCAGACATGGGATCTGGCAAAAATATAAGGACTGCTTCATTGCCGCGGTCCACCCTGAAAGAGCAATTCACCGGCTCATCAGCCTGCCACACCCGGCAGCCCCAGATGGCGATTTGCACAATGTTCAATGTCACCTCGCTGACCGGTTCGGGCGCTTCGAAAATAAAATCACACTTTCCTTCAAAGTTGAATTTGACCAGGTCAGGCTTCAAATAGATTCGGTAATTTATAGCATTTATTGGCTGCATGATATCCTCCCTTTAAGGATCGGAAGCTAATCAACATTCCATTATTCCATGATTGAGGCAAAAACTCATGCCTCAAAAAGTACCTCGTATTTTCTTTAAGATATAGAAAACTCTGGCCCACATGTCAATCAGGGAAGCATTGCTTGTATTTGTCGGCACCATGATTACTTTTTTGGACAAACAAAATGCGCCGACGCTAATTCCTTTGCGCCTTTTCTTGCGTGCCGACGCAGCATTGCATATTTTACAATCAGGGGAGTATATGATGTTGAAAACAACGAACTACGATGTGGTGATCCTAGGCTCCGGTCCAGCCGGTTTGCAGGCCGCCGTCCACGCGGCCCGCAAAAAAGTTGCCGTTCTTCTGATGGGTAAAGAAACCAAAAGCAGTCTATTCCATGCCCATATTGAAAATTTTTGCTGCCTGTTTAACGTCAAGGGCGAAGACCTGCTCAATGTCGGCCGACAGCAGGCAATTAATTTCGGTGCCGAGTTGCTGGAAGAAGATGTACTCCAGGTATTGCCGGATGGAACCGTCTTTAAGATTGTTACCGAGAGCGGGCAGCAGCTGCAGAGCAAATCGCTGATCATTGCCACCGGAACCACCCGCAACAGGCTGGGGGTTGCCGGCGAAAAAGAGCTGCTGGGACGCGGCGTCAGCTATTGTGTGGAGTGCGATGCCAATTTCTACAAAGATGAAGATGTTGCTGTGGTCGGAGGCGCCAGCGCGGCTGTCTCCGGTGCACTGACTCTGTTGAACTATGCCGCGACAGTTCACCTGATCTGTGACAAACTTGAGGTTACCGCTGCGTTTAAAAAACAGCTTAAAGACAGCGCGGTTATTATTCACGAAGGCCATCAGGTAAAGGAAATCGTCGGTGAAAACAACGTGGCCGGCGTCGTTTTCAAAGACGACACGAAAATTCCGGTCAACGGCGTTTTTATCGAGCTTGGGGCCAAGGGTCTCATGGAGCTTGCCACTCATCTTGGGGTTCGGCTCGATGATGAAATGAAATATATTCAGACCAACAAAAATATGGAAACCAATGTGCCCGGGGTGTTTGCCGCCGGAGATATTTGCGGCCCGCCGTGGCAGATGGCCAAAGCCGTCGGGGAAGGTTGTGTTGCCGGAATCGGCGCGGCCAATTATGCCAGGAAAATGAAATCTGCCTGAGCGCAGATAGTAAATAGTATTTGTTATTAGTTATTTATTTTTTGCAAATTATATAGGGGGTTACGACCTATGCACCTGCCGCTGTCGGATTGTCGGCCGGTGTTTTTGAAAGCTGTTCAATCAGACGCAGCTTGATATTGTTGGCGGCTTTTTGAGCGGATTCGGCTATGGGCGATTTGCCTTCGGCCAGCTTTTCCAGAAATGATTCAGATTTTGCCGTACCAATATTTCCAAGGGCGTTGACGGCCGACGATAGTACCATGGATTGATCCGATAAGCTGGCTTTTTTGAACCGATCTAACAGGCTTTTCTTTTGATTTGATAAGCCGCGGGCAATGTCTAGAATAATTTTTTCTGCTTCAGATTGATTGGGAACATGCGGAATCGCTCCCAGGGCCCTGATTAACTGGGCGATTTTACGATTATGTTTGTCGGCTTCATCTTTATCCTCAGGAGCTTCGAGGGTTATCCTCGCCAGCAGATTCTTGGTCGAATCTTCCGAAATCAGCGCAAGTTCACTGAGGCCGTTCATCGCCCGCCAGCGCACTTTATCGTCGACGTCATCCAGGGCGGCGATGACCCGTTTTTCGGTGCCCGCAACTTTTTGCATGATAAGTACATTTAACGCTTCATAACGTACCCGGGGATCTTCATGGCGCAGGAATTTAAGGGCGCGCGCAATATCCTGCTCGTCCTGTCCCACATATCCAAGCAGCATCAGGGCATTGCGGACTAAATACCATTTTTGCCCGGGGGTATCCAGCACCTCAAGAATCCAGTTCCGAGCCAGGCTGCCTTTTTTTATCAAGGCTTTCATGGCCGCTTTTCGCGCAGCGCGATCCTGGCAGTCGGAAAGCGCCTTGCTCAAAATTTCGATGCCCATCATTCCTAAGCGATCGGAGATGAAATTTATCATCCCACGGCGCGAATTGTCGACTTTGTCATAGGCTGCTGCGATTTCTTCGGTGTGGCCCTTGAAAACAAATTTGAGAGGGTCGGCCGGCAGTCCGGATGCCGGCTTGAAAAGATCGGTGTTTTTTAAGGTCTTGTCCATTGCCCGTGTGAGATAAAACGCAATTTGCCAGGCTGACGTCTCAATCAAATCCGGTAAAACACGGCGGAAAAGCTTGAGCATAATTACGGCGTCTTCGGTGGATTTGATATGCAGGATTCGGTTGACATAGTTTTGGATGTGGGTACTTACATCCTTTGCCATTTTATCCGAATTGACAAGATATTGCACGTCCGCCGGAAGTTCCTCAAAAGTCAGGACCTGATTCAAATAGAGGTTTTCCAGAAATTTCTGGGCCCCTTTCACATCTTCCAGAACCAGCCGTTGCGACACCCATTTTAAGATTCGCTTCACCCCGGAAAAGCGGCGCTCCAGGATAGCGTTATCTTGATGTTCTTTCTTCATGGTCCGCAGATGATGGAGCTCTTCAAAAATAAACTGGGACGTGGGCAGCAGCGAATTCAGCGGGAAAGCCGCAATGATGACCTTTTC
>Ga0307426_1000793_pt1 | contig 21454 bp, 20 predicted proteins | sample SalMarWE160340MG_FD_202165 | JGI IMG/M metagenome (GOLD analysis project Ga0307426, IMG submission 202165) | Salt marsh sediment microbial communities from the Plum Island Ecosystem LTER, Massachusetts, United States - WE1603-40 | ecosystem: Environmental > Aquatic > Marine > Intertidal zone >...
CGGACTCGGCAGTCGAAAATACAAGTTGGAAGACGTTTACCCGGTCAAGGAAGACGCCTTCGGATCGATGGGCTACATTCCGGCAGAATGAGGTCCGACAACATGCGTATCGATTATCTTGCCGATTATACCGATGTGATGCTTGAACTTGCTTCGATACATTGTGCGTTTTTCGGGCGCTTCAAACCCGACATGACGCCCGAGAGTCGCGCGCGAGAGCTTTGCAAGCGAAGCGGAAAAACGTCCATTCCCCTCACACTGGTCGCGCTTGATGGCAAAACGCCCATCGGATCTGCGTCGCTCGTCGAACACGATCTTAACAGCCGTCCGGATTTGTCGCCCTGGGTCGCTTCCGTCGTCGTACGCTCCGATTACCAGCGCCAAGGTGTTGGTACGGTTTTGATGAGGCGCATTGAAGACGAAGCGGTGAAGCTGGGGATAAATAGGCTGTATTTATTTACGCCTGACACGGAAGTCTTTTATAGAACGTTGAATTGGGCGACCATCGGTCAAGAGATATTCAAGAATCGATTTGCAGTGACGCTGATGGAGAAGGAAATCCCGGTCTAAGGCGCCATGCCCGGGATTCGCATACCTGATGCAACGATCTGCAGCAGTCGTCGATTGCAATTATGAGACACGATCAAGCTTGGAGAAGACTCATTCTTGATCGTCTCGGTGCATCTCGCTTTGATCCGATCTGTCCGAATCGCGAAACCACATCCAGCCGCACAACCCCAGGCCAATCAGAGTCAGCAATAGTCCCAGTGGGGCGTCCCAGGGAAGGTAGCGGAATTCATAGAGGTGTCTGCCGGCAGGCGCCTCGACCTGGAGCCATTCATCGCCGATCAGCTCCACGCGTTCCCCATCCCGCCACGCCCGCCACCCCAACCAGGTGTTTTCCTGAACCACCAATTCGCCGGGAGCCGGATTATTACAGGTTACTTGGATGAAACCGCCCGAGCCTACGGCTTCACAAACTTGATCGCCCTCGGGACTCGTCACCGCAGCATAATTCACGTATTCCCGTTCGTAGATTGGAATCCCATCCGCCTCCCCGACCAGTGTTGCTGGATCCGCTGGTGGTCCTGGTCGGCTGGCCTCCAATTTGGCCAGCGGAAAAGGACGGTCCTTCCAATTCCAGGGTCGAATGCCCGGGCTGAGTTTGAGTCCCATGGATATAGCCGCCTCGATGTAATGGTGTTCGCCGAAGGGCGGCTCGACCCACTGCAAAGTAGGTGTCCGAAGTTCCTCAAGCAGATCGTAGACATGATCCCCAATTTCGGTGGTGTAGATCCAATACTGGGAGAATTCATTGCACTTCTTCAGATTCAGGATCAAGGGGATCAAGAGAAGCCATTTGATCGAGAGGGACCGGCTGTTGGTTTGTGGTCCGGCGCCGTAGGTCAGGCTGAGAGAAGGCCAGGGGTGCTTGAGAAGACGATCGAGGCCATAAGCGGCAAGCGCCAGAATGGGAGGAACGACCAACCCTGTGATCAGGGCGGGATGTCGGATTCCTCCCAGCGCGGGAAACAATTTAACTCCCCATTTCAAGAGAACGGCGCTGCCGATCAGGAATTCGATCAGGATCACCGCTGCCAGGTAGCCGTTGCGCGAACGATCTTCTCTCTTTGTCCAGGCGAGCCCTACGACTGCCAATATCACCGCCGTCCAGCCGATGAAAAGAGTATAGAGATAAGCATAAGGATATTTCTGAAGGCTGCTATTTAAATAGAATTCATGCTCGTCGATGACCAGATTGAGCGGCAAGTATTGCAGCGGCTGAGCGGTCGTAAAATTGGGATCGGCGTCCTTCACGAAGTTGGGCAGGAAATGAAAGAGCGGGACCAGAAACACTGCTGCCAGAAGCAGCGCACAACCGGCGGCCATCAAATAGGGTCGTAACTGCCGGCGTATGCCCTGGCCCGTATCCAAAAACAATATGGGCAAAGCCAGCATGGATGCAGCCATGCCGATTTGAATGTAACCTTGGCCGGATAGCAACGCGGATGCTACGGCTAAAGCCAGCAAGACGATTGCCTTCCTGCTGCCGTCCCGCCTCACGGCTAATACCGCGGGAAATACCAGGCTGCACATGGACATCGACAATAACACACCGAACACGCCGAGTTCCATTTTTCCGGCGAGTTGCCCACCCGCGACGGCCACCAACGCGCTCCACATGCGAGGCAGCCATCCTACTTTCATTTCCCTCGCCAGCCACCACTGAGCTACGCCCCCGAAGAAGAAAGCGAGCACGATTGCCGCCTTGGAGCCGTTGATTACGCCCCAGATCGTCGTTGTCAGTATGACGATCGGATGCAGCATACTCCCATGGAGATCCACTAAGGCAGGGTTGCCTCCGCGTGTGGAGCCGTTCCAGAACGCACACCAGCCACACTCTCCGACCTGCGCCCATAGGTTGTGAGTTTGAATGCTGGAAATGAACTCGCGTCCGGCCGGGACCACTTGAGGGTTGAAGTCAAGATAATCTCTGCCGATCCATACTGCCCAGGCTGCAATCACCAAGATCTCGAAAACCAGGAGAAGCTTTTCTCGATGCCGCTGGAACATAATGCCTCCTGACAGCTCGTTCAGGTACGTTCATGCCTCGATACGCGTCGGGGTGCTGTGCGCTGATATTCTAGCCGAGAGGAGTGGGATGCGAAACTGCTATTTATGTGGAAGAATCACTCCTGAAATATGTGATTCTACAGGAAGGGATATCCAACCGAATAACGGTCATGAAGCATTCTATATTTTCGGGTGGAATATATGCTGCAAAGATAAAGGAGTGAGATGATTTTGGATTCACAAAAGAAGATAAAGAAGTGCGTGTGGTGGGGGCATAAAACACCGGTTAACTCAGATTGTAATAATTCTGTTCGTCAGCTATATTCTCTAGGTGCACCTGACTTTTCTCGATAGATAACAGAAATTCTTTATTGGGTGGAGAGCGGTTTATGAATGATGAAAATTACTTAGAGGGAATAGCCGCAGCAAAGAGGGGAGACTGGGAAAAGGCACGTAAGCTATTTATAGAGGCCGTGAAACAGGATCCTAAATTTGTAGATGGTTGGTTAGCGCTGGGGTGTAGTTTAAAAGATTTTTCAGAAAAGGAGTTTTGTTTCAAACGAGCTCTGGCGCTTGATCCCGAGAATAAAAACGCTCTGCGTTTTTTACAAAAACTTCATGGGCAACGAGTTGCATTGAGTGAGGATGAAGTAAGCTCAAAGCTTGAGAGCATCGAACGACACTCCGAAGGTCAAAGGCAAGCTCATCAAAACGCTTCAATTCCTATACTCCCGATGTTTTTAGTCGGCACAATTTTAGGTATTCTGTTGGTTGGAGCGGGGCTTTTATCTGTTTTTAGATCCGATCCCCCTGCGTTGTTTAAGAAGATAGCACAAGTTATTGTTGAATCGCCGGATGCTGAAAATCTCAACGAACAAGTCGTTACGGATGCCTTTACTCCCACTTTAACGCAAATCTCGATCCCAAGTCCGACGAGTACACTCGTGCTTGCTGAAATGCTGCAATTAGATGTGAGCCAGCGGATTACCATCGTTAACGATGATGTCGAATTGGCCTTACGTGCCATGCAGGAAAGCCGCTATACCGAAGCGGTTTTGATTTGGGATGAAATAATAGCGACGGTCCCAGAATACGCGGAAGCGTATTTCCAACGAGGTGTCTGCTACGACCGGCTTACAGAGACCCAACGTATCTACGACGAAACGCTGGCAATGGCTCAACGAGCTTACACCGATTTCACCAGGGCAATTGAGTTGGGGCCGCCGAAAGGCGAGTACTACTACATGCGGGCTATTAGCGCCGGGACCTTAGCGGGCATGCAGGAATTTTATGTGGATAAACTGCCTTATCTTGAACAGAATTTAGAGGATCGTCTCCAGGCATACGCACTAGGCGACAGCAATCCTTGGGAAACGCGCTCTGTCGGGATTGCTTTGCGAACCGCTGGATATTGTAAAGAATCCTTGGACTACTTTCTACGCCTAGAGGAAGAAAGGAGCACGAGAGGGCGCAATAAAACACGCAGCGGTTCCATACCCAGTGGCATAGCAGATGCCTATTACTGTTTAGGGGATATCGAAAATGCGGTGACATATAAAGAAGTTGCGATAAATAATGCCATCACTAGAGGGGACTCAACTGAAGATTATGTGCGTGATTACGCGCGTTTCCTTTATGCTCAGGGGAGATACGAAGAAGCGTTGGATGTGATGAATGTATTGATCGAAGCAATGCCGTATTATGGTGGGAATCGTTATTACATTCGGGCGCTGCTTCATTACGCACTCGGTCAACCGGAGTTGGCACAGGAGGATATCGAATTTGGCGCCGGGCAGACCTGGGGACAGTATGGAGTACGAGCTTATGTCTTGGGCCAATTGGCATTGGATGAGGGGGATGAGGAGATGGGTTTGTATTGGCTTCAATTGGCTGAGGCTTCTTTATCACCAACCGAAAATCCTGTTTTACTAGCGAGCGCTCGAGAAATGATTCTTCAATTAGACGGAAATTTTCTTTATCCAATACCCTCCCCAACCGAAGTGGCAACTCGTACACCAATCCCGGTGGTTGCCGATTATGTCTACTTCACTCCGACGCCACCGGCGCCAATCCCCGAACCGATTTTAGTAAATTTCAGTGGAACAGGTTTTCTCCACTTCTCGTCTGGTGAGGCACAGGTGTTCTTGTTTCGACCTCAAGGCTATCACACGATAGAGGAAGTCGTGTCTCTGAGCGTGTACATGCTGGGAGTCTATCCAAGTGAATCAGCTTCGCTAAGAATATCTTTTCTACCGATCGATGGTGGTGACTTTGGGAAAGCAGTATATCTATCCGAAGGAGAGAATCGGATCTCCGATCCGGAAAGTTTCGTAACTTCCGCCGGCTACGTGTATGTAAAAATCATCAATATGGGCTTGGAACCAACCGTGATTGATGATGTCCGTATACGTCTCGAGGCGATCGATCCGGAGGGCACAGAGGTTGTCTATGGCTATGTCGATAACGAGTAAGCGTTCTCGAGTGCTTCGCAGGTTGTTGATTCCCGGGATGTTGGGATTCATATTCGGAGCGTGTATTGGAGCCTTCGGAGCGGGTTGGATTATGGTGCAAAAAACTGTTGGAGAGCTACAAGAGCCAAGGGTTACGAGTACAGTGGATTCCAATCAATTATCTCCAACCCAGTCGCCAGATGACTATTACGGAGTAATTAATGAGATTCAGAGATTCATATATCAAGATTTTTCAACTGCGATCTCGGGGTTGAAGGAAGCAATGGAGACCGTTTCCAACAGCCTCGATCAAGCACTTGCTCATAGCTATTTAGTCTTCGCATACGAGATCAGAGGCGACCATGAACTTGCCGTTGCACATTACCAACAAGTACAGAATCTCGTGCAGCCATCGATCGACGAGTCTTCCGATCCTTGGGACGTAAGCCGAGCTTTCGAGTATGTCGTTCGTTCCGCTGTGACGGTGGGAGATCTAGATACAGCGCAGCAGGAATACGAGGCAATGAAAGCGCGGATTGAGTCGCTGATCGGGGAAATTAACGAGGCTCCCACATTGGCGCGGGTATATCGGAATTTGATCGAAGCTGCATCTGAAGTGATGGAATATGAAGAGACGGAAAAATACTTTACGGAAATGGAGACACAGCTTTCACCCATGCTTGATAACCTTACCACCGCGGAGGAAATCGGTCTCGCGTATTACCAACTCGTACAAGCAGCCAACATTGTTGGAGATTCGAACCGATCAGAGATATACAATCAAGCGTTGATTGATAGGCTCAAGCCTTTGCGTAAGGGAATCAGCGACGAGAAAATGCTTATGAAAGTCAATCGGTACCTGGGGGACGCAGAGTTTGCATTGGGGAATTACGATTTTGCGGCTGTCTACTATCATGATTTGGTTCAGCTAGAACACTCGACCTACAACGTGTATTTACTCGCCTCTACGTACAGCTTGGGAGGAAATTATGGGTGTGCATTTACGTGGTACCAAAATGTGGCACTAGTAGCGGAGAACGATACGACAAGCGTATATACGGACCTTTATAAAGAAGGTGCCGAGGCAGGACTTGAGAGTATTCGTGAATTCGCTGATACAGTTGGGGGTTTTCCAGACTGTAATGTCAGATGAATTGGTCTCGTTTCTTTCTCCAAGAAGTGCTTGTGTGTGTAAATCTGAGTCGTCTGCTCGCATACAAATTAGATACTGATTCGCTATTTTCACTACGTTAAATTGAACTGAATCGCACTCGACCGATGCAAGTCGGGTTGCCCTGCGCTGATGCCCTGGCCGAGATGTGTTGGATACGAAATTGCCCGCCTCCGTCATGCCATTCGACCTTTTTTTGATTTGTACATATGCACATAATAGGAGTCGATTTGATCCTTTCCAGATAATGTCGCTGGATTCGACGGAAGTGGAAGAATGGTCTTAATCGAATGTTAATACCTCTTCCCGAGAAAATAGATCAAAATTGAGAAAGGCCGAATTTATTCATCCGCATTGGGAGGTTATAAAGAGATGAATTTAGTGAATACTGTACTACCGTTTACTTCCAGCATCATCAGTTTTATCTTCGCATTTCTTATACTCAAGCGCTACGCAGCCCGGCGAGGTCCGCATCTACTGCTCTGGGGCATCGGTATGATCTTCTATGGTATCGGTGGGTTCTGCGAGGGATATTACGGCGCCTTCGGCTGGAATACTCTGGTCTTCCGGCTGTGGTACCTGTTTGGCGCCATCCTGGTGGCTGCCTGGTTGGGGCAGGGCACCGTCTACTTGCTGGCGAAGCGAAATTGGGCGAATGGCTTAATGGTCGTGCTCGCTCTCGGCTCGCTGTACGGATTGATACGTGTCTTTGGCGCAGAACTTGACCCAACGCTGATGACGACGAGCTTGCATACCGGCAGTGAAATGAGCGGTCACGCCATCATCACGCCGGGCGTGCGAACGCTGACGCCTTTCTTCAACATATACGGCACGTTGACATTGGTGGGCGGTGCGGCCTGGTCGGCGTGGATTTTCTGGCGAAAGCGCGTGCTGCTGCATCGGACCATCGGCAACATCCTCATCGCCGCCGGCGCGATGCTGCCCGCGTTCGGCGGGACGTTCAGCCGCATGGGACTGAGTGGTGCCTTGTACCTGAGTGAATTGTTGGGGGCCATTTTGATGTTCGTGGGCTTTCTGCGCGCCATCACACCCATGGGTGCGACTGAGCCACAACCGGCTCCGATCGGCTGATCCGTTTTTCCGCGTGGATGGGTTGAATCATGCCCTTTAGCCTCGATCGTCAACCCGAGGACAATGAGTTGGAATGTGCCCGCTGCGGCGCCTATTTTCACTATCACTTGACTCGCTGTCCCAATTGCGGTGTGAACATCTACGATCCGGATCTTGACGCGGAAAATGCGGATCGGGACTGGATCGACGACGCCAATGAGACCCGGGTTGGTTTATCTCGTAAAATTGACGATTTTCTGCACAGAATATTGCGTAAGCCGTATCGCATAGACGAAGTCTTCGGAAGCGCGATCGATCAGGCCGTCTTGTACGACGATCTCCTGCAGAAAGTGGGCGGTGACAAGTCGGTCGTTGAGCGGCTGCTGGCGTACGAGCGGCAGAGACGGCCCGAAGGCACGCGCTTCGATTGGCTGCAAAACGCAGTTCAGCGTTGGGAACGGGATAATCGCCCATCGGGCAGCGTGAAGGAGTAACGCCTCGAGTACACATTTATAATTTTCCTATCCAACTTCTGGTGTAAGCTAAAATCCATCGACCGTAGGATGACGCACAGTGACCGGCGCTCTATACTTTCCACATCTTGTTCGTTCCAGGAGGAAGGATGAACAGCCCGGTAATGGAGAAAAACACTGTTATACGCCGCCTTGCGATCGTGACCGTTCTTTTGCTTCTACTCATCGGACCGAATTTCGGTCCAATTCCTTCGCTGCTGCATCGACATCTATCCATCGAGACGTCGGTCCTCGTGCTGCTGACCTCTTTTTGGATCGGCTTTTGCATCATCATCGCCGTGATGCTGCGTATGAGCGGCGGAACGTCTTTGCGCGAGTTACTGCGTTCGCTGGGGCTCGGTGCTCCCTCCCGTGCGGCAGCGAACGTCGCCGGTTTGGTGTTGGGTTTGGTATGGGGTGCTTTTTTCCTGACCGGTATTTTCCAATTCGATCCCGATGCCGACATCGCCCAGATCAGCAGTTTGCGCGTGGTGGCCGCTTTGCTCGCGGCCGGAGGCGCTTTGCTCGAAGACTTCGTCACGCGCGGTTTCCTGATGAATCAAATGCAGCGCATCAGTGTTCCGCAATGGGCGCAGGTTCTGGCATCCGCCCTGGTTTTCGCCCTGTATCACACGATTTGGGGATTCAACATCTATTCATTTATATTCAGTGTGGTTTATGGTCTCTTGCTCGGCGGATTGTTCCTGTGGGGTAAACGCAGTCTTACGCCCGTGATTTTGGGGCACAGTCTGGCCGTGCTCATCAGCGAGCCGTTTGCAACGATGATGATCTTCATGGCGGCAGGCATGTAGATAACCATCCACTCGATTGAGGGCAGCTGACCTCTGGATTCTTTAGGATCCCAGAGGTCATGGATTTATAATACGCACATGGCCAATCGTCAATCGGAACCGAAACGCGACGTGTGGTAACAGTGGGATTGGGTGTGGCACGTGTGTGCCTACGCTTTTCTGGTGTTGAATGTCGCATTCGATCTCGCCGCCGATTTCCCCACCGAGCCTATCTGGCTCTTTCTCGGACTTTCGGCGCTGCTGGCGATCTGGTACCTGCCGTTTGTCGCCGCACCCATCACGCATTGGTGGAATTCTCCCGGGCGCGGGATGCTGTATTTTCTCATCGGCTGGGCATTGTGGGCAGGTCTGCTTGCCTTGAACGAACGTTCCTTGATGTTGGCGGCGATGTTCTATCCCATGATTTTCAGCCGTTTTCCCATTCGCTGGGCGATTGCCGTGGCTTTTGCCCAGACATTGGGTTTGTCCGCTCTTTTCCTGCTTCTTTACAATCCTGAGAATTGGCTCGTCACCCTGGTGATCGCATTCGGAATTCTGCTGGCCGCGATCTTGATCGGGCTTTTTATTTCCGCTTTGGTTAATCAAAGCTTGGAACGTCAGCGCCTTCTGGACGAATTCACGAAGGCCCGTGCCAGTCTGCTGAAAATGGAGCGCGAGGCGGGGGAGCTGGCTGAGCGCCAACGCTTGGCGCGTGAGATTCATGACACGCTCACGCAGCAATTCACCTCGATTATCATGCACTTGTCCGCAGCAGGTTTAAGTGATCCCGATGCTGCACAGGTCCGTGTGCAGCAGGCTGAGCAGGCTGCGCGTGACGGACTCGATGAAGCACGTCGTATGATCTGGGGTATGCGGCCGGAGCAACTCGAAAACGATTCGCTGGTCGAACGCCTGGAAAAGTTGGTGGCGCGCTGGTCGGTTGAGAACGATGTCAATGTGGCCGTAACCGTCACGGGCATCCCCAAACCGATTGACACTTCCATCAACGTCGCACTACTGCGTATCTCCCAGGAAGCGCTGCACAACATTCAGAAACACGCTTGCGCACAGAACGTCAACATCACACTCTCCTATATGTCCGATGCTCTCGCGTTGGATGTGGCAGACGACGGCCGGGGTTTCCGTCATCCACAAGAGCGGCATGGCTTTGGCTTCAAGTCCATGCGCGAACGTGCGCAGGAACTCGGGGGTGAATTGAGCATTGAAAGCGAACCGGGTAGAGGCATGAAGGTCGCCGTGTCGATACCCTTGGCGGAGGCGGCATGACCATTCGGATCATCATCGCCGACGACCATCCCGTTGTCCGCAGCGGATTGCGTGCGCTTCTGACCTCCCAACCGGATTTTGAAATCGTCGCTGAAGCTGCAAACGGCGAGGAAGCTTCGACGTTATCTGTCTCCCAGAATCCGGATGTCATTTTGATGGACCTGCAAATGCCCGTGGTGGATGGCTTGACTGCCATACGACGCATCCTCGCGCTGCAGCCTGAAGTCAATATCCTGGTGCTCACCACTTACGACAGCGATGCGGATATCATGCCCGCCATCGAAGCCGGCGCCACGGGTTATCTCCTTAAAGACGCGCCTTCCGAATCGCTGTTTCGCGCCGTGCGCAGCGCGGCGCAGGGTGAGGTGGTCCTTGCACCCAGTGTGGCGGATAAAATAACTCGCCGTCTGGCTCGCTCCGCGATGGACTCCTTAAGCCTGCGCGAAATCGAGGTGCTGGACCTGGCGGCAAAAGGAAACTCAAACAGGGAAATTGCGGACAAGTTGCACATTACCGAGGCGACGGCTAAATCTCACTTCGTCCACATTTTCACCAAATTGGGGGTCAGCGACCGCACAGCCGCGGTAACCGCCGCACTGAAGCGCAAGATCATCCGCCTAAACCATTGAGACGATGGTGCGCCTTCTACCCAATGTGAGGCGAGAATCCACATCTTCTGCGTAAAATCTGTGGATAACTCGTGGTTTCCTGTGGAAAAGCCCGGCGTGTGTGTGGAAAACTTCGGGGTGTCAAATCACGGCCAGCAGGTGCAAGGTTGCCCCCCAAAGCAGCCCTCCAACGATGATTGCCGTTCCCCAAATTGCGTATGCCAGGGGACGGTCTTCGTCTCGACGATAGAACCAGGTGCCTGTGAGCAGGTCCAGAAACCAGCAGAAGACTCCGATCATTGGTAGGAGAAGCAAGCGCCCTGGCGGCGCGAACGGATCGGGGTTGCCGAGTGCATCGAATCCAAAAGGCACGCTCGAGGGCAGCGTTCCGGCGCGCAGTGCCAAATAGCCGAAGAGTAAGAGGGAGGCGACGATTCCGCTGAGTACCAAGAAACGCGCGCGAGCGTCGCTCCACATGCGCGCGAATATGAAATCCGGCCGTTGGGAAACGGCCGGGATCGATTCAAGAGATCCCAGCCTAACCGTGTCGACGAAGTATTTCTGGAATTCCTGCGGATTGGGTGGGGATATGGCGAAGACCCGCTCGTCGGTGGTGAGCAAAACTACACCTTCCGAATTGCGCGTGGCGAAAAACTCGATCGGAGCACCGCTTTCCGCATCGAGGTGCCCGACGACACAACCCGGCCAGCGAAAACCGACTTCGGGATTGAGATTCTCGTATATGGCGGATGCCAATTCGACGCCTCGAATTTCAGCGATCGGAATTTGTTCGTACGCAAACCCCCACGTCAGGTAAAAACCTTCCCGGTCCAGACGGTACCGCGCAGACAAGAGGCCGTAGATGCGGTAGCTTACTAGAAAAGACAAGGGCACTCCGATGACCGGCAGCAGGACCCAGAGGATGATCCACGCAGACATCGTGGCCCGTGCGAGTTGGACGACGCCCAGCACCGTAGCCGCCAGAAGGAGCAGCGAGAATGTAAAACCCAAGGTCAGGCCGAGTTTTCGATTCGGTATGAAAATCATCGTCTTCTTATCGCGGAATTCCTGGTGTGCCGTTGAAAAATGGCAGGAATTTTTCCACGAACGAGTATCGTTCGAGCGAGAAAATCCCGCTTTTCGGGAGTTCCCAAATCCGATTCGTCAGCGGTAAACCGGCTCGTTCCAGTGGCGGTATTTCACGACTTTGCCATGCACGACGTCGGCGTAGAGCGCTTTAAGCTTGGCCGTGATCGGCCCCATCTTGCCGTCCGCGATCGGATGGTGATCGACCAGGGTGATGGCAGTGACCTGCGCGGCTGTGCCCGTCATGAAAAATTCGTCGCAGAGGTAGACTTCTGTGCGGTCGATCGGACGCTCGATTACTTCGACGCCCAATTCCTCGCGCGCCAGGAGCACAATCGAACGGCGGGTGATGCCTTCGAGGATGTTTTCCGTCACCGGCGGCGTGATCAACACGCCGTCTCGCACCATGAACACGTTTTCTGCACTGCCTTCCGAGACGTGCCCTTCGTTGGTTAAAACGAGCGCTTCATCGAAACCGGAGCGCAAGGCGTCGGTTTTTACCAATGCCGAATTGACGTATGCGCCGCTGATCTTGCCTCTGGCCGGTATGGCGTTGTCATCGATGCGACGCCAGGATGAGAAGGTAACGTGTGCTCCTTCATCCTTCTCGACGTAGCGGCCGAAGGGAACCGAGTAGATACAGATATCGTCGCGTATGTCGTGCAGCTTGACGCCGACGACTTCCTCCGCCTTGTAGATCAGCGGCCGGATGTACACATCCTGACGGTGTTCCTCCTTCCGTAAAAGCTCGAGTACGATGTCGCGCAACTCTTCGGGCGTTTTATCGATTTTAGCGACCAGGAGTTTCGCCGAATTCAACAAGCGTATGAAGTGATCGATGGGACGAAAGACGAAAAGCTGTTCCTGTTCGTCGTTCCAGTACGCCCGAATCCCCGCGAACGCCGCTGTACCGTAGTGCAGCGCATGGGTCATGATGCCCACTTTCGCTTCCGAATAAGGCACGAGTTTACCTTCGAAATACGCATATTTGGGAAGAGCCACCGTTGTTTCCTCCTGGCAAAACTGTGATCTTCGAGCTTCATAAGATGAGGAAATTATAGAACGGGCGTTGGCTGACTTCAAGCGATCCGCGCTACGTCCAACCTACGATCTGTGTGCCCACGATAGAAGTGTTATCTGGAAGACGGCGCATGAAACAATGAAAAAAACCGCTCGTCCATTAAGACGAGCGGTGTATTTCGTACGGGATACCACTTAGGCTTCGCGGAATTCACCTTCGACGACGTCACCTTCTTCTTCCGGTCCGCCGCCGTCCGGAGCCGCTCCGCCCGTAGAAGGATCTCCCTGTTGCGCGTAGAGTTGTTGGCTCAGGGCGTAGCTCGCTTGTTGTACCTCTTCGGTCAACTTCTTGATCTTGCCCATGTCGTCACCCTGCAGCGCGTCATGCAGTTCCTTGATCTTCGCTTCGATGCTCTCCCGATCGCCTGCGGGGACTTTGTCGCCCAATTCCTTCAAGGCTTTCTCAGCCTGATAGGCCATGGTGTCGCCTGCGTTGCGGGCTTCTGCCATTTCGCGTCGTTTCTCATCTTCGGCGGTGTGTTTCTTGGCTTCGTCCACCATTCGTTCGACGTCGTTCTCGTCGAGATTGGTCGATGCCGTAATAGTGACTTTTTGCTGCTTGCCGGTTGCTTTATCCTTCGCCGTCACGTTGAGGATGCCGTTGGCATCGATGTCGAAACCGACTTCGATCTGCGGAAGGCCGCGCGGCGCCGGCGGGATACCGTCCAGCCGGAAGCGTCCCAGCGTCATGTTGTCGTTCGCCATCGGGCGTTCGCCCTGCAGAACGTGAATGTCTACCGCCGTTTGATTGTCATCCGCCGTGGAGAATACCTCTTTCTTCTCGATGGGGATCGTGGTGTTTCTTTCGATCAGCGTGGTCATCACGCCACCGAGGGTCTCGATTCCCAGAGAGAGCGGAGTGACGTCGAGCAGCAAGACATCCTTGACTTCGCCCGCCAGCACACCACCCTGGATGGCCGCCCCTACCGAAACCACCTCGTCGGGATTGACGCCTTTATGCGGATCCTTGCTCGTCATGGATTTCACCAATTCCTGGATCATGGGCATACGGGTTGCGCCGCCGACCAGGATCACCTCGTCGACTTTGTCCGCCTGGATACCCGCGTCCTTCAAGACGGCGTGGAACGGTTTCTTGACGCGTTCGACCAAATCCTCGCTCAACTGCTCGAATTTGGCACGCGTGATCTTCACCTGCAGGTGTTTCGGACCCGATGCGTCGGCCGTGATGAAGGGCAGGTTAACTTCCGCTTCCGTCACGGTAGAGAGTTCGATCTTGGCTTTTTCGGCAGCTTCGCGCAGCCGTTGAAGAGCTTGGCGGTCTTCACGCAGGTCGATGCCCTGTTCCTTCTTGAATTCATCGGAGATGTAGTTGAGTATGCGATGATCCCAGTCGTCGCCGCCTAGGTGCATGTCGCCGTTCGTCGCGCGCACCTCGACGACTCCGTCGCCGACGTCCAACAGACTGACGTCGAACGTGCCGCCACCCAGGTCGAATACCAGGATGGTTTCGTTGCCTTTCTTGTCCATACCGTAGGCCAACGCGGCCGCCGTCGGTTCGTTGATGATGCGCATTACTTCCAAACCTGCAATCTTGCCCGCGTCCTTGGTGGCTTGGCGCTGGGAGTCGTTGAAGTAGGCCGGAACCGTGATGACGGCTTTGGTGACTTTTTCACCCAGGTATGCTTCCGCATCGTTCTTAAGCTTGGCCAGGATCATGGCCGAAATTTCTTGCGGCGTGTAGTCTCGGCCGGCGGCCGGGATCTTCACGCGCACGTCGTCCGACGGGCCTTTGACGACTTCATAGGAAACCATCTTGCGTTCGGTTTCGACTTCGTCGTAACGCCGGCCCATAAAGCGCTTGATCGAGTAAACGGTGTTCTCCGAGTTGACAACCGCCTGGCGTTTCGCGGTTTGTCCCACCAGCCGTTCCCCGTTGCTCGTGAAGGCTACGACGGAAGGACAGAGTCTACCGCCCTCAGCGGTGATGATCACTGCAGGATCGCCGCCCTCCATTACGGAAACGACGCTGTTCGTCGTTCCCAGGTCAATGCCTATGATCTTCGACATGAATTTCACCTCACAATTTCAAATGTCCTCACGTTGAAATGATACTCGATTTTCACAAGAGGAGTATTAACAAGATGTTGGAGACGTATTGGAAATTGTTTTCCGAGAGACAATTCTGCCGCGTTATGCGACACCGGGCAAGCCATTCACGCTCCCTTGATTGCGATGACCCCGAATGCATCGAAGCAGCGCTTCACCCGGACGAATCCCGCTTCCTTCAATCGCTGGACTACACCATCTCCTGCGCTGCGACCTGAGCGACTGGCCAAATCACCCACGTAGTGGAAAATCTTCCCCCCGGACTTCAATACGCGCAGCAACTCTCGGTAGAAATCTCGGGAATACAGATCTCCCGCCAGGCTTAAGGTGGGCGGATCGTGAAGGATCCAATCGAAGGAAGAGTCTTCCAATTTCTCGATTTCATCGTACGTGTCGCCGATCCTGCGTTGGATCTTCGGATCAAGGAACAGTTCGGCAGACCATGGATTGAGGCGCGCCACTTCCACCACCGCGGGGTCGAGTTCGATGGTGACGACGCGATCGACGCGCTTGGCGAGTTCGACGGCCGTGTACCCCAAGCCCGTAGCCGTGTCGAGCGCTTGTCCGCCACGTGGTTTCAGCGTCCTGACCTTCAGGCGCGTGTCCTGCATGGGATCGACGTCCTTGATACGGTGCATGGGAAAACCTGCCAGCAGCATCGTCGGCGCCCCTTCGGTCGGCATCAGGCTGACGGCGCGCCCGGTTGTCTGGGAGAATGCCTGGATTTTTTGCATCCCACATTCGAGCAGTTGAAAGCACCCGGTCTTCGATTTCAAGATCTTGTCCGCATCCGGCCAGCTCAACACCCGGCCGGAGGGAAAATGGATGCCCTCTGGCTTGATTTGCCCCTCGACCGTCGATAAGCCGAGATCGGGAGAAACCACAACCCGCGGATCCCCCGCTTGTTTTGCCTGAACGATGATCTCGACTTGCTGATAGGATAGTACGATCAACTCGGTCCGCCTCGGAGCATTTTCCATCACAAGTGTAACGCATCCGGGTTGTATACTCGATCTGAATCATGGCGTCTCCCATGAAGAAAACGGAGCGTACAATGAATAACGACAGCGGTCGAAGTAAGAATCCGGCTTCTCTCGGCATCAATATAATCGAATAATCGAGAGGAGTTACGATGTCTGATCTGCAAACCTTTCGCAAACAAAAGGACGAATTCTTCCTCACCAGCCCACACAGCCCGCTGACTGCGGATCAAAAGGTCTCGTTCAACGGACTAGTGTACTTTCCTGAGAACGAGGCTTTGAATCTCGAGGTGGCAATCGAACGTTTCCCCGCGGGAGATGAGATTCAAATCCAGACCAATACGGGCGATGTGCAGCGGTACGAACGCTTTGGCCGCTTCACGTTCGAGGTCGACGGTGAGCCTGCGTCGTTGACCGTCTACGTCAATCAAAACGGGTACTTCCTGCCCTTCGTCGATTCTCTGGCCGGGAAGGAGACCTACCCGGCCGGGCGCTACCTCGAGCCAGAACCTATGGCGGATGGGCGTTTCCATGTCGATTTCAACATGGCCTACAACCCCTACTGCGCCTATGGCCCGCATTGGTCTTGTCCCATAACGCCTGCTGAAAATCGGTTGACCGTGCCCATTCAGGCTGGCGAAAAGATGTTCGAAGCACACTAGTGGATGAAACGGCCAACTCCCGGCTGATCGTCTCGCTGAAACTCTTTTGAATGCCACTTGACGCGCAGCAAATGTGATTAGCAGTACCGTGATCGCCTTAGAAATGTCATTCGATCGGACACCTTACACAACATTGGAGGTGCAGTTTATTAAAGAACTTCCCTTTGCCGAAAATCCTTTCCACACGTGCACACTTCGGATCGTCTGTGGATGTTCGAAAGCGCGTGTCTGATCGTGACGCTGATCGCCAATCCGGCAATTCTAAGCCAGTTGGAGAAGCTTCGCCGCTGGCCGTAATCCGCACGCAGTACGTAATCATCCCGCTCGATGATGTTCAGGATCGTCTCGAAGCGCGCGCAATACCAGTAGCCCGCGATCTTACAGCGCAAAACCATTAATTGATCCAGATACTGCTTGCCTTTGGAAAAATACTCCCGAGCCAGTTCGACCCGATCTCGTACCCAGGCTCGGAAAGCTGGATCACTCACGTCCTCGAGATTCAAGTCGTGATCGCCGATGTATTCGGTGGGAATGTTGATGTATCCTTCGGAAATATCGGAGCGCATGTCGCGCAGCATGTGGGTGATGTGTGCGGCAGTCGCTGCCAGATAGCGGTTCTCCGCATCCGGATAGGCATGTTCGTTGCAGACGAAATACTGGATGGCATCCGTCACGGCGATTCCCAGCCGTGTGGCGTACCATTTGAGTTCTTCCTCTGAGATCGTCCGGCCTTTCCGTTGTGCGTCGAATTCGATGATGGCAAAGAAATTGTGGATGAAAGATTTCAACCCGCTTTTTTCGCGCTTGTCGTTCTGGATGAGATCTGCAATCATCGCTTCTTCCGGCGACAACCCGTCCACCGGCCGCATGCCGTAGAGATCGGCGATCAATTGCTTCTGTCGAGCAACAAACGCCATCCGCTCGGATTGGGATGAGGAGAACTCATCGACAACGTCGTCGGCCCAGCGAAAATAGGCATAGGCCTTCAGGCAGTCGTCCGCCAGGGATTTGTCCGCCAGAAAGCAGGCTGTGTAATAGGATTGCTTGCTGCTTTTCCGCGTTATCGAACGTGCGAGTTGTGCGGTGTCAACCAAGATGACCTTCCTTTCCCGTATTTCCTCTGTTTCATGTGTTACCGATTAGAATCGGAACGTATTTAGTGCTCCGGCTTTATCCCGTCTTTGTCGCCGTAGCGATATTGTGGTCGTCAGCGATGCGCCTGACGACCAGGTCTGCCGATACAAGCACAGTAGGAATGCCGGTTCCCGGATGGGTGCTGGCGCCAACGAAATAGAGATTGTTATATTCGTCGTGTTTGTTGTGTGGGCGCATGTAGCCCATCTGGAAAAGATCGTGGCTCAAACCGTGCGTCGACCCCTTGGTGAGATTGAGCTGGGTGCGCCAATCCTTGGGCGTCAACAACTTCTCGAATTTGATGTGCGCTTCCAGGTCGTCGATCCCCACTCTGGCCAGCCGCTGCAGCACGGCAGTGCGCATTTTCTCGGCGACGATCTCCCAATCGAGCGGTGCGTCGTCGCTCAGGTGAGCCAGGGGCAGCGCCACGGATAAAGATTCTTGTCCCTCCGGCGCTATGGACGGATCGACGTGCGCAGGTGCGTGGACGTAAAAGTGTGGATTCTCGGGAACCGTACCGGGAGCGAACATGGCTTCGAAGCCGCTGCGAACGTCTTCGGCGATAAAGAGATTGTGCAAGCCGAGCTGCGGGTAGCGTTTATCCACGCCCCAGAAGAAGAGCAGCCCCGAACAGCCGTGTTCGCGGTTCTCCAGGCGCTCCCCGAGTTTTCGATCCGGCAGGAGGTGGCTGTAAACGTAGGGCAGGTCGGCGTTGGCGATGACGATGTCTGCCGGAAGCTGCCTGCCTCCGGATAATGTTACCCCGGTTACGCTGCGGCAATTGACTTCGATCCTCTCAACGGGCGTGTTGAGCATGAAGTTCACCCCGTGCGTTTCGGCGATCTTGCACAACGCCTCGACGACGGCATACATGCCGCCCATGGGATACCAGACGCCCTCGGCATATTCGGTGTACTGCAGCAAGGAGAAGATCGCCGGTGCTTCGTAAGGGCTCAGACCCATGTATAAGTTTTGAAACGTGAAAGCGAGCTTCAGGCGTGGGTCCTTGAAGTAGCGTCCAATGTACGTTTGATGCCGCTTCAACGCTCGCAGCCTCAGCAGCAAGAATAGATTGCGAGGCGTTAGAAACGATCGCCAGCTGGTGAAGTTGCGTTTGACCAGGTATTTTTGGGATTGGCTGTGATGGATGTATGCCTCGGATAAGTAGTTTAAGAATCCGGCAAAGCTTCCCGGCTCGATCGCCTCCAGTTGTTTTCGCATGGCCACCAAATCGGAAGTCGGGGTCAGTTTCAAGCCGTCTCCGAAGTGGATCTGGTAGCTGGGATCGACGCGCCGCAAGTCCAGATGGTCTTCGATGCGCTCACCCAGGGCAGCGAAGGTGTCCTCATAGAGTTCTGGCATGAGATACAGCGTGGGGCCGGTGTCGAAGTGGTGGCCCTCTCTTTCGATCGTTCCACAGCGACCGCCCACCCGATCGCATTTTTCCACTACCGTAACCTGACAACCCGCCTGTGCCAGGCGGGCCGCCGTGGCGATTCCGCCGATGCCCGCCCCTACCACTACGATGTTCGGCTTACTCATTACGATTGCACTCCGGTGTCATGTTCTCGCAAATCAACCAGATAGGAAGACTGCGGCTTTTGCGTATCCGGGTCGGTGAGGGAAACCTCGATTTCCAACATTCGTTTGGCAAGTCTACCAGCATTCTGATTTGCATTACCCGCTAACGAAAACGGCTTTTCTTGACCTTCAGATACGGGTGAATTGTAATACTTCCCTGCAGACGTTCCTTGACGCAATGCTGACAACCATCATGGGTTTCGATGTCAGCTACTGGGAACGACACCTGATGATGTAACATCAAGGAAAATTCGTACATCACCAGCCGAAAAAAGCACTTCCGGTTAATGCGCATCGCGGAGCCCATTTGAGCCGGTGTTCACCTGTCGGCAAACAGCGCATTTTAATACGAGTCCGTTGTACAACATCAGGGCATGTATATTATCTATACGGGGAATTAGGAGATAAGTTGTAAGTAGCGATCGAAATAGTCGCAAGATGGGAGTCGAAATTGGCAGGCGTCAATTTCGAGTTCCGAATCTCGTTTTCTATGCTTTCTTCTCAGATTCTTTCAACAGTAAGGCCAGTAAACCGACGGCCAGCAGCGCCAGAATCGCACCGAACAGGAAAGGTGCACCCGCTCCAAATCCGTTCCACTGCCCGATGCCCTGCCACAAGATGCCTGCGATGAGGCTCGCCGGGAAGGCCATCAAGCCGATGGCGGCGTTGTAAACCCCGTAGGCGGCCATCAAAATCCAGATATGTAGATTGGTGCTCGAGCGAGCGAAGCCCAGATAAACCAGGGCGTAGAAAATCCACCCTCCGATCAACAACTTTCGTCGTCCGATGCGATCCGAAAGTGCACCCGCTGGCGTGGAGATCAGCGCATAAACAAAATTGAACAGGATCATGACGCCCAGCACCGCACTGACGGATAAACCGGCGTTCTGGGCACGCAAGATCAGAAAGGCGTCCGATGAATTTCCCAGCGTGAAGATTACGATCACCAGCAGAAAGATGCGGTAGCGGCGGTCGAAATCGCGCAACCGGATACGTGGCGATTGTTTCTTCGGCTCATCCCTGGCCGAGGCGCTTTTCTGCGGGCGTTTTATGTCCCTGGCCCCGAATCCAATCACGAGGACCGCCAGGACGGCGGGGATCATGCTGATCAACACCACCGTCTGAAATGTGGAGCGGGATAGTTGATTGCTGTTGCCCTGCGTCAGAATCACGACCAGCAGCGCCACGATCAGCCCCAACACCGCTCCTGCGGTATCTCCGGCGCGATGCAGCCCAAAAGCCAGGCCGCGCTGGCGCTCATCGATGCTGTCGGCGACCAATGCGTCGCGCGGTGCGGTGCGAATCCCTTTTCCCACGCGGTCCGTGAATCGCACGCCCAAAACGCACGGCCAACGATTGGCGAAATACAAGAACGGCTTGGCGCAGGTCGATAACGCATAACCCAACACCGCAAGTCGTTTCCGCTCTCCCAGCCGGTCCGACAACCAACCGGAGTACGCCTTGAGCAAACTGGCCGTCGCTTCTGCAAGTCCCTCGATCACGCCCACGATGGACGTGCGCACCCCCAGCACGTTGAAAAGAAAGAGCGGCATCAAGTTGAGTAACATCTCGGAGGACACGTCGTTTAGAAAACTTGTGGCGGTCATGACCCAAACGTTGCGCGGTAATCGCTGAATTGCAGGAGTTTTCGTGTTGTTGATTTCGTCGGTCATCGTGAGTCCTTTGCAGTTTCTGGATTAAGGGCCGGAGGGACCGCTCCTCATTCCGGTTGTTCTTCCAATCGCATGTGCTCGCCGATCTGGTCGCTGTGAATCTCGAATTCTTCTGCGCCGACGTGCATCAAGATCTTCCAGCCGGGCGTCGCGACTTGATCGCACGTCTCCCCCTCGTCAGGCAGGCCCAGGCAGGAATCCGGCCAGGAAGTGGGCGTGAATTCGATGACTTCCACATTTCCGGGGATCACGTCCATTCTCTCTGCGAGAAACCCAACCGCCGCGGTCACTGCGGGGGGATATGGCTCGTCAACGGGCGAAGACGGCTGCGTGATCGGATCGCCGAGCAGCCCGTTGAGAAGCATGATCGTCCCGCCGTCCGTGCCGGGGTACGCCACGATCAGACGTCCGGCTGCCCAGATATTTATCCGATCCGGCCACGGCAGAGGCCGCGCGTCGATGCTGCTCCCGTCGGCGGATAGACTCGCGGAGATCGCGGTCCGCGCTTCCACACTCTCGTACTCGTAGACGTAAATCATCGCTGAATTGACTTGAAGGACTTCCGCCGAACCGCCCAGAACGACTTCTCCTTCGGTCGCTGTTTCGCGCAAATCGACGCCGGCATCCTGCAGCGCTTCGATGAAATCCTGCTTGTCCTCGATCTCAACCGACCGGGGTTCGATTTCTTCGACGCAAGCCGTGAGCAAAAGCAGACCGAGGAAAACCA
>Ga0307426_1000795_pt1 | contig 21426 bp, 15 predicted proteins | sample SalMarWE160340MG_FD_202165 | JGI IMG/M metagenome (GOLD analysis project Ga0307426, IMG submission 202165) | Salt marsh sediment microbial communities from the Plum Island Ecosystem LTER, Massachusetts, United States - WE1603-40 | ecosystem: Environmental > Aquatic > Marine > Intertidal zone >...
TGAGATGCGAAAAGTGAGTCTGGAGTTCTGTGTCCGTAATGACATGTAAGCGTCCGATTTTTTTCATGCTCGCTATCCAGGCACCAATAAGTATATCAATAAGTTGCGGCAAATCGCATCAGCAAAATAACACAAGAATATTTTGATGTCAAAATCGGAAATCAACGAAGAAAGAAGAAAACAAAACCTAAGGCTTTTTTTGTAGTTCGATCCAGCCTCTCATGCCATTTTTAAGCTTTCTGGTGAGTAAAATGAGTGTATTGAACAGTAGTGAAATTTGCAATTTAAGATCGAGAGAAGTTTTAAAAATATCACGATAGGATATATTTCCTGTGAACATATTCCAGAGGATCAGTCTGATTTTTTGGGGAGGGCCTGCCTGGTTTTGTTTTTTCGCCAGGGCTAAGTGAGATTGGGTGAGGAGAGGAATAGATGAGATGAAATCATTGACAAGAAAAAGAATTCGTCCATATGTGTTGTCATGAATAATCTGCTTTTTTGCCTGTTTGTAATAGTGCTTTTTTATAGAGGAAGCATGCACTCCATAAAATATTGCGGTTTCTGCGGCCAATCTTGCTGTCAGAAAGGCTGATTCGATGCCGTTCTTGTAGTGTCTTGAGAAACTGGCATCTCCGATCATGATCATCCTGTGAGTGAATGGTTTTTTTGATGGAGAAACAGTTATCTTTGGATAACAAGAACAGTGGGGCTTGAGTGCGGGGATTTTTCCCTTTATATCTTGGAGATTGAGGAATTCTTGGAATATGTCTTTTGTAGCATCTTTTTTCCCAATCAGTGTGACTGTAACGAAGTCTTCCTTGGGGATCACTGTCGCATAACGAATGATGTTTTTATTGGGCATATAAACATGAATAGTGTTCCCGAAGTTTTCTAGGATTCTTTCTCTGCCAATTTTGAGCTCGGCTTGGTAAGTAGAAAGCGTAGATGGCACCCTGTATCCGAAGCCCAAATCTTTGATCCTATTCATCAGATGAGCATTTACGCCAAAAGCGCCGACAATAAGTTCCGCTTTAAACTCACGAGGATTATCTTTTTCTCCAAAGACAAGTGTTAATGGCTGAGATATGTCTTTGGGAAATTTGATATCCCATACAGGGGCAGAAATGACCTCTGCCCCCGAGTCCTGAGCCCAGCTCAGGAGAAAATCGTCGAAGCTTATGATTTCTGGAAATGTCGAATAGCGTGGTCCGTTTCCTCTGAATACAGTTGCAATGGCATTTTTCTCATTCTCTGCACTAGTAAGAAGCAGGCTTTCACCGTCCACATGCAAAGTGTATCCTTCAATCCGGCTGATTATTCTTTTTTCTGGAAGATGAATACCTTCATTTTTCAGCTTCAGATTCAAGCTCTCTGCTATAACCCCAGCACAAAGATTGCATCCCCGCGGACCCTTTTGTAAGAAATCTTTTCCGTCAAAAATAGTGGTCGAAACCTGGATTCCTTTTTCCTGGGCGAATTTGTGGATGAAGTGAGCAAAAAAAGATCCCGCCGGACCCCCACCGATGATGGCAATCTTCGAATCCTTTCCAAGTTTGAGTTGCTCTCTCATACCATTTAGATAGCAGGAGTATTTTTAGTTTTTAGTCATATAAATGTGACTGTTGCATCAATCAATAGTTGACAAATATTATAGTTACTATTATATCTATAAAAGATATTAATTCAATATAGAATATTGTTCCTTTGATTGAGGAAGCATTCAAACGATTTGAAGCGATTTGGAATTTTAAGGATTTCACTGATCCAAATTGGAAAATGGGATTCAACTCCACTTATTGCCACCTATCGCCCTCAGTTGACATCAGGTTATATTAATTTTATAGTATTTGTAATCTTAAATCTTATAGAATTTATTGCATTCTAAATTCTAAAAGAAGAATAACTTCCCCTATAAAGGAGGCTTGTGTAATGAAAATGAGCAAATCTGGAGCTAAGATCTTGGTCATCGATGACGATCCTGATTTCAGGAAAGTAATCTCACTGATGTTAGAATCTAAATCTTACGGTGTTGTTACTGCCAATAATCCCAAGGAAGCCAAGAAGATCCTTATGACAGAGAAGCCCGACTTAATTCTTCTTGACATTATGATGGATTCTATTTTTGACGGGTATTCTTTGTGTAACGAAATTAAAACGTCCGAAGAATATCAAGAATTAAAAGACACTCCGATTATTTTTGTTTCTGCCGTGAAAGAAAAAGCCGGCTCCAGATTAACTTTTGATACAAGTGAACATGGCCTTGTGGGACCGGATGACTACATTGACAAACCAGTCAATCCCGAGGACTTGTATATGCGGATCGAAAAATTGCTCAATAGATAACCGGATAAATACTTAATGTATAAAGTTTTATATTGGATAAATCATAGATTTAAATTATGTGTGTCGTTTCCCAATTTAGAATTATTATCAAAGATGTGCCTCTTAGATAAACCATCGAGAAAATAGAATCGGCGTGTGAATCAAAATTTAGAGCAAATCTCATCGAATTGCGCGAAGGATAACATTTTCGTTTGAGGAGTGGTTCAAACGGGAATCATTATGCTACGAAAAAGCTTAGCTTTAAAAATTATTTTTGTACTAGCAACGGTTCTCGTACTGACGATAGGAATTTTTGCATTCATAAACATAAATCTGCAGAGAAAACATCTCATTGAGGGAATGCGACGAAATGCAATCCGACTGAGCGAGACTATAGAGAAAAGCATCAAGTATGATATGCTGACGGCCCGGAGTGATTATGTGCAGAGAACCATAGAGGACATAGGAAAGCAAGAAGGAATTGAAAATGTTAGGATATTCGATAAAGAAGGAGAAATCATTATCGCTGATTCTATAGAAGAAATTGGCGATATTATCGATAAAAAAGCAGAGGCGTGTTACATTTGTCATAGTGAGAAGGAACCTCTGAAAAGACTCTCTACCCAAGAAAGGACCAGGATTTTTAAATCAGAGGGAGGGAATAGAGTCCTTGGCGTAATCAATCCGATCTACAATGAGCCCGATTGTGCCAATAATGCCTGTCATTTTCATCCCAGGGAACAAAATGTTCTGGGAGTAATGGATATTCTAATATCTTTAGCTCCCCTAGACGAACAGATAGGGATGGGCCGCAGACAAATCTTAATCTACTTTATATTTTCATTCTTTTTTATTTCGATAAGCATCAGCCTTGTAATTTATATATTCGTGAATACCCCTATTCATAAATTGATGGAGGGCACCCAAAAAATAGCGCAAGGGGATCTCGATTATCGAATCGGAAGCCATCATTCTGATGAGATAGGAGAGCTTGGCAAATCTTTCGATGAGATGACCGCAAAATTACAAAAATCCCGGGAGGAAATCGAGCAGTGGAATGTGAAGCTAAAAAATGAAATAAAAAAGGCAACCGAAAAACTCAAACAAACCAATGATGAGTTAAATATGGCAAATACGAAACTTCAAGCACTCGATGATATGAAATCGGATTTTATGAGAAGGATTGAACATGGATCACGGTCCCACCTTTCAGTCGTAAAAAGCTGCCTGAGCCTGGTTCTGGGAGAACACTATTCTCAACTGAACGATCAGCAGAAGGACGACGATGTTAGAGCTGCTTGATGATTTTTTGTTGCTGTCTTATCGAAAATCAACCTTAGGGGCTTATCACATGGAGCCTGTGCAGTTATTAGAAATAATCACAAATATCGTTGCTGAGCTTAAACCTGAATCTGAAAAGAAAAATGTTGCGATCGATATTCGGATTCCTTCAGATTTTCCTCAACTGTGGGCGGACCGTGAAGGTCTAAATGAGGTATTCTCCAATTTGTTGAACAATGCTGTGAAATATAATGGAGAGAATGGTGCGATCAAAGTATCTGCCAAACAAAAAGACGATTTTATTGAGATAAATGTGGCAGATACCGGTATAGGTATTGCTTCTGAAGATTGTCCTAAGATTTTTGATGAATTTTATCGGTCTGCCAATGCAAAATTATACAAAATAGAGGGGACTGGACTTGGATTGGCAATTGTGAAAGAGATTGTTGAGGCCCACGATGGTTGTATTTCAGTCCAAAGTGAGCTCGGGAAAGGATGCAAATTTACAGTATTATTTCCAAAAAGGCGCTTATAATGGCCATGTTGTTTTTTCTTTTGCATATCAAAAAAGCCTCTGCGCCAGCCATGTGTGTTCGATAGCCTCGTCAAAAGGATTCGATTTATCAGCCAGGCATTTATTCCAGGCTTCCGCAAGGAGCTGTATGGCCGCAAGTGACATATCATCGGTTTCTCTTATGGATAAAAAGTTGACTTCGATGATAAAATAAGTAAATTTATTAGAAAAGAATAGAATGTACTGGATTTGGAGATTTCTCATGTTTAAAAATTCTCATGGAAACAGGATGTCTTTGTCTGTCATTATGCTAGTTTTTCTGTGTGTGTTTCTTATCTCCTTCGCTGCTGCCCAAGAGGAGGAGGAATACGAAAAAATAAGTAGTGGAGACTGTATCGAATGCCATGAAACAAGCAAGCATGAGACCAAGATTGCAGATGATATTTCCCATTCCATCCATGCTAGTCTGGAATGTCTGGATTGTCATGCAGATAAGAACACTTCACCGCACAAAGAGGTTTCAGGCTTCAATGTGGGGTGTGAAGGCTGTCGGGCATGCCATGAAAAGCAGAGCGAAGAGTATATCGCCCATGGACGTAAAGAGTACAAAGAATGTGTAGACGCCCCATCGTGTGCCGACTGTCATGGTGATCACGATGTTCTGCCCTCTTCAGTCAAACTTTCAAGGACTCATCCAGCTAATCTTCCCGCTACATGCGGGAAATGCCACGAGGATCTGAACCTGACAAAGAAGTACGAAATTCTGATCGATCATCCCATCGAGATCTATGAGGCCAGCGTCCATGGCCGGGCGACTAAAGGAGGAATATATGTCGCGGCCACTTGTAACGACTGCCATTCCACGGGTGGAACTTCGCATAAGATCTTGTCGCCTGGATATCCGGAGTCTTCCATCAATCATTTCAATATCCCCAAAACTTGCGGCAAGTGTCATAAGGGTGTGGAGCAAGATTATTGGGATGGTATCCATGGTCAGTTAGTAAAGCGGGGTGAATCAGATGCTCCTGTCTGCACGCACTGTCATGGGGAACATGGCATCATTTCTCCCGATGATCCGAACTCGCCGGTGTCAAAAGCACGTGTTGCGGAAGCCACCTGTTCTCCGTGTCATGAATCCATTACGCTCACAGAAAAGTACGGACTGCAGACCGGACGTCTGACGTCATTTATCGATAGCTACCATGGTTTAAAGAGCAAGGCGGGAGACCTTCATGTAGCCAATTGTGCATCCTGTCACGGTGTTCATCGGATCCTTCCCAGCTCAGATCCCACGTCCACGATATATCCAGGCAATTTGAGAGCCACCTGCGGAGAATGTCATCCTGGAATCTCTGCGGCTTTGGCGGCGAGTCCGATACACGATATTAGCGGAAGAGGGCTCCAGACCAAAGCTGCAGAGATCGTCAAGAATGTCTATATCGCGGCGATCATTATCATTATCGGATTAATGGTTCTCCACTGGCTGATCGATCTTATCCGGCAGATTGTTCTCGTGATGAAAAGGCCTCAGGTCCGAAGAATGAGGATTGGAGAAGTATGGCAACACACACTGCTCATGATCAGCTTCATCGCGCTTGTGATCTCTGGATTTGCCTTGAGATTCAGTAATTCGTGGTTGACACAGATCTTTTTCGGCTGGGAAAGAGGCTTTGAATTAAGAGGACAGATCCACAGGGGCGCAGCCGTTGTTATGATTTTTGTCACAGTGTGGCACATTATTTACCTGTTCACCCGAAGAGGACGGGTGTTTTTCAGGGATATGATGCCCAAAATGTCTGATTTTAGAGAATTTGTCCAGCGAATTCTGTTCAACCTCGGCAGGTCCAAGGAAACTCCCCGGTTCAAACGGTTTAGTTATATCGAGAAAGCCGAGTACTGGGCACTCATATGGGGTACAGTGGTCATGATTTTTACAGGACTTTTCCTTTGGTTTGACAATTTTATCGTCCAGATCCTGCCCAAAGGCTTTTTAGATATCACGCTGGTGATTCATTATTATGAGGCCATTTTGGCAACATTGGCCATTTTTATCTGGCATTTGTACTCCACAGTGTTTAATCCTGTGGTCTATCCTATGAATCCTTCATGGCTGACAGGGAAGATGCCCAAAGACATGTACGAACATGAACATTCGGATGCGCCAATAGAGGAATAGGCAAGGCGAATCTCAGATTATTTGTATCCCAAAAGCATGCTGTAGATGATCAGGACGATCAGGCTGATTCCGATCGCAAGGAAAGTATAACCGAAAATCTTAACCAGCATCATTTTTTTTGGGGATATTTCTTTGAGGACGACATCTTTTTTGAGCCTGCCCGATTCCTTCAAGTATTTGTACTCCTCTGGTCGATCTTCCTTATATTCGTCGAGGGGGACCACACCCGTGAAGATGACAGGATCAAGAGGGAAAGATTCCGGACGCAAATGCGTGTTGAAGAAATGGATCGTAAAAATAAAGCCGACAGCCAGCAAGGCCTCATCGCTGTGGATGATCATGGCCACATTGATGAACCAGCCAGGTAAAAGTTTTGTAAAGAATTCTGGAAACCACAAAATCAATCCGGAAAACCCGATGACTCCAACTCCCCAGAAGACAGCCATGTAATCGAATTTCTCCCAGTATGTCCAGCGCCCGTATGCTGGTCGAGGGCCCAAACCTAGGAACCACTTTATAGAGCCGATAAAGTCTTGGAGATCTTTTTTGTTAAACCAGAGAGCTCTGCCTCCGAAGAGCAGCTGACGGATAGTGGCCTTCGTTCTGATCTTTAGTCTGATCATAGAGTAAATGTGAGCGAAGAAGTATCCGAAAGTGATTGCAGCAGAAAATCTATGGATACGCCCAGCCGCCTCTACTCCACCAAGCATATCGGCGAGAAATCTTGCCCAGGGCATGCTCGCAAACTTGAGCATCATTCCTGTCAGCGCCAATCCCATAAAACTCAGAATAACAAAGATATGCATGATCCTGTGTTCTGTGGTGAATCGCTGGATGTAATACCTCTTGTGGATTTTTTCTGCTTTTCTTTTTTCTTTGAGATGTTTGTAAGAACGGGGCATCCACAATAGGGTGTGAACACCGAAAAAGCTGAAGACGACAATGAGCAAACCGGTCATAGCCCAGAAAGTAAAATACAGAATTGGATATTTCTTTTTATCGTGATGAGTGGCATGCGTAAGGTAGCCCGTGAATCGTCGATTGGCATCTGGGTGGCATTTCTGGCAGGTTTCTATTTCCTTGTTGAATCCCACATGGGAATCCGGGTCATCGACTTTAGTGATGTCATGGGCCCCATGACAGTCTGAACACCTGGCCGCTTTTAGATATCCCAGAGTGTAAGCCTTTCCGTGGATGGTCTCTGTGTATGTTTTGGCCAGGTCTGCATGACACGATCCACATTGAAGGGTGACTTCGGCCATAAACTGATCCAGGTGGATGTCTTTGATTTTATGGGCGGAATGGCAGTCTTCGCAGTTGGGAAGTTTCTCGTTTGTTTTTGAGACAGTCGGACTGTGGATGCTGTTTACGAATTCTTTGTAGATTCCCTCATGGCATGTGGCACAAGTTGAGGGAAGGTTTTTATGGTTAATTGATGACCGCTCATCATCAGGTTTCAGTATAAAGTGCGTGCTGTGACAGTCTGTACAGACCGCGCTGGGCAGCAAGCCTTTCTTTATCAGCCCCTGCCCATGCACACTGTTTGAATAATCGACGAGAACAGTGCCTTGATCGGTCTTTATGGTGGCCGGACGGCTCAGCTTGCTATGGCAATCTCCGCAGAGTTCTGGGATTTTCGACCGGTATGTTTTCGCCAGTTCATTCAGATGGGATAGGACCTTATGTTTCCCGTGGCAGTCCGTGCAATAGGGAGAATCCGGATTCTTCTCAAAATAGGCCTGTCCATGACCGCTCTCAAAATAATCTTCGGCGATCTGGGCGTGACAATTAGAGCAATCGACCCGGCCCGCAGTCTCGCAAGGACGATGTCTCTGCGGGTCGATATCCGAGTGGCACTTCACGCAGGGGATGTTTCTGTGTGCGGATTCTTGAGTGTCTTCCTTTCTTACAGTAAGGGAAACCGGCTGGTTCTCGACAGTTTTTATGATGTCCTCTTGTTCATGGCACTTCAGGCATTCCCGGTCTGAGGTTCTCAGAACCAAGCTTGTTCGTCTTATGGTGTGGGGTTGGTGACAATCTGTACAAGCGGGAATGGCTCCCGGTTCCTGTTCCCAGAGTTCGCCCTTGATGATCTTGATGTGCACTTCTTCGATCCGGGCATGACATTTTGTACAAGTTGCAGCAATATTGCGGGCGGACACTGTGGATCTGGAATTCGTATGGGGGAGAATGAGATGGTTTCCATGGCAATCATTGCAGGTGGCTGTGACGATGAGGCCCTGTTTGAACAGCCCCTCTCCATGAATGCTCTGAGAGTAATTTGTCAAAATGTCGTGTTCTGCAATGTTATAAACTCGTGCTACAGGAGCTCCCTCTCGGTGACATTTGCCACAGAGAACCGGGATATTCATTTTGTATGTCCGGGATCTGATATCGCTCCGGGGAAATATGTCATGATCGCCATGGCACTCTTTACAGGTCGGGGCGTAAGGGGCACCCCTTCTCAAGGCACTTCCGTGGATACCGGCATAAAATTCTGCATCGGCGACGTCATGACAGATCCCACAATTGACATTTTCCAGTTGTTCTGGATGTGGAAAATCCTTGACATCGGCATCCTGGTGACAGTCGATACAATCCAGGTTTTTATGAACCGACTCTGCAAATCTCTTAAAATCCACGTAAAGAGAGACTGTCCGTCCCCTTCTCTCTGTCGTCAACTCTCGGTCGGAATGGCAGGCTTCGCAGTCTTCTTTGCTCTGAGATCGCACGGGCCAAGGGAAAAGAACAAAACCCAGAATGATGAACACGATTGTTTTTTTTACAGTCATGAATGAAACTCTCAGCCCATGAATATAAGAATAGCACCCATCTTTTTTGGGGAAAAGTGGGACCGTAAACTATGGTCTTTTTCAGTCTCAGGTCGCAAATATAAGTGAATTCAAACCGTTATTGCTTTTCAGGTACGGGATGCTTGACTTTTTCCCATGCTGTGTCAAAGTCGAAGGGCTTGTCGTGGGGATTTTCATGACAGGAAAGGCACTGCGCTTTTATGGCCTCGGCTGAACCGTATAGTATCAAACCGTTCTTCACAGCTTCGGCTTGGTCCTTCATGATGCTCATCTTTTTATATTCGCTTCCCGGTCCGTGACAAACTTCGCATGTCACTCCCTCTTCTTTAAGCTCGGGTGCTTTTTGGGCAAGGGGAGCATGGCATTTTAAGCATTTTTCGTTCTCGGGAGCATCCGCAGCTAGTGCCTTCGCATCTTCCGAGATGAGAGCTGAAAACGATTTAGAATGTTTCGTGGCCTCCCAGAGGGGATATTGCTGACCCTGTTTTTCACTCTTGTGGCATATTTTGCACTTAGCGGCACCCACATAAGTGAAATCCTGACTGAAAAGCATAAAAGGAACAATGATAAGTAAAATGCCGATTAAAAGGACTGTCTTTTTCAACTCATCCTCCATTGTTGAGATAGAATTATTTCGGATTTTATTATTATAGCAAAATGTGTGCCAAAATAAAGAGGATATTAATTTGCAGTGATCAAAGAAGTTGCGAGCGATAGCAGCAGGATTTTTTAATGGGGTGAAATAGTGGATGGGTCATATCACCCATACGCGGGGAATTTCACCCAGGAGATTTATGGATAGATTTCGATAATTTCTTTTTCATCTGTCTTTTCCTAAGGATTCCACATTTTTTATCAAATTTGTCAGGGCCTCTTCGATATACATAAAGTTGTGAATTCCCGAACTTCCGTCAAGCAGAATGTTCTGAAAAGATCTTTCTGTCCCATGTATGAGGTTTTTTTCTTGTTCAGTCAATGTTAATTTCTTCTTTTCTTTCAAAAGGGACGTCAGAGATGCGGACAGATCTTTTACGGATTGTTCCCATTCTTTAAACGTGTCAGCATAATCCTCTTCATGGCAATCGAGGCATTTCGTCGCGCCGGATCGAAAGATTTTGTTATGGTCGTCGAGGTGACAATCTGTACATTCGGCACCCGCTTCAGACATGATATCTTGTGGAATTTCCAATCCGTTTAGGACTCCCCCCTGATAAAAGGTTTTTTGGATCCTATGGCAACTCTTACAATTTTTCTCAGAGCCTTTGTGGTGACAGGGCGCACAGCCCTTCTTTGTGGCGATGAATTCGCCATGCTTGTGGAGGTTCGAATGGCAGGTGTCACACTGGATATTCTGCTCGATGAGATGTTTTTTGTGGGGGAAATCTAGACCAAAAATTGAAGTGTTGATTTCCTCAATCCCTTGGTGGCAATTGGAGCACTGAGTGGGGATGTTTTTGGCCGGTGCTTCAATTTTTGGAGGTTTGTAGGTGGATTCGATAACACGGAGAGCTTCCAGCATTCTGTTGTAAGCAGCAAAGAGCAGCTCCTGGGAATAGGCGATATTATGGACACTCTTACCCTTATCCACAACTTCGATATTGAACAGCGCTTCTTCCATGAGTGATTCAGCTTTCCTCAAGTCTATGTGCTTCGATCCCTTGACTTTCTGCATCGTGGCATCATAGACAGACCTGATTTGAATCAGTTTTTTTTCGGTTGATGTTTCCCAATCCTTGAGGATCAAGGAAAAACCCTTGCCGTGGCAGGACTCACAGGCTTCCGCCTCGGAAACGAGTGTTTCACCCTTGATGCCATCTCCCTTAGCTTCCTCGTGAAAGATATGACAACCTTTGCAGCTCAGGCCTTTCTCCAGCATGATGTTGGGCATGGGATGAGAAACTCCTTTGCCTCCTTCTCCGGTATACAATATTTTTTGAGATTTATGAAAGTCGGTATGGCAAGATTCGCAATCAGCAATAGAGTTGATATCCTTGATGATCTTGTGCTGAATTTCCATGTGGCATTGGTTACATTCGATCTTGTCTTCATAAATATGTTCTGTATGCATCAGATCAGTATCATTATACTTTTCCAACCGTTCCCTTTCCCCGTGGCACTTGTAGCAGTTTTCTCTGGGAACTTCTCCATCTCCTATGATAGTGTTGCTGTGGCATTTGTCGCAGCTGAAACCGCTGTCGAAAACGAGAGTGTGATTGAATCGAGATACTCCATCGTTGACGAGAGTGTCTTTTGTATGGCAATGCGAACAATCATCGATCCGGGGATAGTGCTCGCTTTTTTTGAAATGGCAGATGAAACACGTGCTTTCGGTGACTGTGATGTGTTCTCCCTGGACGATCTGGGAGTGGCAGCTTGTGCACTGGAGGCGCTTCCCTCTTTTTAGATCTTCGAAATGGATTTTGTGGTCGAAGACAACCTTTTTGAATATGACTCGGCCTTCAAGTAGCCTTCTGTCGTGACATCCTTCTTTCAAGCAGCTCTCATCACGGATCTCTGCCCATGGCTTGGATTTGACGTAGAGCTTAGTCCAGTAGCGGCCCACCATGACGAGTCCCTCGATCTTTTTTCTCAACATGGACCGGATTCCGCCGGATGGAGGATAATGGCATTCATTGCATTCGAATTTACTGTGCGACGATGTTTTCCAGCTTTCGAAAAAAGGCTTCATGTAGTGGCATGTGGCGCAAAAACCTGAGTGAGACGTGAATTCCACGGCAGCTACAAACAGAACAATAATAACTAAAAGGATTCCTCCAAAAATGATGAGTCTCTTTTTTCTTTTTTTATGTTTAATTTCTGCCATCACTTTTTCATTGTGGATATTCAGCTCTGTTTTTTACATTCGATATGGTTAAGTCTGCAGCTTTTTATTATCCTCTTTCTTGATTATCCTATTGTCTTCCTTCGTTTTTTAAAAAGACTCTTTAATCATAGAGTCTATCTAACACAGAGTTTAAGCGTAGCTGTGGAGTCCGGCCAGCAGGTAATTCACGCCAAAATAGGTAAAGAGAGCGGCCAGGAAACCGAATATGGCTATCAGCGCAGACCTGCGGCCTTTCCAACCCATGACGATTCTCGTGTGCAAGTACAGAGCAAAAACGAACCAGGTGATCAAACTCCAGGTCTCTTTGGGATCCCAACTCCAGTAGGTTCCCCAAGCTTTATAGGCCCAGACCATACCGAATACGAGCCCTCCCAGGGTAAAAAGCGGAAAACCGATGGCGATGGTTCTATAACTGATAGAATCGAGCCTTTCAGCTGTCAGCGATGATTTTTCGGCGACTCCCTTTTTCTCTTTAGAATCTGCGACCAGATACATAATGCTCGTGATCAATCCCACAGCGAAAAAGGCCTCACCGAGAAGAGTGATGGAAACATGAAGCCACAACCAATAGCTCTGGAGCGCGGGGACAAGTGGTGTGGCCTCTTTGGGCATGAGTGGCGAAGAGGCCAGAGCCATCAGACCGATCACGATCAACATAAAATACGGGCCGGCCTTTTTTATTTTGAACTTTCCTTCGATAAGGACATAGGCGAATATCGCAGACCATGAGAGGAACGAGAGAGATTCATACATGTTTGTGAAGGGCGCATGCCCGCTCTCTATGGTTCTTAAGATCAGAGCGGCCGAATGGACGATAAGGCCCGCAAACGCAAATGTGTATCCAGATTTAGCGAGGTTTTCTTTTTTTGAAAACAGAAAGGCAAAGTAAAAAAAGGCGGCAATGAAGTAAAGAATGAATGCTATAAGAAAGAGGGTGGATTCGTTCATTTCGATCTCCTTATGGACTCCATGATTTTGTCGAACTCCGATTGAAAATCCTCACGGCTTTTTGTGGCTAACCCACCTGCTACTACATCTGTTTTATTCTGGCTTTCTTCAAGGATCATCTTGATTTCTCGAGGAGGCCAGAAAAAGGCCACAAGTAGGCCGATCATGAGGAAAGTGCAGCCTGCCCATATGAAGTTGACTCCAGGATCTCTAGACAGTTGAATCCCTGAATACTGAGCGGCTTTGAGGTCTTTCAGTTCAAAGGAAAGATCTGTCTCAACATTTGAATGCATGCGGTTAAAATCGGGGAATTTAGCGAAAATCCATCCGGAGAAGACTTTTTCCCTACCTTGCCACCCTTCGATAAAGGCCGCAGGATTGTTGGGCTCGAGTGATCGCGTCGCGATCTCATTGTTTTCTCCAATGATAAAGTCCGGGACAAAATTGAGGACAGCCACTTCAAGGTCTTCCCCGCTGAGCTTCACTTTTTCCCCAATTCCAAGTTCCATCTTTTCAAGAAAATCCGGGTTCTTTTTCTTTTTTGCCCAGATCTCCAGTGTGGGATTTTCCCAGTTCCACCCATAACCGCTTTGATAGAACATAAATCCTTTATAGGAGAGGGGATGATTGACCTCGATGGTTCTAGACAAAATGTCCGTGCTGTTTTCTAAAACCGTGAGCGTGCTTTTCCAGTCTCGGACACTGCCGTTCGGATGATACTCCGTAACGAATTTATCCAGCCGGAGCTTAAAATCTGCCTGGGGGATATCGATCGTTTGCCCCTCGTTAATGTTCAAACTGGTTCGGAATCCGGCCATGCCGCTGATGATTCCACCGCAAATGATGATGAGCAGGCCGAGATGAACGATGTCCGAGCCAAAGAGTCCGAGGCTCTTTTTGCGGGCAAGAAGATAAGTCGTATTTTCATTGTGCTTCTCTTTGAGCCGGTAACGTTTGATTGAGAACACATGTTGAACATCGCCCCTTGTTTTTTCGAGATTCTGGTTCTTTTTAAAACTGGCCTTGATTTTTAGAGAAAGCAGACTTTTTTTCTCTCCAGCAATTTTTGGCTGAAAAGCCTTTTTCAATTTTGGAGAGAGACGGGTGAGCGTACAGATCACGATGTTCACGGCAAAGAGGAAAAGCAGAGAAATGAACCACCAGGATTGATAGAGTTTAGTGATTTCAAGCCTGATGAAAACATTGGCAATGTCTCCATATCGATCCGCATATTCCGCCGGACTTCGATGCTGGGGGATTAATGTCCCCAGAATGGAAGCTAGAGTGATAATGATCAATAAGACTATGGCTAGTCTGACAGAACTGAAAATATTTAGAAATGATTTCATTGGCGCCTGCTCATATAAGAATTAGTAGGTATAATATAGAATAAGTTGCGCTATGACAACAACAAACAGTATTTCATGACTTTCTTTGAAGCGGAACTGTTTTTATTCCAAATAACTGCCTATTATACCATATTTATGGAAATAGTAGGTTATTCTTCCTGCCAAGATTTGCATCTTTAAATCTGTGATGAAATGAATACTTCTTAGCGTCATGGATTGCCCCAATTGTGAAGTTGAGAAAGTCGTTTAAAAGTCTATCATTCATCGCGCTTTTGGGGATATTCCTCTCGCTAAGCAGTTCAATATGGTTCTGGATCTACCGGTCAACGACCAGGGATTATTGGTTGTCTCCATGTGCTGCACGTAGCTCTTTAGCCTTATCTTTGATCTCTGATAGAGAGCGCTGCATCTCGCTCCATCCATACCAGAGGGCATAATCCGGATTGGCGTGGAAGGTCCCCTGGAAGGTTCTCATCCTGTGTTCGAGGAACATCACAAAGAGCTCCAGTTCAATTGGGGTGGGAGCGTCATGGAAGGTGAGAAGGTCAGGGAATGGATGGGCATAGCTTTCGGGTTTTTTCAAGATTCCATCGTTATAAAGTCCCGCAACGATCCGGATCGCTTCGGCCATCAACCGGTCGGCTTCCTTGATCATCTGATCGCCCTTCTCTAATTCGGCCTTGGCAAAATTGAGTGAGTGACAGTCGTTGCAGGTTTTCAGCATCTTGTCCCGTTCTTTCTGCCAGTCTTCCTGAGTCAAACGGGCAACATTGGCGGCTTTAACGACATCGAGGCGAGCGGTAGGATTCCCTTCGGGATCGAGAACGCCCAATCCCTGGAGGATCGTGGCACGATCCGCAGTCCACTGCTTGTCTTCAGGCATGGGAAGCCGGACAGCCAGGAATCCCCAAGCTGTCATCACGGCATGATCGCCTTCCTGCATGTGACATGTCTGACATGTGGGTGCAGCAACTGTATCAGGGAGTGTATTATTCTGCTTGAGCATGTAGCGAACGCCGTGTTTTGAGCCGGAATACATTTCCCACTGGGGATGGTCAAAGCCCATGTGGCAGGTCTGGCATGCCTGGGGTTGTCGTGCCTCTTGGACGGAAAATATGTGCCTGGTATGACAGGCATCACAAGAGGCGACACCAAATCCAGCTCCGGTCTTTTTCAATTCTTGAATTTCTTCTGTAGTTTTCAAGCCGACTTTGTGACAGGCTCCACAGCCCTTCATTCCCTCCATCAACGCGATGGGCTGCCAGTGGGCTGTTGGCATGGCCTTCATGGCTGCCCACGCTGCGGCGTGTTTTCCTGCTTTGAACTGGGCGACCTTTTCGTCATGGCAGTCCGCACATGTTTCGGGCGTCGGGATGCGGACTTTGTCCACATCATAGGGATCTGTATGCTGGTCTCCATGACATACAGAACAGTCCACATCATTCTGACTGTGTTTGCTCAGCTGCCAATCCGAAACGATGTCCGGTGTGACTTTTTTATGACAAGTTATACATTCCTGGGCAAACGCACCCGTATAAAACGTAAAAACGATCAGGACACTCAAAATGCCTTTGTGTTTCAATTTCCCTGCCTCCTCAGAAATTGAATATTTTAAACATCGGTTTGCTACAAATTCTATAGAAGCAGTAAGCTCTTTTCAAGAAAAAAATGAAAAACATAATCTCTCGTGATTCTCTATTATTTTATGAGCGGAAGATGCTTTTGAAGATGGTTTTAGATAGGAAAAAGGCTGAGACTATAAAAAAAAGGGCAGCATTTTCGGATGCTGCCCTTTTTATACTTCACTTATAGCGAAAGATCTGTCAGCGCCATTTGTAAGCGCTGATATCTCCTCCGATGTGTTCAATGGAATCCACGAGCAATTGAGCAATGTACTTGGAGTTGTGGATGTAACCGTGGGGTTCCTTCTTGCTGACCTGGAAGTTGTACGCAGCTCTCAACAGTTTGGCGTCGAAATAGTTATATGCATTCGGGAAAATGGCCTCTCCAGGATCGACTTGGCCGTTGCCGTTGGTATCGACAAAGAAGTACGGATATGCGCTAGAGTCGTAAACAAGGGCGGTTCCGATAACGGTTGCGGCATAGGTTTGGACCTGCGCATACAGGGCCTCTTCGAGACTTTTGATCTCGGATTCGATGGATTCGGTCCTATCTCCGTTTCCGTTGTAATCGGGTGTCGAAGCAGGCCGAATACCGCTGAACTTGAACTTGACGGGATCTGCACCGGGATCCGGTTGAGACACATCCTGTCCATGGCAGTAGACGCAATCTTCAGGATTGGGCTTTTGCACGTTGTGGAGTTTGCCTGTATAGTCATAAACTTTATGCTCACTCTGCGTTCCCATATGGCACTCAATACAGGTGTCGAATTGGCCATTGTGATTGTGCCAGAGTTTCTGTCCCATATACTGTTTGCCGTTGAACTCGTATCCACCGTGAACTTTATTACCGAACAGAACTGCAGCGGTTGGATAGTAGTGAACATTGATGAAGCCGTAAGGCCCTCCTGGTTTTGAGGCGATGTCTTCGTCGATCGACTTTTTCGATTCGCGTCCCTGATGACAATTCAGACAGAGGTTGCTGTTATCACCCATATCTGCAGTCGCACCGGAAGGGAATTCGACTGCGCCAAATTCCCTAACATGGGGAGGCGATGTATGACAGGTCGTACAGAGCATTCCATTGGAAATCTCGGCTGCTACGTTTGTACCTAGTTCTAGCAGATCTGCTAGGCCTACAGCACTGTGGCATTTAGCACAACTAGCCTCAACTTCTCCTTCTTCATCCCAGTGCCTGAAGGCTTCGCTTGAACCGTTGAAATGTCCTTCATCGGTCCTGTGCATCTTGCTGATATCCACGGGATTCTTGAGCTTTATATTCAGGTCTGCGATGGAATCGTAAAGGAGTTCGATGACGTATTTGCCGTTATGGGCAAAGGCATTAGGGTCTTTCTGTGCGACCTGGTAGTTGTAGGCAGCACGGAGAAGGCGTGCACTGAAGTAAGAGTATCCTTCCTCATCGGAGTCTGCGATGCCGTTGTCGTTTGCATCGAAGAAAAAATAGGGATAAGCCTGCGAATCATAGACAATGGGGTATCCCAGGACATTTCTCGCATATTTTCGCAACGCGGAATACAATCTGGGCTTGAACCCCTCGAGCTCGTAATACATACCCTCGGTCATATTTCCATTGCCGTTATAGTCCACAAATGAACCGTAAAAGCGGATGTTTTTGGGATTTCTGACACCGGTATGACAGGTTTGGCATGGTCCATCGATATCGACTTCTAAAGAATGTGGATTGTGACATGTGTGACAGGCGTTGTAACCGGTTATGTGGGAGAACCTGGCGTCATAGGTTTTTCCTTCATACTCATATCCTGCCTTCACAACCGTTCCGAACTGATCGGCAGCAGCCGCATAGTAATGGATATTTCTGAAGCCGAGATCCGAAGATGGTGTGTCGTCATCAGTGAGTTCGGCATCAGCGATGCTGCGATCTAAGCTAATTTTGGATTCTCTTCCCTGATGGCATTCCATACACAAAGCTTCGGGGCCAAGCCCTTCAACTGTTACTCCGGATGGGAATGTCACATCCGAATGGTCACGAACGATCCCGTTGTCCGGGTCTGAATGGCAGGCATCGCATTCAACAGTTGTCCCTAGAGGTTGAGTGCCAGCAGTTCCGGTTTCAATGAACGAAGCATATCCAGGAGTGCTGTGACATTTGGCGCAACTGCTACTCACTTCACCGTCTTCATCCCAGTGCTTGAACGCTTCCGCTTCGGAGTCCGCATGGCCGGATGTGCTCCACAGTTTTTCTGCGTGTGACTTTTTAGATTGGACACCCACCTGGTCGTCGGACATAGCTGCGATCGAGATGAATGCAACCAGCAAGACCACCAACAGGATGCTTAGAATTTGCGGTTTCTTTGTCATGGGTTCCTCCTCTATTTATCCCAACTGTAGCCAAATGATATCTCGAAGATATTGGCGTTATAGTCGTTGAAGCCTGATAGCGGCTCTTTATAATCCACAACCCGGTAGGCCAGCTCTACAGCCAATCCCATGAGGAATTTGTATTCGATATAGGCTTTGAACGTGTTGCGCTTGATCTCCCAGAAACCGGAGTTTTTGTAGAAATTGGCATAGGCACCGAAACTCCACTGTTCATTCAAGTCCCAATCGAGGTAGAAATCCCAGAGTGTGGATTTACCTTCGTACATGATCTCCCAAAGAAACGCTCCTCCAGGTCCGCTCCAACCAGGAGAATATTCGACAGCACGGTCCCCTGAGTGTTTGACATCGATGAGCGCCAATCCGGCAAAAGCTTTGATCTTTTCAGTATGATATCCTGCCCGCAGGTTGAACTGGTTTTTTCTCGATTCCCAGAGCTCATCATAAAGATCGTTTTTGGATTTTTCTAAAGTCATGACTGCTGAGCCGTAGAACTCTTGGAGCCGTACTTTTGCGGTGGTCCTGAATCTGTTGAAACTCATCGGGCTGGCTATAGTGTAAGGATTGTCGTAGGAACCATGTTGATAGTCGAATGTCAGATCAAGGATCCGGGAAGGTGCCCACCGCAGGTTGCCGAAGAACCCATTTTTCGTTGTGTTGTCCTCGTAGTCAACAGTTTCTAAATCTTCACCTTCCAGCTTTCTTTTTTCATTTCGATATCCGAGAGTCAACCCAAGTTTTGATGAGAATTGATACTGGAATCCGGCTTCGATTCCAAGTGTGTTGAATTTGGGTTCAGTTGCCAATGTCGCGCCATCGATGGTCATGGAGCCTTCCTGTTTGAAGTTGTGGGAGCGGACAGCTCCGATCACAGCCAGCTTGTCTGTCACAAGATATGTGAGGTCCAATTCGTAGAGTCCGATCTTGCGCTCGAATTTTCCTGTGCCGCTCATTCTGTAATCGAAAGGTTTTCCCAGGTAATTGACACCGTCTGCTTCTTCTGAGTAATCGAGGTCCATATCCAGATCGCTGATCTGGGCAATCCCTTTGATCAAGAGACCATCGATCGGCCTGGCGTTGAGCTTGAATGTGTGGGTGAGCGATTTAAGATCATAGGGTTGATCCAAGTAAAAATAACTCATCGATGAAGGATACCCTGCACCCTCTCCACCACCGGCCGCTCCGGGAAGGAAATAACTGTTTGTATTTTTGTAATCACGGGATTTTAGCTCGTACACAAGAGAAAACTGCGAAAAGTGAACATCTACACCTACGGCGATTTCATCGGAATTTTCTTCGACAGGTTTATCGAACTCGAATTCGATCCTGTTGATGTCAAGCGTTGTGACACTCATCCCTTTTTTAAAGAATCCGAAATATGAGGCGAAAACTTGGACATTCTTTGATGCTTCCAACGTGAACGATGCGCTGTCCATCGTTCTTTCGAAATCAAAGGTATGGTTGTCATAGAGTTGACCGCCGAACTGGGTCTGGTCGGCATAGAAATAACTGGATCTTCTTCGTTCCCACTTGAATTTATAGCGTCCGTATTTCTGGACGGTGAGGTCGAACGACTGGAAGGGTTCGATGCCCAGATTGCGGACGTTGATATCCAGGCGGTCGAAAAATGCCTTGAGGGTATCTTCAGGTGTGTAACTGAGGTTGAATGAGTGCAAATAGGCTCCTGATGTGAGATTGATGTCTTCTTTGTACTTGGTGTATGCACCGCTGGTGTCGACGAACCGGTAACCGAACTTGAGGTCTCCTTTGAACTTTTTCGTGCCGTCTTCTGCAGAGAGAGAAAATGTCATGGAGAATATGAACACAACTAATAAAACAGGCAATATAATTTTTGTTCTTTTCATTTTGCTCTCCTATTTCAGAAAGATCTTGCTCAGATTGGATCCGTGAATCGTGGCGTGACAGCTTGTGCAATTTGTGGAGTAAGGATCAAACCGAGAGTGCCAATCTGGCGCTGCCCCGTGACAACTGAAGCAGAGATCCGCTGTGCTCTGGAATGTGAGCATGTGCCTGTTCGGGCTTCCATGGACATCATGGCAGGCGGAGCAACCCTCGATCCTCGATGCGTCGTGTTCATAAAGGTATGGTCCTTCTTTATCAGTGTGGCATTTGAAGCAGGCATCGTGCTTGAAGCCACCTAAGCGCTCTCGTGTGGCTGGAACGTGAGGATCGTGGCAGTCTGTGCAGTCCATGATCCCTTCCTGGAGTCTGTGGTGTTCGTTCAACTGGAATTCAGAGAAAACCTCCTCATGGCACACATAACAGGTTTTTGTCTTTCCAACCTTGAGGAGAGAAGGGTTTGTCTCTCCGGAGTGCATGACATGGCAAGATGTGCAGTCCATGGACGCTTTTCCATGGGGGCTTGCAAAGTATGCGGAATTGGATTTTGTGTGACATGTCAAGCATTTGTCAGATTTTGCGTTCGGAATATCTGTGGATTTAAAAGCAAAGATGTTTGCTCCCCCTCCTTCTTCGATGTGCGTCTCGGCATCACCATGGCAGGCTATGCAGCTTTTGTTCACGGCATGAGGCTTCGACATGAATGCTTTAGCCAAGTCTTCATGACAATCGGCGCAAGTATCGATATCCGCTTCTTGAATTACAGGTTTGGCCGCGGATAGATATCCTGCAACGACCAGCGCTAAGCCGATGAGCACGATCATCTGGAGGGAAGGCCATGTTTTCTGTTTTGTGTCTCTTGTGTGCAACATAGACCTCCTATCAGTCGATTTTTCCCTTTATATTTTTTCCTGTTTTCCCTGAGATATAGCCCTGATCTGCTCTGAATCAAAAGGCTTCTCGATGATGGCATGTACGGAAATGCCTTCGATTTGGGGCTCGATCTGTTTTTGAGATTGGGCAGACAGGATGATTATTTGTGTTTCCGGATGAGATGTTTGCAGCTTTTTCAAAATATCGATGAAGTTCTCATCCTCGATTTCAAACTCAGTAAAGATCAAATGGTATGGTGATTGCTCTGCTTGACTGTAAGCATCGTTTATGCTGGATGCCACATCGACGTGATGGCCTTCCTGAACGAGTATTTCTTTTAATGACCATTGGATGAGCTTATCATCATCGATAACGAGCACTCTTAACATGGATCTACCTTTATTCTTAGTTATTATAAGCAATAGTTGTGCCAATTTGGATGATATGCAGAAATAACTGTAATCCATT
>Ga0307426_1000796_pt1 | contig 21424 bp, 18 predicted proteins | sample SalMarWE160340MG_FD_202165 | JGI IMG/M metagenome (GOLD analysis project Ga0307426, IMG submission 202165) | Salt marsh sediment microbial communities from the Plum Island Ecosystem LTER, Massachusetts, United States - WE1603-40 | ecosystem: Environmental > Aquatic > Marine > Intertidal zone >...
CTAACAAAGTGGGCTTTCGATCTATTTATCGCTTCAACCTAAGGTCGTCCTGTGAAATCAAAAAAAATTGATTTCACAGTTAAGGATTTTTATACCTTGATTTCACTTTTCATACGTGAAACCTCTCCAATTTTCTATGCCACACTTTTACGACGGGTATCAATGGAAAAAAGAAAACGGTTGACAATCTGCCAAACTTTGCCGCAATATTCCGAAAGGCAAAAATCCAATACACTGTTGAGTAATTCGAATCTTGGGTAGGGGCGAGGGTTATCCTCGCCCGCACAGAACGGGTAATTTTTCCTATCTTCGTATTGGAATCGCTCAACTTGTATACTAACAGCCTTTGAACCGCAAACCTTGAACCTTGAACCCTAAAACTTGAACGTTTACGGAGGATTGCATGACGGTTGCATTTATCGATGGCCAGGTGATTGCAGGCGACGGACGGATTCTGGAGCATGCAACGGTTCTGGTGGAAGGCAAAAAAATAATAAGAGTGGCCGAAGGCGGCATAACCCTCCCGCAAAACGCCAAAAAAATCCCGCTAGACGGTCTGACCCTTTTGCCGGGATTCATTGATGCCCATGTCCACATCTGCCTTGACGGCAGCCCTGATCCGATTACTACACTTCTAAACGAATCCCAGACCCTAACGACACTGAAAGCCGCCCGGGCCGCCCAAAAAACCTTGATGGCCGGCGTGACTTCCATAAGGGATATGGGCGCTAAAAACGGTATCGATTTAGGCCTCAAGCAGGCCGTTAATTCCGGTTTGATTCCAGGGCCCCGCATGCTGGTAAGCGGCCGGTTGATCTGCATGACCGGCGGCCACGGCTGGCAAATCGGTCAGGAAGCCAACGGGCCGGACGAAGTCCGTAAGGCCGCCCGCGAACAGATTAAAGCGGGGGCCGATATCGTCAAGCTCATGGCCACCGGCGGTGTAATGACCCCGGCGGTTGAACCGGGCAGCGCGCAGTTAACCGAGGAGGAAATGCGGGCCGGCGTCGAGGAGGCCCACAAAGCGAGTAAAAAGACCGCAACCCATGCCATGGGAACTCGCGGTATCCTTAACGCCCTGCGGGCCGGCATCGACAGCATCGAACATGGCGTCTACTTAGACGAGGAAGCGGTTGCCATGATGGCCGAAAAAAACATTCCGTTAATCCCTACTATTTCAGCTCTGTATTTCATTGAAACTAGGGGTGTTGAAGCCGGTATACCGGCCTACGCCGTGGAAAAGACCCTCATAGTCAAACCCCATCATCTGGAGAGTATTCGCATGGCCAGGGAGGCCGGTGTTCCGGTTGCCGCCGGCACAGATGCCGGCACACCATTCAATCTGCACGGGCAGAATCTAAGTGAGATTAAACTGCTGGTGGACTATGGGGGCTTTTCCCCCATGGAGGCCATCGAGGCCGGAACCCGTGTCTCGGCCCGGGTTATGGGGCTGGAAAACGAACTGGGCACCGTTGAAGAAGGCAAGCTCGCCGATTTGGTGCTTGTTGCCGGAAATCCGTTGGATAACATCGACGTACTGCTCGATAAAGACGCCATCCACCTGGTCATGCAAGGGGGAAAAATTGTCGCCGGTGAAGTTTAACCACAAACATGAAGGAGGAAAGGGAGAATGAAAATTACCAACCCATGTATTAAAAGTTTTGTGTTGATCAGCGCAGTAGTGGCCGCGCTGGTACTGTGTCTCACCCCGCTGGAAGCCCGCTCGGAAATCAAGGAATTGATCATTGGCATCGGCGTGGATGCCGACACACTCAATCCCCAGGAGCAGACCACAACCCTGTTTCAAAACATGTGCGATCTAATGTACGACAATTTGTACTTTCAAGATCCGGACGGCAATCTGAATGCCCGTCTGGCGACCAAACACGAGGTTTCGGAAGACGGCCTGACCTGGACCATCCACCTGCGGCAAGGCGTCAAATTTTCCGACGGGACCGATTTTAATGCCGACGCCGTCAAGCTGACCTGGGACCGCATCCTGGACCCCAAAATGCGGGTGCCGCTGCGCTTTGCCGTCGGTATGGTCCAAGAGTGCACTAAAATCGACGATTACACCGTGGTTCTTAAACTCAAATACCCCTTCGCGCCTCTGGCGCCCACCCTTTCCATGGCACTGGTGTCCCCCATCAGCCCGGCGGCCATTGCAAAGTACGGCGAAGATGTGCGCCAGAACCCGGTCGGCGCCGGTCCCTACATCCTCCAGGAATGGGTCAAGGGCGACCGCATCGTCATGGTCCGCAACGAAAATTACTGGGGTGAAAAACCCACCGTGGCTAAAATCGTCTGGAAGGTTGTACCCGAAGCCTCTACCCGCGAAGCCATGCTACGCGCCGGCCAGATCCAAATTTGTTATAAACCGCTGCCGTCCAATGTGGCCGCGCTCCAGGCCGACCCGAACATCAGGTTGGAAATGCCGCTGGACACCCGGACCATCTTCATGGGGCTGAATTGCCAGAAAGGTGTGACCACCGATAAAAAGGTGCGTCTGGCATTCAACTATGCCGTAGATAAAAAAGCGATCGTGAAAAAGATCCTGTTCGGGACGGCCGAACCCATGGATGGACCGGTTTCACCCAAGGTGTTCGGTTACTTCAGAATGGAACAGCAGTATGACTACAACCCCGAAAAGGCCAAACAGCTTTTAAAGGAAGCCAACTTCGATTTTTCCAAAACGGTCCAGATGCGCACCCCCAACGGTCGTTACCTCTTTGACAAGCAGGTTTCCGAAGCGGTTCAGGCCTACCTCCAGGCCATCGGCGTCAAAGTCGAGCTGCGCACCTATGACTGGCCGACGTATGTTGCCGGATTGCTGAAACCCCTCGCAGAAACAGAGCTTGAAGTTTTTCTGCTGGGCTGGGGTCCGCTGATCCTGGATGCCGATATGGGTCTCTACGGTCAGTTTACCTGTGAGGTCAATCCACCCAAAGGGCTGGGCTCGGCCTTCTATTGCAATCCGGAGTATGACGCCATTATGAAAGCCTCGCGCCAAGAACAGGATCCCGAGAAACGGCTGGCGCTTCTCAAGAAGGCCTCAGAAATCGTCTGGGCCGACAGCCCCTGGTTGTGGCTGCATGTGGAGAAGTTCGTCCTTGCCTATTCGAGTAAGATCAAGGGGATGGTGGTAACACCGACCGAAAAATTCTATCCGCAATACATTACGATGCAATAAATGATTCCTAGGATCTCAGCCGGGGCACCCGATTGCCCCGGTTGAGAATTTCTCAGACACTCGGCCGTCCAAAGCGAGTATATCCGCAGAGATATCGAAGCGATTAACTCATTTAATGCCGCAGCGGACAAAGGGATCATCCGACTGGAGGATATTGAGGCGGAGTGTGACGTTCCACCGGCAACGGTGGTTGACTTTGCCTTTAAGCATAACGCGTTCATCCCAGCATACGATGACGGGCTTAGCAATAGAACCAACAATACAGACATAAGGAGGTGCAGCATGCAACATATCATATTGCGGTTGAAAAACATAATATGGATATTGATGCTGATGGCCGGATTGGGATTGATTCTCCAATCCGCCGAGGCGCGGGCCGATATCGCGGAGCTCACTATCGGCATCGGCATCGATGCGGACACCTTGAACCCCCAGGAACAGACTACCTCCCTGCCGATGAACATGTGCGAGCTGATTTTCGACACCCTGGTCTATCAAACCACCGATGCCAAATTGGAACCGCGCCTGGTGGCCGGCCACGAGATCTCATCCGACGGTCTGGTCTACACCCTCAAGCTGCGCCAGGGCGTCAAATTCAGCGATGGGACGCCCTATGACGCCAAGGCATTGAAGCTGACCTTCGACCGGGCTCTCGATCCCAAAATGAGGGTGCCCCTGCGGTTTATCATCAACATGATCAAAGAGGTGTCAATCGTAGATGATTACACCCTGCAGATCACGCTTAAGTATCCGTTTGCTCCGTTTGCCCCGTCGCTTTCCCAGGTCCTGGTCTCCCCCATCTCTCCGGCTGCCATCGAGAAGTACGGCGACGACATCCGCCAGCACCCAGTCGGCGCCGGACCCTATGTACTCAAGGAATGGGTCAAGGGGGACAGAATCGTCATGGTGCGCAATGAGAACTACTATGGCCCCAAACCAACCGTGGCTCAACTGACCTTTAGAATCGTGCCGGAAACAGCCACCCGCGAGGCCATGCTGAGAGCCGGCCAAATCGACATCTGTTACAAGCCGCTGCCTTCAAACCTAGCAGCCCTCGAAGCAGACCCGAATATCACGGTCGAGATGCCCCTTGATACCAGGGTTATCTTCATGGGTTTAAACTGCAAGAAAGGTGTCACCGCCAACAAGCTGGTCCGGCAGGCCTTCAATTATGCCGTCGATAAAAAAGCGATCGTAAACAAGATCCTTTTCAATACGGCCGTGCCGATGGAAGGCCCGGTGTCTCCGATCAACTTTGGCTACCATAAAATGGAGCATCAGTACGGGTACAACCCCGAGAAGGCCAAAGAACTATTAAAAAAGGCCAACTTCGATTTCTCCAAAACCGTGCAGATGCGCACGCCCAATGGCCGATACCTCTTTGACAAGCAGGTCTCGGAGGCCATCCAGGCCTATCTGCAGGCTATCGGGGTCAAAACCGAACTGAGAACCTATGATTGGCCGACCTATGTTGCCGGCCTGCTCAAACCGATTGAAGAAACCGAGTTGGAAGTGTTTCTACTGGGATGGGGACCGATGGTGATGGACGCCGACCTGACGCTCTACGGTCAATTTCACTCCAGCGTCAACCCGCCCAAAGGACTGGGGGCGGCCCATTACAGCAATCCTGAGTTCGACAAGGCCATCGAAGAGAGCCGCTTGGAGCAGGATCCCCAGAAGCGACTGGCGCTCTTAATCAGGGCCTCTGAGATCGTCTGGGACGACTGTCCCTGGATCTGGCTGCACACCGAAAAATTCGTCATCGCCTATAAAAGTAAAATAAAAGGCATGGTGGTCACCGGCACGGAACTGTTTTACCCGACCTACGTCACGATTAAGTAAGCTCATATGTTGAACTATATCATCAAACGTTTGTTTTCCACCGTTCCGGTTTTGATCGGGATATCACTGCTGCTGTTTTTCATGCTGCGGATGCTGCCCGGCGATCCGGCTCAGGTTCTGGCCGGTCAAATGGCCACACCGGAAGAAATAGAGAACATCCGCCAGCAGCTCGGACTGGACCGCCCCATTTACGAGCAGTATGCAGCTTATTTGATTCGGCTGGCACGGCTCGACCTGGGCCGTTCGGCCCGCACCCAAAATCCGGTGACCCAGGAAATCTGGGCCCGCCTGCCGAACACCCTGCTGCTGGCCGTGGTGGCCATTACGCTCGCCTGTCTTTTCGGCATTCCGGCCGGAATTATTTCGGCAGTCCGACCCTACAGCTGGATCGACTATCTGGTAACAACGTCCGCTCTGTTCGGCATGTCCATGCCGGTGTTCTGGCTCGGCCTGATGCTGGTGGTTGTTTTCGCGGTTATCTTAAAATGGCTGCCGGCCGGCGGCACCGGGAGCTGGCAGCATGTTATCCTACCTTCGATAACGCTGGCGGCGTTTGTCGTGGCCTTCATTGCCCGGATGACCCGCTCCACCATGCTCGAAACCCTTTCCCAGGATTTTACCACCACCGCCCGCTCAAAAGGACTTCAAGAACGGGTGGTTGTCATCAAACATGCCTTCAAAAATGCCATGATTCCGATCATCACCGTGGTCGGCCTCCAGTTCGGCCTGCTGCTGGGCGGGGCTGTGTTAACCGAAACCGTGTTTGCGTGGCCGGGTTTGGGTCGTCTCATCGTGGATTCTATCCTGGCGCGGGATTATCCGGTAATTCAGGGAGCAATTCTCATATTCGGATTGCTTTACATCATGGTCAATTTGGTCGTGGATCTCATTTACGCGTTGGTGGACCCGAGAATTCGCTATGACTGACATTGCTGAAAATAGCACCACCGGATCCGGACGACTCACAGACGACAGCTCGCTGCACCGCAGTTGGGCCAAGCTCAAACGCAACCGGGCTGCCCTGGTCGGCGGTGTCCTGATTGTCATTTATGTGCTGAGCGCCCTGACGGCCCCGCTTCTGTTCAGCGGTAATCCGTCCGCCCCGAACCTGATAAATTCTTTAGAGCCGCCCTCCATGAAAGATCCCCTGGGTACGGATGAACTGGGCCGCTCGATCCTGGGACGCATCATCTATGGTTCGCGCATCTCCCTTGTAATCGCTGTGGGGGTGGTTTTTGTCGGGATGATTTGCGGCATACCTCTGGGGCTGATATCCGGCTACTATGGAGGCAAAATCGATTTTTTAATCCAACGGGCAACCGATGCGATGCTGGCCTTCCCTGGTTTTCTTCTCGCCCTGGCCCTTGTAGCGGTTCTGGGCGTTGGGGTTAAAAATACGGTAATATCAATCGGTATCAGTATGATCCCGATGTACATTCGCCTTGTCAGGGGATGTGTCCTGGCGATAAGGGAAGAAGTTTACGTTGAGGCCGCCCGGGCGGTCGGCACCCGGGATGCCATAATTTTACTGCGGCACATCCTGCCCAATGTCATGGTGCCGATCACCGTTCAGACCAGCCTGAGCATGGGTACCGCAATCCTGTTTGCAGCCGGACTGGGCTTTCTCGGCATCGGTGTTCAGCCCCCCACGCCGGAATGGGGTGCAATGCTGGGTTCCGCCCGATCATACCTTTTCCACGCACCGCATGTGGCGACGTTTCCGGGTATCGCTATCTTTCTGGCCGTGCTCAGCTTCAACCTGCTGGGAGACGGCTTGCGTGATGCCCTGGATCCGAGGTTCAAGCTATGATGGAAAAGGTAACCCCGCTGCTGGCAATCAGGAATCTGCACGTCCGTTTTCATACGCTGGACGGAATCGTAGAAGCCGTTGATGGCATCGATTTTGAAGTCTACCCGGGGGAAACACTGGGACTGGTCGGTGAAAGCGGCTGCGGCAAGAGTGTCAGCGCCCTTTCGATTTTGCAGCTTCTGCGGTGCCCGCCGGCTCAAATCCAAGGTCAAATTTTTTTCGAAGGTAAAAATCTTTTGGAACTGAATCGAGAAGGGATCCGGAAAATCAGGGGCAACGACATCTCGATGATCTTTCAGGAACCCATGACCTCCCTGAATCCTGTTTTAAAGATCGGGGAGCAGATTGCCGAGGCCGGCCGGCTGCATAAAAACATGAATCGGCAACAGGCTTGGCGCTGGGCGGTGGAAATGCTGCGCATGGTGCAAATACCGGGACCGGGCTCCCGCAGCCGGCAATACCCGCACAAGTTCTCCGGCGGCATGCGGCAGCGGGCGATGATTGCCATGGCGTTGTCCTGCAACCCGCAGCTCATCCTGGCCGACGAACCGACAACCGCCCTGGATGTGACCATCCAGGCGCAAATCATGAGCCTTATGCAGCGGCTCAAGGATGACTTCAAAACGGCAATCGTGCTGATTACCCATGACCTGGGTGTTATTGCCGAAATGGCCAGCAGGGTGGTCGTCATGTATGCCGGAAAAGTCGTCGAAGAGGCACCGGTTAACCCGCTTTTCAAGGACCCCCGGCACCCGTATACCGTGGGACTGTTGGGTTCGATACCGGTTATCGGTCGCAAAGAGCAAACCGGCCGGCGTCTGCAGGAGATTAAAGGCATCGTGCCCAGCCCGGCGAACATGCCCGTGGGCTGCAGATTTCATCCGCGATGCGGCCAGGCAGTGGACCGCTGCCGGCGCCAGGAACCACCGATGATCCGCCTGGGCGAACACCGCAGGGTCAGCTGCTGGTTGGAGACGGAATGAGTTTGTTGAGTTTATTTGGTTAATTGAGTTGACCGGGTTTAATGAGTTGATGTGATTAAGGTATACGGTGTAAGGTATAGGGTATAAGGCTCAAGGCAGTATATTATATCCAAAATCTAAAATCCGAAATCGAGAATGGCTTTACTGGAAGTTGAAAATCTAAAAAAATACTTTCCCGTCAAAAAGGGAGTCTTTTCCCGCACGGTCGGACAGGTGAAGGCGGTGGACGGGGTTAGTTTCACTTTAAACCGGGGGGAAACTTTAGGTCTGGTTGGGGAAAGCGGGTGCGGCAAGACCACGGTCGGCCGCTCGATTTTGCGCCTCATCGAACCCACCGCAGGCCGGATAACCTTCAACGGAAAAAATCTGCTTGAGTTGGATCGGGAAGCTCTAAGAAACACGCGCGCTTCGCTTCAGATTATCTTCCAGGACCCATTCTCTTCACTTGATCCCCGGATGAGTGTCAGCCAGATTATCGCCGAACCGATTCGCAACCACCTTCATCTTTCAAAATCAGAAATTCAGGACCGGGTGGCCTATTTGATGGAGCACGTCGGCCTGCATCCGGAGCAAAGAAACCGTTATCCCCACGAATTTTCCGGTGGACAACGCCAGCGGATCGGCATTGCCCGGGCTCTGGCATTGAATCCCCTGGTCATCATCTGCGACGAACCGGTGTCCGCCCTGGATGTTTCCATTCAGGCCCAGGTAATCAATCTTCTGGCCCAGCTTCAGGAGCAGATGAATCTTTCCTATCTTTTCATCGCCCATGATTTGAGTGTGGTGGAGCACATCAGCAATCGGGTGGCTGTCATGTACCTGGGCCGCATTGTCGAACTGACAACCGACAAGGAACTTTATCAAAATCCACTGCATCCTTACAGTCAGGCGTTGCTGTCGGCCGTTCCAATTCCGGACCCGGAATTCCACAGGCAGAAAATTGTCCTGCAGGGGGATGTTCCAAGCCCTGCCAACCCGCCGCCGGGATGCACCTTTCACACCAGATGTCCGGAACGCGCGGGAATATGCCCACAGGAAATTCCCGTCTTTAAAAATATGGGCCAAGAACATTGGGTTGCATGCCACCTGAGGTAGACGGGCGTTAACCACTGGGCTCCGTCATTTAAATAAGTAATTGACTGATTTTGGGAGAATTACCTGCTAAATGGATACTTTGAAAATCCAAGCACCAAAAACCAAATCCCTGGCCCAGACCGAATTGAGACTTATCGTGCTTATTCCCTCAACTTGTATACTGGATACATTCACGCATTAATCGAATTATTTAACAGGGTAAATAATTTGGTGCTTGAGATTTGGGGATTTCTTGCCTTATAAAGCATTCTGATACAATGTGGTTTAAATTTTACTTTAACGATAACCTTTTGTTAAAACGCCCCGATTTGACAACGTGGGATTAATTTTTATAGGATACGACTTCAGATAAAGGAGCAAATCATGAACACCACCCGTGATTGGGAAAAGCCGATTCGCAGATTGGAGCTTTTGATGAGGCTCAAGTCTTTCCCGGTGGCCTTCAAGCTTTTCGAAGACCGGCAGGCTATTTCTCAAATTCCGTTTGTCCGTCGGATGAACCACAAATCCACCCTCTGCCAGTTAATCAATCTTGTCAGAAACTTTGACTGGACCGTAGCGGCCGAGTTCGATGATTTTATGTCGGTGGTCTGCCCTTCCATCATCGGGTTGACGGATATCCCCGACTATATGAAAGACGGCACCTTCCGCAGCATCGTGTGGACCAAAAGCCGGAGCGATGCCAAAAAGTATGAGAGCGAGATTCCGCGTCTGCCGATCGGAAGATACGAAGCCGTTGCGATGGCCCCCCTGGTATACAATCCGTTTGATCCTGATATTGTATTAATTTACGCCAATCCGGCCCAGATGATGCTGCTGATCAATTCCCTGCAGTTCGAAAATTACGAGGTGATGCAGTTTTACTGCGTCGGCGAAAGTTCCTGCAGCGACGCCATCGCCAGATGCTACCTGCAGCGTAAGCCGGCCCTGAGCATTCCCTGCTACGGCGAACGCCGCTACGGACACGCCCAGGATGATGAGCTGGTAATGGCAATTCCGGCCGAAATGATGGACAAAGCCCTGAACGGCATGGAGGCCCTTTACCGAAGGGGCATACGCTATCCGATCAGCTACGCCGGTGCGGAAACCGATGTAGCTCACGCTTTTCCGGCAGCATACGGTGCCGAAAATATGATCAATCAGCTCAGAGGCGATGACAACCGATTGCTGCTCGGCGTGACGGGCAGCATTGCCACCGGTAAGTCCACGGTTGCCGGTATGCTGGAAGTACTGGGCGCACTCACCATCGATTTCGATGTCTTGAGCAGAGTGGTGGTGGCGCCCGACAAGCCGGCCTGGCAGGATATTGTCGCTTACTTTGGCGAGCAGGTTTTAGCTGAGGACCGTACGCTGGACCGCACCAAACTGCGTGAAATCGTATTTAAAGATCTCGAAAAGAAAAAGAAACTCGAGAGTTTTCAGCACCCCCGCATCTTTGAAGAATTCATCAAACAGGTCGAGCAGTATGCCCGTGAAGACCCGAACGCCGTCATCCAGGCCGTGGTGCCGCTTCTGATCGAAGTCAATATGCAATCGTTTTTTCATAACATCTTAATGGTCTATGCCTCCGAAGAAGCGCAGAAAAAGCGCCTGATGAAACGGGACGGTTCGACGGAAGAAATGGCCATGAACATGATCAGATCCCAGCTCTCGGCGGATGAAAAGAAGGGATATTGTGATTTGATCGTTGATAATTCGGGCACTCTGGCAGAGACCCGCCAACAGGTGGAAAAGCTGTGGAAGCAATTGAAGAAGATTCAGAAGGAACGCAGGGGGAAATCAGGTAAGCAGTGAGCATAAACTCTTCTAAGGATTTTCAGGCAGCTTGCAGAAAGAAATAAGAGGTGTCAGGTGTCGGGTGTCAGCGCCGCCGCTGGCCGCGGGGCGGCCAGTTTGATCGACGAAGATACTTCTTTGGGTCCTAAAAATTTTAAAGATGTTAACTTAGGCAATTTTGATTGTGGGAGCGGTTTCCAACCGCGATTAACTCGGTTTGGGCAACCCCACGATCGTGGTTGAAAACCACTCCCACCAGCCATTAACTTCAGCCTAAACATGAAATTGGATTGCATGAAGTTTCATACGGGGGAGGCAAGGTTCTATTTTTCACAAACAAAACCAGGAGAACAAGCATGACCATTCGTTTTTTGAGAAGCAAAGTCGTCGAAGTGGAACCACAGTCCGACGGCAGTCTGGCAGTATCGTGGCGACTGACGGACGATCTGCTGAAGGCTGAAGTGAACATCAGGGTGCAGCCGCCGGATCTTGAAATCGTGGAAGCCGAAGCCAAGCTGGACCGGCTCGTTCCGAGGGCCTGGTCGTCGGCACCCGCTTTAATCAAAAAAATCGAAGGCGTCAGAATTGGGTCCGGGCTGCGCAAGATCGTCGGCGGGCTGCTGGGTGGTCCGCAGGGATGCCCGGTGCTGGCCCCGGCGGTGCTTGAGAGTTCGAATGCCGTGATCCTGCATTTTACCCGCCCAGTACTCCAGGCCGGAGAGCAGCTGGCCGGTGATGACAAATTAACTTTTCTACGGGATATGATCAAAAATAATCCCCGCCTGGTGCGAAGTTGTGTGGCCTTTCAGGACGACAGCCCCATCATGCAGGGGCTTTAAGTGATTTAATATTGTCGATTGAATATTGAATATTTGAGGTTCGCCTCCGGCGAATCAATTTTAAAAAACCGATAAAAAAAATGACGGAGCGGCACGCGGCGCAAGCGCCTGCGCTGCGCGAGCGACCTCCACAAATATTCAATTTGCAATCTTCAATCTTCAATTAATTAAGGAGATAATAATGATCACATTCAACCGCAGCCAGGTGATCGGCGCCGAGTTCCCCGATGAGGAGACGGTGCGGTTTAACGGCATCCAGGAAGATCACATCTACAGCATGGAAATCAATATGGATGTGCGCATCGCCGACGGGCAGATCCTGGCCATCGAAGGACGGATGAAGCGTTATACCAATTTTGTCTGTCCCCAGGCCCTGCCGATTCTTCAAAATGCGGTCGGCATGTCCCTGCGCGCAGAAGACTGGGACCGGCACATCATGAAAGAAATCGGCCGCAAAGGCTGTGAGCACTTTGCGGAAATCATCATCGAGTGCGGTCGAAGCCTTGATCAGGCCCACTTGAGCAGAGCGATCTGGCAGGCGCTTGAAAAAGACCCCGATTTAGATCAGTTGGAGTTTATGGAAAAATGGTGTAATTTAAACAAATAATTCGCGTATTAGACACCATAGGATAAATTGGCGTTCGAATAAAATCAAAAGCAGAAAAATTCCCGATTGAGTATTTTACACCAAAAATGGTGTAGCTTCCGTTTGGGTTTATTACCTTTTTTGACCGTCAATTATTAGTTATATGGCACTGCATATCTTGACGTATCTACCAAGGATAATATGAAAGCTGAAGCTTGTGCTAAAAAATCTAGAGACAATATCCCTCTAAATGTAAAGCACAAACTCCTTCAAAAATTGAGCTTCTCGTGTTCTATTTGCGGTAAAATTCCTATTATTTTTCATCATATCGAAGAGTGGGCAAAGGAGCATTCAAATGAGATTGATGTGCTAATACCTATTTGTGATTCATGTCACAGAGGTATTCATGGTGAGGGTGGAAATCTCTTTTCTAAAGATGAACTTTACGAATATAAGAAAAACCCCAAAAGCCCATCGATTTTAAAAGATAAATTGCAATTAGACCGGAAAAAGAATTTTTCGTTCTTTGTTGGAAGTAACTTTTTAGAAAAGGGTAGCAAGGCAAACCTTATTAGATTCCCTGATGGTAGTCATCTAACATCAATTGACATTTCGGATGGAAATTTAAAGCTGAGCATACTTTAAAAATTAGTTGATAATGAAAGATTCTATTTAATCAAAGAGAATGAGTTGATGATTGATCCTTCAGATATATGGGATATGCAATATTCTGGAAATTATTTAAAAATCTGGAAAGTGACAGATGGCAAGAAAAGAATTTTCATAGAGTTAATTTTTAGACCTGAGTTGATAGTCATAAAAAGAATGGAAACAGAATTTAATGGTCACCCGTTTCGAATATATAAGCCAAGAGCTCCACACCGGAAAAAAGTTCTCAAATTAAGAAAAATAATCGATGCTTATGAATCTAAATATAATGAGATCTCAGAGCAAATTGATATGTTACCTAAACAGCATGGAAGCTACAAAGGTATAGATATTGATACTTTTATAAAACAAAGCCGGAAAGACATAATAAAAGCACAATTCGAACAAGCAATATTATACGACCATCAGAAAGAATTTAAGTGGGATTGGCCCAAATATTACGAAGCGGTTCACAAGTTATTTAAGGATTCAGAAGTATTCAATGCAAAAGAGCGAATGACAACTTCACTTCCCAAAGAATATAAGAAAATCAATTTGCATATTGCTGAGATAAAAAAAAAATACAGCAACGACTTCGATGAATTAGAAGGTACAATAGCGGAGTATGGAGGCTTTATTTTTAACGGAACCATAATGATTTGACAAATGTCATATAACAAACGGATTAACTCTGATCCAAAAAGCTCACGCTTTTTGTCCAGGTTATCCGTGCCGTTAGACATAATACAATTGGATTTTTGTATGTTCATAGACAATATTAAATACTTACCTTATTCCATAGAATCTACTGAAAATCTCGAAGCGCAATTTAAGAAACTATTCGGAAATGAATTGGCAAAAAATATTAAGGGAGTAGTCTATTTTTTCCTTTCCGAAAAACCGATACCAAGGTTTAAGGGACACACGGGGACGTCCATAAATAAATAAATTGACACTACCGCGGATCAGTGGTATCCGTGAATTATGCCACGGTCAGCAAGATTGGATGCACCCGGTGTCCTGCATCATATTATTATTCGCGGGATTGAACGCCGGGCGATTTTTAAAAATGATTTTGATCGCGAAAATTTTCTGGAGCGGTTGTCGAGCCTGGTTCCGGAAACGCAGAGCATCTGTTATGCGTGGGTATTTATGTCCAATCATGCCCATTTTTTGTTGCGCAGCGGATCTCAAGGCGTTGCGCATTTAATGCGACGGTTGCTGACCGGATATGCGGTTTCGTTTAATCGCCGCCACCGCAGGCACGGCCCGCTTTTTCAAAATCGTTATAAATCGATCATCTGCCAGGAAGATGCCTATTTTAAGGAACTGGTTCGCTACATTCATCTGAATCCGGTGCGGGCGAAGACCGTGCCGGATCTAAACGGACTGAATAAATACCCCTACAGTGGCCACAGCACGCTAATGGCCCATCAAAAAAGAGCCTGGCAGGAAACGGACTATGTGCTATCGGTTTTCGGTAAGACACCGGCAGCCGCCAGGCGCGGTTACGCCGCATACGTCAAGGCCGGATATGGTCAGGGCCGTCGACCGGAGTTGACCGGTGGCGGATTAATTCGCAGACTTGGAGGTTGGGCGGCATCGAAAAAGCTGCGTTTAAAGGGTCAGGATCGTCTCAAGGGAGACGAGCGGATTCTAGGAGACAGTGATTTTGTGACGTCGGTTTTGGCTGAAGCCAATGAGAAATTAGATCGATTCTATGAGATTAAAAGCCGGGGCTACACCATCGAAAAGGTGGAACAGCGGGTGATGGAAATATTCGGTGTTGAAAAGGATGTGATCTATTCCAAAGGTCGGCGCAGGATTCAAGTGGCCGCAAGAAGTCTGCTGTGTTATTGGGCCGTGCGCGAGCTGGGCCTTGCGGCCACCGAATTGGCAAAACGGCTTAAGATGACACAACCCGCGGTAAGTTATGCTGTCATCCGCGGAGAACGGATTGCCAAAGAAAACAGTTACACTTTAGTCGTATAATTTATTTTTTTTTGGATGTCCCCATAAGACCCTCAGCTTCCAAAGGAACCAGCGAGTTGAGCGCCAACCCGCCATTCAAGCGGACGTCAAACATCAGGCACCGCTTAATTTTCAGTTAGCACCATACTATTTATGAATTTCGTAAGGGATAAAATCTTTCGGCTAATCGTTGACAAGCCTTTTATTGAAACCTTTTCAGCTGATATAAGATGGGTAGATGCAAATCACCCATTGCTGCCCGCAGCCTGAAATGCGTTCAACTTTAAGTAGATCCGAATTTTTAAAGGAATTAGCCAGCTTGAAAAAACAAAGATCTTCACGCAGCAAAGACAAAATTCGCAGCCTGCACCTGGTCGAGCGAAATGTCACGTCATGGGAGGACTTTATCCGACTCGTTTCCGTTAAGCCCCTCAGTGACTGGGCTTTTCGCGGACAAAGCGAGGCCGGGTGGCAGCTGTGGCCCAAGATCAGCCGCGAGCTCCGCAACCGGCGGGTAGCGCCCCGGCACTGGAAGGAACAGGAGCACAGGCTCATCTGGATTTTCCAGCGCAAGGCGATTCACTTTCTGGACAAAGTTCCCGATGTCGGAGACACACCGCAGTGGATGGCACTCATGCAGCACCACGGTGCACCGACACGCCTGCTGGACTTCACCTGGTCCCCATATGTAGCCGCTTTTTTTGCACTCGAATCCAGTGTTTCAGACGCTGCCGTCTGGGCCATCAACGCCCCGCAGATCGGCACATTCGCTTACGGGCCTCACTTCAAGATTGCCCAGCGGCCGCCAAGTCCGGAACAGGCTCTCAGCGAAGTTGGAATTAAGGAACTGGACGCCGTCGCGATCGGAGAACCCTATTTCAAAAACCGGCGTGTTATTGCCCAATCCGGAACCTTCGCCTTCCCCTTTGACATTAAACGGCCAATCGACGCAATACTTTCAAAAACCGAAGGCGTCATAGAGAAGTTAGTGCTTCGCGGCCCGGGACTCCGCAAAAAGGGTCTCGGCGAACTTTATCGGATGAATATCACTTACGCCACGCTCTTTCCTGACCTGGACGGCCTCGCCCGTTCGCTTGCTTTCGAACTTGAGCATCATTATGCTTTCGATCCTACAGAGAACGAAACATAGACAAGCAATGAGATAATTTGACAACAAAAGAGAAGGAGGAATCATGCCTCAACCTGCCAGAACCAAGTGGTGGAACGAGATTGTCAGGGTAGACTCAGTGAAGCTCAATGATTATACCTATTTGCTTTGGGGCGACCGGGTGCGTGTGCTGGAAAGGGACGATCAGACAGGCAAGGTTCGCGTTTTTGCCCGTGGCACCACCGGGTGGCTGCCGGAAGATGCGCTCGGCGGCGAACCGCTGCTTGAGCTTTACATCATCGACGTCGGGCAGGGCGACGGCATCCTTGTCGTTACGCCGGAGGGTCATCATTTGATGATCGACGGAGGCCACCAGCGCTCCCGGCAACAGACAGGTAAAAGCGCTGCGGACTTCGTGGATTGGAAATTCCACAAGGATTATTTATTCTTCAACGAAAGAAACGATCCGGACAAGAACATGATTCGGCTTGACGCAATGATTGCCAGCCACTCAGACGCAGATCACTACGGCGGTCTGACCGACCTTATCGATCGAGAGCTTGAATCCATAGATAATGAACTCGACAGCCAGGGGGTCACCGTGGAAGCGTTTTATCATCCCGGGCTGTGTCCCCAGATGAGCGGTCCCGAAGATCTCGGTGAAAAGGTCGACGGGTATTTCGTCCGGCTTTTGGAGGACCGGAATTCGGCAGAGGAAGGCTTGAAGACAAATCCGCAGAATGCACCCAAAATCCGCGGCTGGTGGCGGGATTTTATTGAAAAGGTCGTGCAGCAGAAAACGGCAGCAGGGGAACCGACTCCGATCATTCGATTATCGCAAATGTCGGGGTTCCTGCCGGGATTCGCTGAGAGCGATGATTCATCCGTGAAGATTCGCGTGCTGGCCCCCATCGAAGTCGATGTCGGAGGTCGGGCCGGTTTGCGCGATCTGGGGGACGAAGGCGAGAACAAAAACGGTCATTCCATAGCCCTGCGGCTGGATTACCGCGACCGGCGATTTCTTCTTACCGGTGATCTCAACGAACAAAGCCAGGAAGACATCATGGCACATTACGCCGCTGAATTTGAAGCCGCCTGGGCGGCCGATGTGGTCAAGGCCTGCCACCATGGAAGCCATCACGTCAACTATAAATTTCTCAAAGGCATCGGTCCATTGTGCACGGTCTTCTCAAGCGGGGACGCCAATACTTACGACCATCCAAGGGCCTGGGTTTTGGGCGCCGCCGCTTTGTCGGGACGCGTCATCGAGGACCCGGCCAGGGCCCGGCTGAGAGCTCCGTTGATATACTCTACCGAAGTGGCCCGCAGCCTGACGCTTGGCTCCATCGACCAGCTGCGCGAATACGACAACCCGCAGTTTTACGGCAAGGAAAAGGAAGAACCCCTCCAGACCGTTAGCGGAAAAGTCACAACGAGCAAATGGCGCACGATTCTGAACCGATACTCGGAAGATGCGAAGGACTTTCCTCCGGTTCCTGCGGCAAGGGTGATGCGACAAATCATCTATGGTCTGGTAAACGTGCGAACGGACGGCAGGCGTCTGCTTATCGCCGTCCGCAACGAGGGAAATCAGTCCTGGGCCTATGAGACCATTGAGCCTGAGGAGATTGCACGGGCGTATCGCGTGATACCGGAGGCAATCAATTAAGGCAGTCCCACCGGCAGGCGATCTGCGATGATAAACGTGTCGGCAACGGGAGGCGAAAAATGATTCGCAAGTGTCGGGAATCAGATTTCAATACCATACTCGAGATCATTAATGATGCGGCCAAAGCGTATCAGGACGTCATACCCGCCGATAGGTGGCATGTGCCCTACATGTCTTTTGAAGCGCTTCGCCGTGAAATTGAAGACAATGTGATTTTTTGGGGCTTTGAGCTGGAAGACGATCTGGTGGGTGTGATGGGCATTCAGGATAAAGGGGAGGTTACCCTGATTCGACATGCGTATGTCCGGACACGACTGCGGAAGCAGGGTATCGGCGCAAAGCTGCTCAAACACCTGGAGCGTACGACCCGCAAACCGATTCTGGTTGGAACCTGGAAGGATGCATCATGGGCTATTTCGTTTTACCAAAAGAACGGATACAGGCTCGTACCGGAAAATGAAAAGAATCGGCTTCTGCGCAGGTATTGGTCTATTCCCGAACGGCAAATTGAAACCTCGGTCGTCCTGGTAAAACAAAAAACGTCCAGGACTGAGCAGCTCTAATCAAAATGCAAAGAAATCATAATTAGTGCCTACTATGATTGCCGGAGAAAAATATGAACATTATTGAATCTCCTTCATCACATTTCAGAGAGGGGAGACGGGCGGAAATCGATACGATTGTTGTTCACTATATCAGCGCGGTGAATATCAACCCGGAAGATCCGTTTAACCTGGAACAAATTCTGGATTTACTGAGAAAGCCCATCAAATACAAAGCGGACGACGGGCAGGTCAATTCAGTGAGGGTTTCCGCTCATTATTTGATTACCAGGCAGGGTGAGATTCACAAACTTGTCGATGAGAAAAATGTGGCCTGGCATGCCGGCATGAGTTCTCTCAGGGGTCGACACATCGGCAACAGCTGCAATGATTTCAGCATTGGGATTGAACTGATGGGCGGGAAAGATTTTGATTATACCGATGAAGAATACCAAGCTCTAATTGAATTAATCAGGGATATTCGAATCAGGTATGACATTGCTAAGGAAAATATTGTGGGCCATGATTTTATTGCCCCGGGCCGAAAAGATGATCCCGGGCCGCATTTCGATTGGGATCGGGTGCTGGCAGGGGTCTAGGCGCTTAGCGGTCATTTTTTCTCCTTTCTCTGCGATCCGAATCCTTTCTCCGGTCGTCACGCAATCTTCTATCAAACTTTACCCCGATTCCGTTGGGACTCAAACGCACCACCCATCCTTTTATATTCATATCTTTACCCGATTGACCCCCCTGAATTAAAAGATTGACCATTTGTCCCAGAGACAATTTGATCCCGGTCTGGATGAAAGCTCCGCCGCGGCTGATATCAGTTACAATGCCCTTATGCTTGGTGTTTTTAGCAGTGAATACGATTTCCCTGCGGTAAAGTTCCCTCAAATGCGCTCTGGGTTCTTTTTTATATCTTGGGTGATTCCCGCTGATGTTTTGTTTAATCAATTTGTTTTTATCTATGGATTTTACAAGCGTGTTATCAGGTTCTAGAAACTTGGCGCCATAGCCATATCGGTAGGCGGAGTCCTGTAAATCCTTGCGCCATTTAATTTCAACCCGGGTACAATTTTCGGACCCGATGCCGGAGGCGCCGGGGTTCTTATTGGCAATATAAATTTCCTCGCCCTGATAAAGGGTTTGATCAGATTCAAAGTAAAGCCCGCTTCTGCTGATATTAAAAATTCTCGCCGCATAAAAATGGTCAGGCAATATATTATCATGCCATATAACCGCCTCATACTTGAAACGCCTTTTTTCTCTTTGATCATTATTAATTATCACGATTCGCCTCAACTATTCCATCATTCCACGACATTTGTCTGCGGCATCCGCGGATTAACTCTGACCGATCTCAAATAACCTGGCTTTCAACAATTGACATTAAGTGTGTGTTTCAGACCATCATATTGAGGCCCACCCGGGCTATTTTGCAGGAAGGGTCCCGGTAAACTCCATTTTTCTCAAGCGATCCAATTCTCTTTTGGCTATCGTAAATATTTCCATGATCGAATCGTTTACCGTGCGCACAACCTCAGGCTTAGCTAATACCCGGGGCGGCGATTTCTGTGCCCTGATCTTGCGCAGTTTCCTGAGATTATGTTCCGAGAGCATCTCAAAGCCGGGCGGCGCGTTTAATATCGCGTTCAATAACAGCTGATTGCCGCCTTCGAAAAGTGACGCTCCAAAATGTGATAGAATCTGTGCTTCGGTCATGCCAAAGAGTCGGTCTCGAATCTCTCTTTCACGCATGAATTGCAATATTGAGTTTTCATCCCGCGCATAAGGCTCCGCCGGTGCCTTTTCGTCTGACGCTTCAGCCACAGTCGAATAGCTGCTTTTATCTTTTAAAACTTCAAGTTTCCGTCCCGCTTTTTCCAGAACCTCTCTTCTTGCATTGCTTTTGGCACCGGCGCCCAGTTTACCATCTTTCTCTATGCGGTCCATTTCCTGGTTGATAATATCGTTTAGATTTTCAATGCTGATGCAAACTTTTTCTATAGCGTCTGCCGCTTCAACCGGCAGCCGCTGCTGGGCATCCTTTAAAATGTGATTGGTCCTTGATATGACAGCCTTTAACATGGTCCTGGACCCTCTTGTTGAAGATCAAATGAATAACAGTGGCTATATCCGAACTGAATATATCAAATATCGGCAATTATTCACTAAACTTTATGCAAATATTTTCTCAAAAATTCTAAATTATGATTTATTTGACAATGAAGGAATTCCCTTCGATATATTGTGGATTTAGCAAATAAGAGACTTCAGAAATTTAATCTGATCTTTGTTGGGGAGATTGTTCGGGTATACCCAATTTTCGCAGAGCGTCAAGATGACGTTCTAAGTCGGCTGAATTTTTATAAGAGTAAACTTCTCGCTCAAATTCCAACGACCAATCGGGATAAACTTTGAGGACTTCTGCAACATGAGACCGGGCTTCATCCTCCCGGCCAAGCATACTATAACCGATAGCCAACCAAGCATGCCCAGCAATCTCAAAAAATTGGTTCTTTTCTGGAGTGACAGCACGATTTTGCTTGTAATCTCATCTATTAGATTAAATAAGTCTGTCATTTTTCTATCGTACTGCTCTGCCCAAAGGTGATGCCCAGAGGTGGCATCAATCAGCTGGGCAGTGACTCGTACCTGCTCGCCAGACCTCATGAGACTACCTTCCAGAACATACTGCACCCCTAAATCCTCTGCGATTTGCTGGATTTTTACGGGTTTGCCTTTGTAAGTGAACGTCGAGTTGCGAGCAATGACAAACATTTCCGAAATCTTGGATAGGGCCGTTATAATGTTTTCGGTGATCCCGTCACCGATGTACTCCTGTTTGGAGTCGTCACTCAGGTTTTCGAAGGGCAGCACAGCGATTGAAAGCTTGTCTGGCAGCGGAAACGCCATTTTATCCAAAGATGCAGTTTCCACTCTCTGAGTATGGCGAAGATAAATATTCCAGCCCGTTAAACCCCCAGCAAGCACAATCAAAATGATAATGGCTGTTACAGCAGTTCTGCGGGACATCCTGCCCATAAACCTTTTTTCACCCAGCACTTTACCAGCAGCTTCTGGTTCCATCAAAACCCGATACACTCTCACCGGCTCGGCAATGTTTTTTACGCTGTGTTCGCCCAAATATTCATAACCGATTTCCAATTTGTTCTTTACATGATCATAGGCGGTTCTTGAGATACAAATTCCTCTCGGCTCTGCAAGTCCTTCTAACCGAGCCGCAATGTTCACGCCATCGCCGTATATGCGGTCGGCTTCTTCGACCACATCGCCCAGATTAACTCCAATGCGAAACTCCATCCAACCTTTTTCAGGGTTATTAATTAATGCTGAATGAT
>Ga0307426_1000798_pt1 | contig 21418 bp, 18 predicted proteins | sample SalMarWE160340MG_FD_202165 | JGI IMG/M metagenome (GOLD analysis project Ga0307426, IMG submission 202165) | Salt marsh sediment microbial communities from the Plum Island Ecosystem LTER, Massachusetts, United States - WE1603-40 | ecosystem: Environmental > Aquatic > Marine > Intertidal zone >...
TTTATACGGTATCAAAAGAAGTCGTAAAAGAAGCTTTTGCGACTGAAGGGAAATCGGAAAGTTTCCAGGAAGACTATGTCCGTTACCTGACTGAAGCGCAATTCGGCTTTGCCGCGGCGGTAAATGGCATAATGCTCAGAGAAAGACCAGCGACAAATTTCTTCATCGGCAGATTTTGGGCTGAGTCATTGATCATGGCAGAAACCGGGGCTCAAACCGGTGCCATTCAAATCGCCGGGTCTGATTCTGTACTCCAGCTGCCATTTTTTATTACAGCTTGCGATTACACACTTATCGGCGAAGAACTCTATGCAGCATCAGCATATCTGTCACGCGAGCCGTTGCTCATGGGTTCTTTAAAAGCACAGGATTACAGCAAGCTCATCGTACTTTTCATACTTTTTCTATTTACCGTACTCTCTTTTTTTAACGTAGATCTGCTATCACTACTTGGAGTGCAATGAAAAGGAAACTAGCCCTGGCCATCTGCCTGATCATGGGTATTGTCATGATGGTTCAATTCTTCATCCCCCACCCAACATCCCTGCAGTTCAATAGTATGATCCTAAAATGGGTCATTATCCTTTCTGCTTTTGCTATGGTGCTGGCAATAGGAAATCTCAGCCGGCATCATGGTTTGATAATAAGAAAAAAGAAAAAAAACTGGTTTTACAGTGTTGTCACACTGACGAGTATGGGCGCGATGGCAATTATCGGATTGTTCTGGGGAGTTGATGCAGGCTCGCTATTCCAGAGCATATACCTGAATATTTTTGCACCGTTGAGCGCGACGATGTTCGCCCTGCTCGCCTATTATATGGCATCTGCAGCGTACCGCGCATTTCGTGCAAGAAGTCTTGAAGCTACTCTCCTGCTCGCCGCTGCATTCATTGTCATGATCGGATTCATGCCTTTTGGGCAGTATATTCATCCACGCTTTCCATCTTTTGCCGAGTGGATAATGCAGGTCCCTAATATGGCATCACAGCGCGGCATATTATTCGGTGTTGCTTTTGGTTCGATCGCTACTGCTCTTAAAATAATTCTCGGGATTGAGCGTTCCTGGCTTGGCGGTAAAGAATGAAGTGGTTTGAAGTCATATCAAAGATCGACCGACGCATTATTTATCTCCTCTTAACACTCTTTGTCATTTTACCTTTGTTTATACCCATTAAGATACCTCAGAATATAATGCCCCAGACACAAAAACTTTTCGATTTCGTCGACTCCATACGACCGGATGATAAAGCAGTAATGCTGTCTCTCGACTATACGCCTCAGACTGCTCCAGAGTGCCACCCGATGGCTCTTGCCATACTCAAACACTGTTTTGCACGGAATATCCCGGTCGTTGGTGTATCTTATGACCCGCAGGGTCCTGGTCTGGCGGTCGAAGCCTTTGCCACAGTCGTTGATGATATTAATCGTCAAGCGAGCATTAAAGAAGATTCGGTGATCTATGGAGAGGATTATGTATATCTCGGTTGGAAATCCGGACGTATCGCAGCACTCCTTGAAATGGGTGAGAGTATTATAAGCGTGTATCCGAGGGATCATTTTAGAAATGCGGTTGATTCTTTTCCCATAATGGCAAGGGTAAAAAACTACAAGGATATTGCGATCGCCATTGTCCTTGCTGCTGCTGCATACCCTGATGATTGGGTGCTCTACCCTCAATCACGTTATGGTATCAAGGTAGGTGCCGGTTTGACCGCAGTCATGGCACCCAAATACTATCCATTTCTACAAACCGGTCAGTTTTCTGGCATGGTCTCAGGCATGAAGGGCGCCGCCGAATATGAACATCTTATTTTTGCTCATGGTTATACTAAAGACCTCGGTACTGCTGAAACCGGCATGAGTGCACAATCAATGATCCACATCCTTATCATCATCTTCATTATCATGGGGAATATCGGGTATTTCTTCTCGAGGAGAAAAAAGTGAGTACTGATCCCTGGATCTGGCTAGGCGCGATCCTTACTCTCATGATATTTTCTTTTTTGTTCAAAGATAATCCGTTCTATAAGTTTGGTGAGCACCTCTTTGTCGGCGTCGCGAATGGTTATTATATCGCGCTTTACTGGCATAATTCGCTGCGGCCTAACCTTGTTGAACCACTCAGTCAGGGGCAGTTAATCTACTTGATACCTCTGCTCCTCGGGCTCATGTATTTTGCCCGTTTCATCCCAAAGATATCGTGGTTAGTACGGATACCAATAGGTTTTATGATTGGCTGGAGTGCTGGTGTTTCTATACCGGCGACATTTCAGGCATTTGTACTCAAACAGCTTGAGGGTACGATAATCACACCATCGAGTTTTACAAATGCTGCGTCTGGAATATGGGCAGCGATAATCCTCGTTGGTGTTGTCTGTACAGTCGTCTATTTTTACTTTTCAAAAGAACACAAAGGTATATTAAAACCAACTGCCAGACTCGGTATTATATTTATTATGATCGGATTTGGTGCTTCTTTTGGTTATACGGTCATGGCCCGGGTAAGCCTGCTCATCGGCAGGATACAATTCCTCCTCGGTCCCTGGCTCGGTCTGATCGATTAGAGCATTCTGTAATCTGTCACCCGTCAATGTTGCTCTTTAGTATAACACATTATACTTTTGTATAATAAACATTGATCATTATCTTGATTGCCGCCTGTTTTTCATCACTTTCAGATGAGTGAACTGGCACACACTTTGCATATTAACGAGTGCAGAGGTGTACTATGAAAAGAATCGTCTGTCTATTAATAATCGCCACTTTTGCCTTTGCTGGTCGCTTTGGACTTGGGATCACAGGTGGTGGTGAATATAAGAAGAACTACGAGACAGTCACGGTTGAAAATATTCACAACCTTTTTTATGGTGCTGAATTCTATATTCAGGCTGAGGCCTTACCGAGCATCTTTCTAAGACCAACAATATCATACCTCCATAACCCCTCCATTTCGTCTTCTATGGCTGGCGTTGGCTTAGGTGTCAATGTCCAGCCAAGGCTCGGTAATTTCCCTATCGCACCCTTTTTCGGCGTGACTGGCACAATGCTCCTTCACAATGATCTCGATGTTACTGAGGCGGTCAGGACTGGACGCCTGAATGAATATATAGAAACTTCTACACCCCAACTTATCGGATCAGGTTATGCTGGTATCAATCTCTTTCTTGGTAGGAGTCTAGCTCTGGATTGCCATTATCGGTACCATAGTTTTTCTCCCCAATTCGGTGTAGAAATGATCTGGGCTGGATTATCTTATAATATCAATTGGTAGGTTCTTCTTGATGATTATGCAAAAGGCGTGAAAGATAAGAAGGTTGGATCTTGAGGAATTCACTCGCTTTGCGCTGATTACCACCACAGCGTGAGATGACTTCCTTGATATAAGCCATTTTAAAGTCCGTAACCGCTTCTTTTAATCCTTTTTTATAGCTGGGTCCTTCTGTTGAATCTACTGAAGGGAGGATCAGGCTTTTTCGGTCGAGGCGCTCCCCACCGGTCAAAACCACTGCTCTTTCAATGATATTCTGAAGTTCCCGGACATTTCCCGGCCATGCATAGGCGAGCAATTCTTGCATCGCCTGATCATCAATATCCTTGATCGCTTTATTCGTCTCTTTTGCATAGATCGTAAGAAAATGCTTGGCTAGAAGAGGTATATCATCCTTTCGTTCTCGCAGGGGCGGAATACGGATCGGAAATACATTGAGCCGGTAATATAAATCCTCGCGGAAAAGTTTTTGCTTCATCTTTTCGTCGAGGTTCTGATTAGTCGCTGCGATAACACGCACATCGACTTTTATTATCTTGGTACCGCCCAAACGCTCGAATTCCCGTTCTTGCAGAACCCGGAGCAATTTACTCTGCGTTTCCAGGGGCAGATCTCCGATTTCATCGAGAAAGATCGTGCCTTTGTTAGCGAGCTCGAAAACCCCTCTACGTAAAGAAGTAGCACCAGTAAACGCACCTTTTTCATGGCCAAACAGTTCACTTTCCAGGAGAGTTGCTGGAATGGCCGCGCAGTTCAGAGCGATGAAAGGTCCTTCACCTCTCTTGCTCAAACGATGAACATGACGAGCAATGAGTTCTTTACCGGTTCCGTTTTCGCCGAGGAGCAATACCGTGCTCGTACTGGGTGCGACTTTTTCAGCGAGTTCAAGCACATCTTTGAACTCGGCACTCGCGGAGATGATCTTATAACGGGCATCGATCTCATCTCTCAATAGATTTTTTTGTTCTTGTATGCGTAAATGTGTTTGGGCATTCTTTATAACCTGAGCCGCTTGGAGTGCTATGATGATCAGAAGTTCTCGGTCATCAGCTGTCCAGGCCAATCCCTTGCCTTTATTAAGAACTTCGATCACCCCGATCGCTTTTCCTGATATATTAAGGGGTGCAGCGATGATCGATTTCGTAGCAAAACCTGTTTGCTTGTCGATTTGAGGATAGAATTCAGTGTCGGAAAGAGTATCATCGACCACCTTGACCTTTCCCGTACGTACACATGCACCGGCAATACCTTTGTCCAAAGGCACGGTAAGGTTCCTTAAGCGTTCAGATACATCTCCTGTGGCACTTGCAAAATATAGTTCGTTAGTTGTTTCATCAAGAAGCAATAAAGAACTCGCTTCAGCTTTCAGCAGATTTTTGGCTGTTTCCATTATGATATTGAGTATCTTTGAAAGCTCCAGAGTGGATGAAAGAGAACTGGCCATCTGGAATAGCATTTCCAGTTCCTCACGTCCAATCTTTCTGATCTCACTTTCCATGGTTCAGTATATCACAAAAACTGCTTGCGTCAACCCCCACACCTAATTGTTCGAAATTTTTTTTAAAAATATCACTTTTAATTCGCCTTATACTCGCAAAAAACTTCGACTCCATACAATAACTGTATCAAGAATTAGGTGTGGGGGTCAACCCGACCCTTGCATTTTGAAATAACTCTATTATACTCCCATTATCGAGGAGGTATTCATGAGAGTGCAGAAAACCAAAGATTATTTTGTCTTACGAATCGAAAAGGGTGAGGAGATCATCAGTACATTAAAACAAACAGCGCAAAACTATAAAATGAAAGGGGCCTTTTTTTTCGGACTCGGTGTAGGTAAGGATATTGTGCTTGGATACTATGACTCGCATACAAAAACCTATGTGAAAAAGGCTTTTGAGGGTGAATACGAATTTACGAGCCTCGTCGGCAATCTCGCCTATGATAAGAAAGAAATAATCGTCCACTGTCATGCTACGATAAGCGATCCCCAGTTCCATGCATTTGGCGGACATTTATTTCAGGCTACTGTACCAGTAACATGCGAGATATTGGTATCTCCTTTTAAGAAATCCCTGAAAAGAAAGAAAGATCTTTCTACTGGTCTGGCTTTGCTCGATTTGCTCGATTGACAACATATTGTTTCTAAATTATACTGAAGTATGAACCTCTTTTTCGAAAATATTATCTCGCGTCGCGATTTCTTGAAAAAAAGTGTTCTGCTCGGTCTGGGTGGTGCACTCCTTAGTAAAATTGTGAAATTCGGTCACGCACAGACTATCGGTTTGATCAAATCACATCAAGCTCTTTATTATAAGAAATTGCCAGATAAAAGCATAAAATGTTTGCTCTGTCCACGTGCATGTATTGTTTCAAATAAAAAAAGAGGATTCTGCCGGGTACGGGAGAATCGCGATGGTGAATATTATTCACTCGCTCACTCAAATCCCTGCGCAGTCCACATCGATCCGATCGAGAAAAAACCGCTTTTCCACTTCTTACCTGGTACAACCGCCCTATCCATCGCCACAGCAGGCTGCAATCTTACCTGCAAGAATTGCCAGAACTGGGACATTTCACAGGCCAGTCCTGATCAAACTGCAAATTTCGAATTGAGCCCAGAGCAGATCGTCGAACTGGCTATCACTTACAAGACCCCGACCATCGCTTATACTTACACTGAACCGACCATTTTTTACGAATACATGCTCGATACGGCAAAACAGGCTAAAAAGAAAGGTCTCCTCAATATCTACCATTCAAACGGTTATATCAACCAGGAGCCGCTCAGCGAACTAACCCCCTATCTTGACGGTGCGAATATCGATCTCAAGGCGATGAGCGATGAATTCTATAAGAATATCACCGGCGGGACTCTTAATCCGGTACTCGACACATTGAAAAATCTGAAAAAACAAGGTGTTTGGCTTGAAATAACGAATCTTGTTATCCCCGGAAAGAATGATTCCGAAGCAATGCTCAAGGATTTATGCTCATGGATAAGACAAGAACTCGGCAGCGATACACCAATCCATTTTTCACGTTTCTACCCGCAGTACAAGTTGCAAAACCTTGCACCGACATCGATCGAGGTTTTAAAGAATGCCGCGGTTATCGCACGTGATTTTGGTCTCGAATATGTTTATATAGGTAATGTTCCGGGCCTTCCAGAAGAGAATACTTACTGCCCGGTCTGCAATACATTGATTATCAAGAGAAAAGGTTACCAGATAACCGAAATTAATTTAAACAAGGGTAAATGTAAATCATGCAATGTAGAAATACCCGGTAAGTGGCAATAATCATAAGAGCTTTAAAAAATATCCGTCGCAGTTATGTTAAAACCACTGGTATCGAAGATCTTTGGTTTTTTCAGAAATTCCTCCATTAATACTTGACAGCATATGCAATATATGTAAAATGTGAGCATGAAAGGCAGCCATTTTAAAGAACAACTGAAGAATGGCAAAGTCGCAAATCAGTATCTCTTGATCGCTGATGAACCGCTGCTCATTGATAATGCGATTAGATCTATACAAGACGTATTACATGTCACTGAACCATTCGATTATGATACTTTTGCTGCCACTGAGACTTCGGTCGAAGATATTCTCCAAAAACTTTATCTCACACCCTTCAGTTCGGCAAAACGCCTCATAGTGGTGAAGCATCTCGAAGAGGTGAAAGCGAAAGCGCTACCCGGGTTGAGCAAGGTTATTGGTCAAACCAGATCACATAATTGCCTCGTTATTACCTATCAACTGGCAAAGGATGCACGCCGTCTGACGCGCCCGCCAAAAAGAATCGTCGACCTCTTCCCGCAGGCAGAACCGGTTCTTTTCAACACCGATAAGAACCTCGTTCATACCTGGATAACGAATAAGATCAAAAAAGATAATATAAAATTAACACCGTTATTGGCCAGTTATCTTGAAGAGGAATTCAATAACGATATTACCGGATTAAAGAATGAGTTTGACAAAATTGAAAATTACCTTTATGAAGCTGGAACAATGGAAGCCGAAGACATGAAAGATATCGCTAAAGGATTATGTAATTTCAACAAATACCAGATAGCAAATGCCTTGGTGAACGGGAGGAAGGATGTTTTAGAGCTTTTCGAAGAACTGCGACCATATATAAGGTACTATGCAGAAATAGTAGGTGCTCTAACGAGCAGCTTTATTTTTTATGTCCAACGTAATAAAAGCGCTAAACAATCCATGGTAGAACTGACCGATGAAGTCGTGAAGATCGACAGACAAGTGAAGAACAGTTCCAACCTTGTTCCCTTAATGCTAGAAGTGTTCTTTTTAAAAAATGCAAAATTATTCAGGAAAGGAGCCATATATGGAAGATAAATGGCAAGAGTTGCGACAGCTCGAAGCGCAGCGCAGCGACCTTATAACTAAACTGGCGAAGATCGACGAAAAGAAGGAAATGGTCAGTGAAGAGGTCTATGGAAAAGTGAAAAACGAATATGAAGAAAAGTTAAATAATATTGACATTCAGATGGGCAAACACATGGACCTTATAAAAGAAGAACTGACCAATATCAACGATCAAGAATTGAAATTGCTCTCTGATGAAAAAGAAATCAACATGCAGATAGAGGAAATAGAATTACGTTATTCGATCGGTGAATATGATGAAGAATCCTACATGAGTTTAAGTGATGAGAAAAAAGATGCTCGCAGTAAAGCGCGTGATAATTTGGAAAATCTTAAAAAACGCAAGAAATGGCTTGAAGATTTCATCGACGTCAAGGACATCGAAGAGACTATCGCACCTGAACCACCAACCGAAACACCTGCCCAAAAACCTGAAGAGGCACCACCTGAACCGGTCGTCGCTGAAAAAGAACCGGAGAATGTCGATACAGATATACAGATCGAAGAGCATATACTCGAAGAAAAACTCCCCGAGGAAGAAACCAAGCTCGATGAACTGATCGTAGAAGAAGAAGCGGTAAAGCAAGAGGTCGTCGAAGAATTGAAAAGTGAGGAAGAATCAGCAGCACAACCGGTAAAAGAAAAAGAGAAGAATGCTCCTTGCCCTAAATGTGGCCACTCAAATGCTTTGGATTCATGGTACTGCGAAAAATGCGGTGCTGAAATCCTTGATTCCCCGCCGGCTAGTTAGCATAGGCTATTACTCAAAAATCTGAAAACCCTATGAAATATCAATCAAGCAAAGTGGAAAAGAAGTGGCAGAAGTATTGGTCGAATAAAAAAATCTTTGTCACCAACACCGATCCGAAAAAGAAATTTTATAACCTCGTTATGTTCGCCTACCCCTCAGGTGATATCCATCTGGGTCACTGTAAAAACTATGTAATCGGTGATGTTTATGCGAGATTTAAAATGCGGCGTGGCTATGATGTACTCCATCCTTTTGGCTGGGATGCCTTTGGATTACCTGCGGAGAATCGAGCGATAAAACTGGGTATCCACCCTGAAAAATCGACAATGGAGAATATAAAAACCTCGGACGAATCACTGAAATTACTGGGGATCAGCTATGATTGGGATCGTGAAGTGATTAGTTGTTTGCCGGATTATTACAAATGGACGCAATGGATGTTCCTGTTACTTTACAAGAGAGGGTTGGCATATAAGAAAAAAGCCCATGTGAACTGGTGTCCCAGTTGTCAAACCGTACTTGCCAATGAACAGGTCAGCGAAGAAAGATGTTACCGTTGTGATAGTCCGATCGAAAAAAGGAAGCTCGATCAATGGTTTTTTAGGATCACTGAATATGCCGATCGTTTACTTGAAGGATTGGAAACCTTAGATGGTTGGCAGGAGAACATAAAGATCATTCAGCGAAATTGGATCGGCCGCAGTGAAGGGTGTGACATTACTTTTCGCACCGCTGATAAGGAAATCGATTTCAAGGTCTTCACAACCCGTCCGGATACGATATTCGGGGTAACTTTCATGTCTATCGCTCCTGAGCATCCCATGCTTGATGAAATAATCAAAGGAAGTCCAAATGAAGCAGCAGTACATGCATATGCCCGCGAAGCTACCAAGAAAACCGAAATTGAAAGAATGGAAAAGGAAAAGGACGGCGTCTTTACTGGCTGTTATGTTGTTAATCCCATTAACGGCGAAAAAGTACCTCTTTTCGTCGCTGATTATGTGCTCCTTGAATACGGCAGCGGCGTTGTAATGGGCGTACCAGCGCATGACGAGCGGGATTTTCAATTTGCACAGAAATATGATCTCAAGATACGAGTCGTTATTAATCCCTCGGGCAGCAAACTCGACATTATGTCGATGGCATCAGCCTATGAAAAACCGGGTATTATGACCGACTCTGGTGAATTCACCGGACTGAAATCAGAGGACGGCATTAAGGCAGTCACAAAATATATTACTGAAAAAGGACTTGGCGGCCCAAGCATCAATTATCGACTGAAAGATTGGCTGATATCTCGACAACGTTACTGGGGCGCACCTATCCCCATAGTATATTGCGACACATGTGGGATGGTTCCAGTACCTGAAGCTGACCTACCTGTACTTCTGCCCAAGGATATCACCGATTTCGTTCCGCACGGGACGTCACCGCTCGGTGGTGTTGCTAGCTTCATTATTACCACTTGCCCTAAGTGCGGCGGAAAAGCAAAACGAGATGCTGATACGATGGATACATTTGTATGTTCATCATGGTATTTTTTAAGGTATCTTGATCCGAAAAACAAAAAGGAGTTTTGTTCAAAAGCTAATGCTGATAAATGGCTACCCATTGATCAGTATATCGGAGGTTCGAGTGAACATGCAACTGGCCACCTGATCTATTTCCGATTTTTTACAAAAGTGCTTTACGATGCCGGTTATATTTCGGTCGAAGAGCCAGCAATCAATCTCTTTAATCTTGGTATGCTCATGAAAGATGGTGAAAAGATGTCCTCATCAAAAGGGAATCTCGTGCCCGTGCGTCAGTTCATTAAAAAACACGGCGCCGATGTTGCCCGTGTGACGATACTTTTTGCAGCACCTCCGGAAAGAGAAAGCGAATGGACCGATGAAGGTGTCACTGGTTCAGAAAGATTCCTTGACCGGGCTTATCGTCTTGTTATTGAAAATAGAAAATTTGTTTCAAAAAACAAACCGAGAAACGTTGCCGCCAATGAAGAAGGTCTCCTTATAAGGATAAATCAGATCATTGCGAAAGTCACTGATGATCTTGAATCCTTCAAATTCAATACCGCGATAGCTTCGCTATGGGAATTAATGAATGAATTATATACGTGTTCAAATAAAGGTGATGTATATGCATATGGATTGTATATACTCGTGCATCTGCTTTCGCCTTTTGCACCGCATTTAGCCGATGAACTTGGATCATTGATCGGCGAAAAAGGAAGTCTTGTCCAACACCCCTGGCCTCAATATGACAAAGCACATCTAAAAGACCTGGTGACCACGATTGTTCTACAGATAAATGGTCGCGTTCGTTCGCACCTTGAAATAAAAGGCGATATTAATGAATCAAAGGTCAGGGAACTTGCGCTGAAAGATGCAAAGATACAACGGCACACAAAGGATAAGAAGATCAAAAAAATGATCTATGTCCCGCAAAAATTATTGAATATAGTCGTTTAAATCAAACTCAGAGTTTTTACTTGGTTCTGGAAAATCCCTTCATCCGCTCGGCATATTCTTTCAATTTTTTATCGACAAGAAAGTTAATGCTACCTTTTTCAAATCCGGTCTTTGTTTTCTTGCCAGCTTTAACGCCGGTGAGTAATTCGATGCCCTCATCGATGGTTTTTACAGCATAGATGTGAAACTTATTTTCTTTCACGGCATCAACGATGTCTTGTCGAAGCATCAAATCATCGATATTACTATCTGGAATGATCACTCCCTGGGTACCAGTCAGTCCTTTCGCTTTACAAACTTCATAAAACCCTTCGATCTTCTCGTTCACTCCACCGATCGGCTGTATCTGACCATTCTGGTTTACTGAACCGGTCACTGCGTACTCCTGTCTGATAGGAACACCAGAAAGAGAGGAAAGTATCGCATAGACCTCGCTGCTCGATGCGGAATCACCATCGATCTCACTATAGGACTGCTCAAAACCCAACGTCGCATCAATGGTCATGGGTTGATCCTGTGCATAACGAGATTTCAGAAAACCACTCAATATTAAAACACCCTTATTATATGTCGGGCCGCCGAGTTTCGCTTCTCGCTCGATATTAATGATGCCGGCTCTACCCAGCGAGGTTTTGGCCGTGATCCTGGTCGGCCGACCGAAACTATAGCCGCCCATCTGATATACAGAAAGCCCGTTCACCTGACCAACGGCACGGTCTGTCGTGCTGATCATAAGAATGTCTTTCTCAATAAGCTCCTGAATTTTATCCTCGCTCATATTGACTCTCCTGCGCCAACCCTGTATCGCCATCCCAATATCATCTGCAGTAATACTTTTGTGCTTTGCTTGACGTGCCCAATAATCAGCTTCGCGTATCATGTCAGCGATAATGTTGAACCTCGTGGAAAGTTTATCCTTGCGTCCTCCTATGCGAACGCCGTATTCGATAATATCAGCTATTGCTTTTTTTGTAAAAGGCAGCAGTTTCTCGGTATGACAGATCGATTTTATGAATGACGCATACTCATTGATATTGCCTACATTTTTTTCCATAACCGTATCGAAATCAGCTTTGACTTTGAAAATTTTCTTGAAGTCTTCATCCTGGTAATAAAGCAGATAGTATAACCATTGGTTGCCGACCATTATGACTTTAACATCAACTGTGATCGGTTCTGGTTTAAGCGCGGTCGTTGAGTAAATATAGAATGGATCAAAGACCTGGATATCAACGACCCCGTTGCGCAGTGTCCTTTTCAGGGCCTGCCAGACACCCGGCTCAGTGAGCGTATCAAAGGCATTGATAACGAGATAACCGCCGTTGGCATGGAGTAATGAACCAGCCTTGATATTTAGAAAATCACTGACCACCATACCAGGAGCTGTAGCGTGGCGCTCGATCGTACCAAAAAGATTTTTATAGGAAGGGATCGTTTCGAAAATGATCGGGATCACATCTGTATCCGCGTTGTCGACCAGAACATTGATCTGATACTCACGTAATTCATCGTCCTTATTCTCTTTCTTTAAGAAACGTTCGAGGTTTGCCATTATTGAATTAAGGACGTCAGTCAGGTATTTATTGATTTTTTTTCCTGCAAAACGTTTTTTAATCGCCTCGAGAAGACTGGCTACAGCCGGTTTCACCATCCATTCATTGAGTTTTTGCAGATCGGTATTCGCCGCATCCTGCACCTCTTTGATACGACCATAGATAGAAGCCATCTCGGTTTCCAGCTGCTTCATTTTTTCTTGGATTTCCTTGTATTTCTCCTCGGTCAGTTTGCCCTCTTTGACCATTGTTTCAACATCCTCAACTTTGGTCGGCTGCCCGTTTATTATCGGGATTATTGCCGGGCGAACAAAAGGACCCATTTGCACCTGGACGACTTTAAACCCCTGCTCTTCAACAGCTTTTTCGAAATCCTGCAGCAATGTACGGTGTTTCTTCTCGTACTTATTGACGATATTCTGTCTTCTCTTCTGGTATTCTTCGCTGTTGAAGACCTGGGGGATATTAGCTTTTAGAGCACCAATAAAACCGGTCATTGCATCTCTGAATTTCGTACCATCACCTGCTGGTAGATCAATGAGATTAGGCATATCCGGGTTTTTGAAATTGTTCACGTATAGTATATCATTGAGATCACCCTTTTTCACTTCGAGTTCTTCTAATAATTTCGTGATCGCCGTTGTCCTGCCCGTACCGACTGGACCAGTAATAAAAATATTATACCCTGGATATTTGACATTGAGTCCAAGTTTTATCGCTTCAATCGCCCGCGGTTGACCGATAATACCTTCGCAAGTGTGCAATTCGTTGAGGGTTTTAAATTTAAGCACTTTTGGATCACACTGCCAGCGGAGTTCTGATGGCTTTAATTCTCGAAATTTCTTCATGTTTGCCTCCATGAATTTTGTCCACGTCGATGATGTGGCTTTAAAATTCTATGTCCCTGTTTCTTCTTAGGAAAAAGCAGGGCTTCCTGGTTAATATTATATTTCATTACTATTACAAAACTTCTATATCAGCTAAGATATAAAAGCCTTTGAGGTGTTATTATACAGAAAATACTGTTACTGTCAATACAGCCCATAAAAATACAGTTATTCAGTAATTATGTAACTAAGTAATTCAAAGATTTGTACTCATATAACCATGCACCGTAATACCCCAATTACTTAGCTATGTCTCCTTGATTCATTGACAGTTTTTGAATTTTCAATATAATTATTAGTGCTTAAGACAAGGAGGTTAATTTGGACAAAATCACAATCAGTGTAATCAAAGCAGATGTCGGAGGATATGTAGGACATTCAAGCATGCATCCGAACCTCATCACCAAAGCAATTCAGATGCTCGATGAACATAAGAACAGAGGTACTCTCGTTGATTTTCATGTTTCAAGTTGCGGAGATGACCTTGAACTGCTACTCAGTCACCGTCTCGGCGATGATTCCGGGGTAATACATGAGATGGCATGGGATGTTTTCGTTGAATGTACTGAAGTCGCTAAACAATTGAAGTTATACGGTGCTGGTCAAGATCTATTAGCTGATGCATTTGCCGGTAATGTCAAAGGTATGGGACCCGGCTGTGCAGAAATGACCTTTGAAGAACGTAAAAGCGAACCGGTTATCATTTTTGCCGCGGACAAAACATCTCCTGGAGCCTGGAATATGCCTCTTTATAAGATATTTGCTGATCCTTTCAACACAATAGGTCTTGTCATCGATCCTTCGATGCATGATGGTTTCACTTTCGATGTCCTCGATATTTTCGAGAACAAAACAGTGAAGTTGAATTCGCCTGAAGATATCTATGATCTCTTGTGTTTGATCGGCGCTTCAGAACATTATATAATCAAAGCAATCTACAGAAAGAGCGGTGAAATTGCCGCAGCAACATCCACCCAAAAGGTGAATCTCATGGCTGGACGTTATGTTGGTAAAGATGATCCAGTAATGATCATTAGATGCCAGAGCGGTTTACCTGCTGTCGGGGAAGTACTGGAGCCATTTGCCATGCCGCATATGGTTGCTGGCTGGATGCGTGGCTCACATTGGGGACCGTTTATGCCGGTGTCTGTAGCCGACGCAAATCCAACTCGTTTTGATGGACCGCCAAGAGTCATCGCGCTCGGATTTCAAATAACTAATGGAACGTTCATCGGACCTCGTGACATGTTTTCAGACCCAAGTTATGACCTTGCTCGACAACAGGCAAATGAAATAGCTAATTATATTCGCCGCCATGGACCATTCGAACCCCAGCGTCTTCCACTTTCTGACATGGAATACACCACACTGCCTGGTGTTCTTAAGAAACTAAAGGATCGGTTCAAGTAAGTCTTTAGCAATAACAATAAGATAATCTTGAAGCTAACATATGATGTATAGTCTGAGCACAATTTCGTTCATTCTCTTCAGTCAGCTCTTCGATCCCGGGGCAACAGGGTATACCTTTGTTAAACTGGGTATTGGCGTTAGACCGGTAGCAATGGGCAATGCTTACACTGCTCTAAGTGACGACGCCAATGCAGTATTCTGGAATCCCTCGGGTCTCGGTCTTGTCAACTCCTATTATGTTTCGGGTATGGGGATGAAGCACCTTACATACTTTAATTACTATAATTTAACCTCAGCTATTCCGCTTGGCAAGATCGGCGGCTTGGGTTTCGGTATGTCGTACCTTTCCGCTACTGATATCGAGTATTCTGAACTTGGCCAAGAGCTTGGTGAATTCCGTAATTCAGATATGCTTTTGAATATCGGTTATGGTAAAGCGGTCGGTCGAAAGAAAATATTCACATTGGGCGGTGCTCTCAAGATCGTCCGCAGCCAGCTTTATACTTACAGCGCCTACGGAGTGCTTGCTGATATCGGGTTGATATTCCATCCCTACAAATATTTTTATCTAGGCTCGGTCCTTAAAAATCTCGGTTCACCGAGACGTTTTATTGATAAATGGGAATATCCGCCAGTTAATTTTCGACAGGGGGTCGCTGTTGTACTCCCTTTCTGGGAAAACCATTTTGCGCTAAGTTGTGATTATTCACTGTATCCAGATACAAAACCTACATTTTCACTCGGCAGCGAGTTGCGAATCCGCTCGCCAAAATTTATGGCATCGCTGGGTCAAGATAAGATCTCAGGGTTCTCATTAATGGGTGGTTACCAGTCGGGTTATGAATCTGGTGCATGGTCGGGTTTTTCCTTTGGGTTTTCGCTTGAGCTAATAATAGCTCCGGACTTATATGTTGATATCGCTGCCCTGCTTCTTTCATATGGTTATTTAGGCTCATCTGAGCGTATTGCGATTGGATTGAATTACGCACCCACAAAAGGGGGTTCCAAGAAGTAGAGTAATCACCCCCGGCATTCCATATAAGAAATCCATCTGCTCCGGCAGCAAGTGATCCATAGATCTGTGCCGATAGATATTCTCCATCAAAACTCTGCGTACGTAAATCAAAACCCTGGATAAAAGGAACGACTTTTACATGCCCGGGAAGTTTTTCCCGGGCCTTTATCACCGAATCAAAATAAATCCAATAATTGCGCCAGTATTCATCTTCCTCGCGTTTGAAACTCCAGCCAAAATGGGATGGATAAAGCATCGGATACAGGGCATCAATGTATTCACCCATTTTTTCAACATCCTGCCCCTCATTCCTCAAGCTATACCATACCGCAAAACCAAAACAGCAAACTCCTATCTCGGCTTTTTCACCAATGCTATCCCTGACATCTTTAAGGAATTCAAGAATCGGCGTATAGCGGGATCCCTCAACATCGGTCAATCTGATCCTTCCGAGTTCACCGTCCGTAGGGAAGCGGATATAATCGAATGCGACTGATTCAAGACCGAGCCCGACGATCTCCTTGGTTATTGAAAGTAAATAATCCCGTACCTTCTTATTATAAGGATTTGTCCAGGCAAGACCCTTGGCATCGAACCAGATCTCTCCACTATCATTGAGGATCGCATAATCGGGATCTGAACCGAGATATCTGTCACGAAAACATACGATACGGGCGATAACTTTGACTTTATGGAGCTCGGCATTTTCCAGCAGATAATCCAGGTCGATATAGCGCTTCACAGCATCGAGCTTCTTGGCTGATTCAAGTTTTGAGCGGTATGCCAGGAATCCGTAATCGCTCTTAAAATCAACGATTATCGTGTTGATCAACCCTGAATCCGCTTTATCAAAGACCTTTTCAAGGTAGGTCTTCTTGCTCGCCTGATAGGGATTAATATATACCCCACGCACCACATCGCCGGCACTGATGTTAAATGTGCTGCAAAGGACAAGTATTACAAAGAGGTTCATTTTTCTTGCATCTGGTTTTGCCAAGTTTCACTAGAAGAGCATGGAATTCATTATATATTTTGCTCCTTCTCGGCAGGTTATGCTCAAATAGTAAACGGATATTATCATAAGGCTCATCATAGTCAAAGTAACCGTGACGTGAAAAAATCCTGCGGGTATATGCATCGACTACGAATATCGGTCGATCGAGTGCATAAAGAAGGATAGAATCGGCTGTTTCCATGCCAATCCCTTTTATGGACAGGAGTTCTTTCCTCAGACTTTTCAGGTTTCTCTTTTTCATCTGCTTTATGTTTGCCTTGTATCGGGTAACATAATATTCACAAAAAGCCAGGAGTCTCTGTCCCTTTAACCGGTAAAACCCAGAGGGTTTAACCAGTCGGGTAGCTTTCCTTTTATTCTTTAGGAGCTTTTCAGGATCGAGCAAACCAGCAGCTTTTAGATTGTTGATCGCTTTACTGACATTCAGCCAATTGGTATTCTGAGTCAGCACCGCACCGGTCATTATCTCAAACGGTGTATCAGCTGGCCACCAGTGTTGGGAACCGTGTGATTTCAAAAGAATATTATATATCTTGGTAAGCCGCCGGGCAAGTATTTTTTTTGTTTTGGGCAATGCTACCACTTCTAAAGATCCTGACCCGATGGTTTTGTCAAGGAGCCTTTGTTTGGCTCTTATTCCACCCCGTAGTCAATAAGGTCAAATATGCCATCTTCATTTTCAAGGCGGAACAAACCGACGTCAGGTGCGTAGGATTCAACTACACCGATCGTGTCAATATACATCGTATCAGGCGAGATGATCATCTCGATAGTATTTATTTCAACAGCATATACGTCACCATAACCGCTGATATTTTCAAAACCTGTGATCAGACCTTGCAAATAGAACTTTGCTTTGATCCAGGCACCGGCAACGAATATTGAATCGACAAGTGAATCTTGCCACGCATTACCATCGACGAGTGGTAGTTCAATACGCTCAATGAAGTTTTCAAGAATAATATGATCTTCGCCATTGAAATTGTATACCGCGATCGCATATTCCATGATCGCATCCGGGTTTTTGACGAGATTTCTTGTATAACCACCATAACTGACCGGATAACATTGTATTTGCAGTAGCGTATCGATCGTTTCGATCTCTACGAGCATCGTATCTTGATCGCTCGCCATTTGCCACCAGTTACCTTCCTGGTATTGGAAATAGTCTTTTGAAGCACGCTGTATGATACTATCACCACAACCGACAAACAATAAAATTATCAAGATACTGGTCTGCGTCACTCCCTTAGAAATCATAGCCAACCCCCAATTTTGCACCGATAAATCCAGCATGAGTCTGACCATCAGTCGTCCCCTTATAATAGAATTTCGGGTAAAAACGTAAATTGTCAGAATATATATTTACAAGAAACCCAAATGAGTAGTAAAAAGCCATCCCTGATTCATCACTATGACTATGTTTGCGCTGCGTGTATTCAGGTCCGAACTCGATTGCCGGTGAAAATAACCAGTTTTTTTTGGTAAGACCAATATCCAGATCATAGAAATATAGCGTATATGCGGAATTTTCCACAGTATAGTAGGACATCCCGGCACCGAGCGATAGATCCACGACCTGGAAGTGGCGGTTAACATACAGAGAAAAAGTGATACCCGAATTCAGGTCTTTAAACCCGACTGCCGGCATACTATAACCACCCTCAACACCTACAGATAAAGCAATTAAGAAATATAACATAGTTAATAATATATGTAATGATAAAGATGTCAAGACTTACCAGATCGAAGATTGGTTTAGGTTTGGATGCTAGGATATTTAATGAACTAATTTTTTCCCGCCTCATAACCCAAACCCATGATCAGGAAAGAAACCAGATACTAAGAATTAAGAAGCAGGAAAAAAGAATCCTTATAGTAATTTGGTAATTAAGTTATTAGTTATTATGTAATTATTTAGCTACTCAATAACTCCTCCTGTATTGGTTGACTTACTTCTAATGACGAATATAATTCTTAATGAAAGCATTCGTTCTGGAAAAACAACAGCGCCTGGAACAACACCCTTTAAAATACAAGGAAGTTCCGACCCCTGAACCAGATGTTAATGATATACGTATCGCCGTGAATATTTGCGGTGCTTGCCGGACCGATCTCCACATCATTGAAGGTGAACTCCCCGCCCATAAATTACCGCTTATCCTCGGTCATCAGATAGTCGGTGTCGTCGAAAAAATAGGCCGTGATGTAACCTTTTGGAAACCTGGTGATCGTGTCGGTGTACCATGGCTCTTTAAAACATGCGGCAAATGTCAATTTTGCAGATCAGAACGCGAGAACCTATGCGATAACGCGATGTTCACAGGTTATGATGCTGATGGCGGTTTTGCCGAATTCGCAGTAATACAAGAGAACTTCGCGTATAAACTGCCTGAAAATTATACTGACATTGAAGCCGCACCTCTGCTTTGTGCCGGGGTGATAGGATATCAGGCCTTTCAAAAAACCGGTCTTAAAAATCGCGGTAAGCTCGGTCTATTTGGATTCGGATCCTCAGCACATATTATCCTGCAGGTCGCGGTGAATCTCGGTCTTGAAGTTTATGTTGTCTCGAGGACTCAAGAAGAACTTGATCTGGCTATGCAGCTAGGGGCAAAGTGGGTCGGTCATATCGACGACGATATGGGCATCTTGCTCGATGCTGGTATTGTTTTCGCACCGAGCGGTGAGTTGCTTGTGAAATCACTCAAAAAACTGGAAAAAGGTGGTCGTATTGTCTGTGCCGGCATCTATACAACGCCTTTGCCAGGCTTTGACTATTCACTTATCTGGCCAGAAAAATGTCTCTGTTCAATAGCCAACACTTCAAGAGATAGCGTACGTTCTTTTTTACGCATCGCAGCTGAGATCAAGATTAAAACCAGGGTGAATGAATACCCCCTGGCTGATATCAATCGAGCTTTATTGAATATAAAGAATTCTAAAGTTTCAGGTTCGACAATACTTATAATATAATCACCTAGCAAATTTATTTTATTTTGTATCGCCTGATTTCTTCTGCAGGAAGTGCCGTGGTGTAGTCGCCTCAGCCTGAGGCAGACAGGTGATTTATCAGGCCGCTCAATAAATTGAGTAACGACATCATTTTATTGATAAAAAAAGCGGGACCATTTTGGTCCCGCTTTTAATCCAACTGCTACACTTATTTCATTAGCACGATATTTTCTGAGCATGCAAGATCGCCACAGGTCAAACGCACAAAATAGACACCATTGGGAACATTAACACCCCTTGTATCTCGACCAGTCCAGGTAACTGTATAGGAACCGGCTTGCTTATGATCGTCAACAAGAGTATTTATTAACTGTCCAGCTCTGTTATAAACCTGCATCTTAACATCGCCCGCGATCGGTGTGTTATAACTGATCGAAGCGGATCTCACAACAGGATCCGGTGCAACGCTGAGATATAATGCACGTGCGGGCTCTTGCCCTGGTTTCTCTTGGATGCCAAGAACACCAAAAGCATCGAGCATACTATAAATCATCATCTCCTGCTGATCCGGCGGTGTGCAGGTTCGAAGATCCATGGACCAGAAAGCACTCACCCAATCACCAGCCCCTGGATAAAAAATACCGACTACCTTACTCGAATCTGTATCCTCTAAGACTCCGTGCGCTGTGGCATCCGGAATCAATTCATCTGGATAGAATGGATTTGACGCATAGTCAGGCACATTATATGTGGCGTATCCTGATAATTCATTGAGCCCGGCTACATTACAGGAATCACACGGAAAAGCATAATCCTGATTGGCATCCGCCATATGGAAATAAATACCCATCCAGGCATAAGGCACACCACTCCAGAGAGCATCCTGACCAATAAGCCAAACCTTACCGCCATTATCCATATATGTACCGAGGTTATTCTGGTCATTTACGGTAAGAGCTGCGGTATCTGTCCACCAGTAATCATAGACATTCCATATCACCAGCTCATAGTTGAGCATTGTATCAAGAGGAGCACCATCATCACTAGGTGATAAAGTAGGACCATACCAGCCATAATTACCAGTGCCCAGGATATTTGTAAGCAGACCATCCCAGACTGGATCGGGCTGGACTCCTGGTCCAAACGAATTACATATGTCCTCGACAAAAAGCACACCGCCCTGACGTAGGGCTGGTCGATATGGAGTTTCACCCATATCAGTAACTCTCTGCGTTGGTCTATTGTCATCATTATCAGCTTTGGAAAACGGATTAGCAAAGCCGAGAGTCAATGACACAACACAAACCACCATAACGAATATCTTTATTGAATGTTTCATATAAACTCCTTTCAGCCTATCAGGCTATGAAATTATATTTAAAACTCCCTATTTGTCAAGTACTTATTTATAATTGTGTTGTCGTGTTAATGATTCGGGCTTAAAATAGTAAGCCTTGCTTGACAGTGAATCACTTTCAGCTACAATTAACAGTGATAAATATCGATAAAAAAGTACTGTTTCTAGCTGCTGTCATTTTTCTCACTGCTCTCGGTGTACGCATTATAAATCTCGAAATCACGAAAGACAATCCATTTTTTAATTACCCAATAATGGATGAAAAATATCATGATGAATGGGCACAGGAAATCGCCAATGGTGAATTTTTTGAAAGAGTTCCATTCTACAGAGCGCCCGCATACC
>Ga0307426_1000799_pt1 | contig 21402 bp, 20 predicted proteins | sample SalMarWE160340MG_FD_202165 | JGI IMG/M metagenome (GOLD analysis project Ga0307426, IMG submission 202165) | Salt marsh sediment microbial communities from the Plum Island Ecosystem LTER, Massachusetts, United States - WE1603-40 | ecosystem: Environmental > Aquatic > Marine > Intertidal zone >...
TGAATGTCCCCGTTTGACTCGCCAAACTTACAGCATCCATCTCAAATTCGAAATTCCCCACACCGTCGAAGAAAGCTGAAGGTTTCCTATACACTTCCTCATCGGGAAAAGTTACACCGACCTGCTCGACTCGGTATTTCATTAAAGCGACTGTGCTAAAATCGAACACATTCCCACTTATCCACGGAGCTGAATAATTATTTGGCGAGTAGTAGGTTAATATGCTGGGATTCGTCGAAGGCTCAAAAATAGTGATTTGTGGTCCGGATTCGGAAGAATACAGCACCACGCCTACTTCTTTGGTATGACCGTTCTTATCGGTGGCTGATACAACGATGGGTATAATTGAGCCGACACCCCAGGGAACGTCGAATCCGGTTTCGAAGTACGGCGCTGGCAGTGCTGCAGGATCGAAGACAAAATCCTCAGGATAGAGAAAACCCTCATTTTGGGAGATATACAGTCCGCTCCCGCCTGGATCTAGGTCATCCGAACCATCCGAACCATCGAGGTCGAGCGTACCTTGCCAGGGTTGTCCGCTCACACTCCAATACAGCGTTTTCACCTCATCCGCCGATGTAGTAAATGTGCTGGAATTAGATACGGTACCGCAGATCAGGATATGGGTTGACCCCTCTCTGAAATTGGTGATTGTATTCCCCGGTTCATCGAGTACGATATGCGGCCCCGGACTTTCCAGCAAAGGGAGCTGCTTGATCGTCACATTGTTGTTCAGGTCGGTGACTTCGATATCGATATAAAGAGGACCGTTGAGCAGGATAGGATTGATGGTTGAAAACTCGAAACTGAACATTCCGGATGAATCATCCCAGGTGATTGTTCCGGTTCCACCCGCCGGATCCTGAATTGCATTTCCGTCAGAGGTGATAATTATCTTGCCTCTTCGAAAATCATCGTTGGCTACATCGTAGGAGATCGATTGAATCAAACCCTGAGCATCCCCGTGTGAAAGGGAATCATCCGCTATGATTCCCTCTACCAATACTGTGGAGGTGTAGTGGTCATTCGCCTTTGGGGTAATTACAGTAATGGAGGGTGACAGGCTGTCTTCTACGGCATTGACCAGCGCCATGTCGATTGCGCGCGGGCAGGAGGCCAGACCGATAATGGCTACAAATACGAAGAGCCGCACCACGAAGACAGAGAAATCGGCTGTATTGCGTCTACCAGGAATCATGGTTTTAATCGCAGACAATCAAAATCTCGGGAATCAAAAATTGGAAACGAGCAGCTGCTGATCGGTACACGCGTGAGCAGGGGACAATGGCGAAGGGGGCAGCCATTAGACAGACATAAGGCCATATAATTTGTTGCGGGTACCGATTTTATGTTCATCTGATGCATCTACATAAAAGAACTATATAGCATTCTTAGGAGAATCACAAATTAAAATAGGAGTTCCTTAAATCCATTTCCGTGACCTCCGTGATCTTTAGTCCGACAAGGTCTATAAGAACTATGGAAACCCGGATTAAAGTCCGAGTTTCCTATTTTGAAATGTTTCCGTGAGTTCTAATACGAAAGCACATTGTTCAAACGGTGAAGGAAGAAAGAATCACAGATCAGCTTTTCTCCCCAAACTCCGCTCTCCGCTGCAGTCAATCTCTATCAAGAATATCGTCCAAAGCGTCGTTGACATCGTGGTGGGGACGGCTGTAAGTGATAAACTTATCCGTCATGGACAGATACTGGGCTGCAATCCAATCGGAGGACCTGATTAAGCGGAGAGCCGCACCTCATTGAGGATTCCCTGAAAATGACAGACAGCTCTGCCGTCCCAGGCTCCTATGATGACGTCCTCAGCTGATGGATAGATCGAAGTCTCCATGCAAGGCGAAACCGCTCTCTGTATGCCGTCGGCATAGATTCGGAGTTCCGTCCTCGTGTACACACCGGTGATGTAGTTCCACACGTTCCTTAGTTCCGGGTCGGTGGAATCGAGAATACCTCCAGGGTCAGTCAGCGCGCCGTCTCCTGACACCATCACGAAGGCTAGGTTCTCATTGGCAGGACTGCAGCGTGAGCTGAAATGTCAGGCGAGACTATGATGGTATGATGGGTGCCGAGCAGGCAACCCTAAGGGACCTCTGAGGGGACGCTTCTCCAATACTCTCCGTGTCCTAGCTCCCCGGAATAGTTGCCTTACCATGTCCACAGTGACCCATCCGACTTGAGCGCCGCCGGGGCTTTTGAATTGGAACATGAATAAGCTTACCGATCGTAAAATTGAGACCCCCCCCTCTTTTTTACGCATGCCACGCATAGACCATGTGACAACCTTTGCGTAGGAGAAAAGTGAAAACCCGTTCAAATAAAAAATTTCGGAGGATGTCTTGAGGCGGCTACCGATGCATCTGAAACCGGCCACCCGACGTTGGATATACAACCTCCAGCGAGAATACGAGCTCGAGGATCACCACCTGCGTCTTTTGATCCTGGCCGGCGAAGCATGGGACAGGTGCTGCCAGGCGAGGGAGCTGATCGAGCTCGAGGGCGTGACCATCAAAGACCGGTTCGATCAGCTGCGCCCGCACCCGGCCGTAGCGATCGAGAGAGACAGCCGGATCGCCTTTGCCCGGATGCTCCGGGAGACAGGGCTCGAGGTCGAAGGGGCTGAACCACCACGGGCGCCGAGAGTCGGAGGGAGGAAATAGAGACATGCCCAGGAAGCGAAGAAAATCAGTTGGGCGGGCAGCAGTTCAGCTGGTGGATCCCGCCCGGTTCGATTCAGCGGAGAACATGGATCTGGTTGATTGCCTGCTGCGAGGTGACCGGGCTTTCTGCAGGCTGCTCGATGGCGCCGCAGTCTTCGAAAGTGAGGAGGAGGAACGACAGACCTGGTACCTGAACCGGGACATGCTGCTCTCCCTGCAGACAGGACAGCTCTCCGAAGATTTCCGGATCTATGTCGGAAACAGACCCTGGGGTTGGTGGAAATACGGATCCGGCCTCGGTTCGGAGATCTGGAGCGATCCGGAGCGGTTCGGGATCAACTGGCAGCGCTGGCAATACGATTTCTTGAAGGAGCACAATCTACTCTTCCCCGGCGAGGAGGAAGCGGTGCTCCGGCTGTGCGCCTGGCTCCTCGAGCAGCCGCGGTACGACGTCGATGATCCCCACCTGCAGTATTGTTTCACCGATGGTGGGGAGGCGGAACGACAACGCCGGCGGGAGGTCCGGAAGGCCTTAATCCTCGATGATTGAACCCTGCCCCGCTTTATTGCAGACGTCTGCAAATCCGCAACGTTTGCGGTTTTGCAGGGTGGTATTTGAGGTCCACCTGGCCGGCGAAAATCGCTCATAGACAATCCTCGGATCTGTTTTTTCTCCGATCCGATCTATTTCCTTGAGAAATCGAGAATTACTGCAAAACCATGCGCAAACCTACCCGATAATGCATACCGAATATCTCTGGTCATTGGAAAATCGATCCTGGAGGCCTCCAGCTGCGAAATTCGCAGCATTTTATTTGAAAGTACAGGAGTGGTAACCTATAATAAAGTGTGAAGGGGAATCCTTTTGCTATCTGTAGAACTAGGATTGTTAGTTGCTGCAGCTTCTAGTGCTACCTTTGCTTTCATAACTCATCGAAATGCGATAAAGGCAAGGCAACTACAGATTGTCTATGATCTTTTGTTTGAATACGGAACGTTTCATATGCGTACAGCAATGAGGAGCCTTCGCGAGTTTCATAGAGAGTGGACGAAAAAAGGTAACAACCTACAAGCCAGATATGAAAAAATTAAAGAAGATGAGGAAGAAGAATGTGAAAAGCGGCCAGTATTCGAAAAGACACAGTGTCTAGAACATACACTTCACAGTCAACGCTGTTTAGTATCGCATTTCTATATGATCATGAAAATGACACTTGATAGAAACCTGGTACCAAAGAAATATATATTCCGATATTGGAATAGTGTTACCCTGAAAGAAATTTTGGACATTATTGATCCACTTGGATACGACAAGGACAAGAGATTGAGATCTCTATATGATCAAGCTGTTGAATACGCGAAGAGACACCCAAAGAAGGAGGTGCTTGTAGACAGGTGAGAAAAAGCGTTGACTGGCCGCCCTAACGGGACGAAATTCTAAGGGTGGCCAGGGATAGTCTCCGGCTAGCTACCGGAGGCGAACACCGGTTCCAGTCCGGCTTCCCTGGCTTTCGTTAACTGGAAGCAACTCAACTGGAGGTTGCAACCATGTCTCAAAACAAATCCAATCAAAACGTTCTAATCACAATCAGGGTTTCCCGGGAGTTCTACCGGATCCTCGAGGGAGTAGCAAAAGCACATGAAACGTCGATCGAGCGATACATGCTCGAATCGACTGTTTACAATTTGGACACGGATCTAGAGAGACCGGCCGGACCGGTGTTCGGACTCACTGAAACATCGGATTATCAACCTCAGCTCCGGGACCTGCTCGGGGGCGCGGCATGAACACGTCCCTGCACCTTGTCAAACCGGAAAAGCCGTCCCGATCCGACCAGGACCTGACGTTCTGGCAGAAGCTGATAGACATACTCCAAACGGTCAGGGGGACGGATAAGGAGAAGATAGCCCGGCACCTGGCCGATACCTTTGACGTCTATAGCAAGAGCTGAGAGACCGTAGCCCTCGGATCTGTGGATCCGGGGGCTTACTTGTCATAAGTGATCTTATGACTACCACGTTGTGATATATCCTCCAAGTCTGTAATAAGACCCTTTTACCACAGCAACAATAAGACGCTTGCAGGACTTTTACAGTTGCGCTTCAAGACTCTATACTGGATGTATGATGGACTTTCCATAGGTACACAAGACGTTTTTCACAAAATTGAAAAAAGCCAAGTTTCTAGAACCATTTGAAGACGTTATCTCGAAACTCGATGCTGAAGGGAAAGAGATAGCATCAAGTTTTAGATATAACTTGGACGCTGTGATTACTGTGATTAGTATCCCGTTGTCGATTGCTCAAACGCACTATGACGTTAGTCGGCTAAATGAACTTTTAACTATGGAGTCAATCAAAAGAGCGAAATGGGAGGAAGAAATTGTAAACGATCCGAAGAAAGAAGAAAAAGACCTTCAGAAAAAAAAAGAAATTGTAGCGGCTGCAATAAAGGGCTTTAACGAGGAGTTGGAAACGAAGCAAGGGGTAAGAAAAGCTTGGCAAGGAACATACCATTTCCTTGATACTTTGATCGGACACCGGCGAATTGACGATGCTCCACAGGAACTAATACGTCAAGGTATTGTTTTAGCATGGAGCACATTCGAATCTTTTTTTCGTGACCACTTCTCTCACTATGTTAACAAGAATCCGGAAGCTTCCAAAGAAATATTCAACAATCCGAAGTTGAAGAATAGATGCAACGTCAAGGTTATGTCTCTAGATGTACTTTCTGAATACGACTTTGATGTTTCTGGTGCAATGGGTACGATACTATCATCTTACTTTGATTTCAGCAATTTAGATACGATCCGCGAGATCTGCAAAACCCTATTTCCAGATAACGAAAAACTTATCAGGGAGATCGAGAAAGATGAATTCTGGTTACTTAACCAAAGAAGGCATCTGATTGTACACAGATCAGGAATTGTAGATAAACAATATCTAAAACGAACTAGCGATAAGAAAACCCTGGGAACCAGGATACCGGTAGGGCCAGAGGAGATAAGAGCCGATTTGACTTGTGTAAGAGATCTCGGCATACGCTTACTGAAATCCCTGGGTTCATAAAGCAACCTAAGGACATTATCAGATTCTTTGATCAAGTCTCCTCGGCGTTTTCTGGAGGAGCTGCATCCAACCGCAGGTCGTCCAGGTCCGCGGCCTTGAGCTCCGTGTAGCCCTCCTGTGTGGCCTCCTGTTTCCAGCCCAGGGCTGCCCGGATCTTCGCGCTGTCTTTGTTCGAGGCCAATAGCAGGCTGTTCAGAGTGCGGCGGAATCCGTGGGCGGTCAGATGCCGGCCCACCCGGTCGATCTTCGCTTTCTCCATACCCTTGTAGAATCGCTTTTTCCACCAGGTCGGCCCCAACCGGGCCCCGTCCCCGTAGCAGAATACCAGGTCCACCGGAGAGATGTTGTGCGACCGCTCATAGATCCGCTGTAGCGTTTCGATCACTCGATCGGCGAATAGGATGATCGGCGTGGTCCTCGCCTCCCCGCTTTTCGGAGCTCCCGTTTCCTCGCGGTCTTTCCAGGCCCGGCGGACGTGGATAATCTTTGCATCGAAGTCGATGTCCATCCAGCGGAGCGCCAGGATCTCCCCCCGGCGCATCCCGGTTGAGGCGGCTAAAAGAAACACGGCATAGTCCAGCTTGTCCGCCCACGGACCCAGTCCTTCGGCCGGGAAGAGCTTTTTCAATTCATCGAGAGTGAAGACTCCGGATTTCCGGACCGGGTACTTAACCTGGCCGATGCCGGCGGCGGGGTTGTTCTCCAGGTCCTCGCGGTACACGGCTTCTCCGAAAATGAGCTTCAGGACTCCCATCACCCGGTTTACGGTCCGGAGCTTCCCGGGAATCTCGGCCATGAGGCGGGAGCGGAAGTCAAGCAGATCCCCGCGGCGGATCTCCTCCAGGGGCTTATCGGCAAGAGGATCCTCCAGAATGTACTTGTCGAGGATGATCCGCTGTTCCTTGAGGTGCCGGTTTCCGATCTTCTTCCCCTCCCCCTCGAGGTGTTGGACCCGGGGGCATGTCTCCCGGAGGAAGAAGCGGCCGGCGTATTCACTGAGAGTGAGCTCGAGGCGGGCGATGTCCGCCTTGGCCAGCGCCTCCTGGACAACTTCCAGGGCGCGGGCCTTGTTCTTGGTTCCCGTGGTTCGATAATCCTTCCAGCCTTTGAGCTTGTAGAAAAAGTACCCGGTATCTTTACGGCGGCGAAGGGAGTACGGCTGAGCATATCGCGGCATGGCGCCCTCCTCTGACTTCAGGATCAGGGGGCTTGAGGGCTTCCCCTGAATCCCTGAAATACTCCCAGTTCAATTTGAATTATGACGATAAAATGCCGATCGTGCAAGATCCGGGGCATGAAAAAAGGCAAGGTGTGTATTTCCTTGCCTTTTCTGTACTTATTTTGGGCGGCACTGGACTCGAACCAGCGACCCCCAGCGTGTCGAGCTGGTGCTCTAACCAATCTGAGCTAGCCGCCCTGACGAACCATTAACAACGCTCTTGTACCGTAAATCCTCCATATTTGTCAATAGGCCGTTGATGCCGGAGATTGGGCAGTGCGGAAACGACGGAACCGATGGCCAGAGAAGAACTACTGCCCCGACAGGGGTCCTTGGAAAGTCGGAGATCCTATAATACGTTGACGCCAAGGGGCGGAATCGTTAGTCTTTATATATGGCCAAACGAACTGCTTCAGCTATTCACATTAGCGACGAAGAGCTGCTGAAGATAAGCTCGGCAAATCCGAATATGCGCTTCGAGCTCGTTGAGGGGGAACTTGTTGCCATGACGCCGGTAGGAGGACACTCAGGAAAAATTGAAATAAGAGTCAGCAAGATCGTCGCAACCTGGTGTGATGAACATGGGGCATTCGGATTCAGCCCCTCTACCGGATTCAAGCTGGCTAACGGCAACGTACGTAGTCCGGACGCTGCAATATTGCTTCCCTCGCACCCGGCGTACAACCAGGAATTCGAGAGTTTTGTACCAGGGGCTCCCGACTTCCTCGTTGAAATCCGTCCCAAGAGCGATTCGCTGACAACACTTAAAGAAAAAATGCAGGAATGGATCGATGCCGGTTGCCGTCTTGGCTTCCTGATCGATCCGGTAGAGCGCAGGGCTTACGTATATCGAAAAGACCGCTCGGTTACCGAATATCCCTACACCACCACGCTGACCGGGGAGGATGTCCTGGAAGGTTTGACGATCTGCCCGGCGGATGTCGACCCGGAAAACTGAGTAGCGTCCCTGCGGTAGCTGCGAGTCAGCCGAATCAGTCCGACAACTCACTCGCTGTCCTCAGACTCCCTCAAGGCCACGGTCAGCTCCACCGTGCCCATCGGCATCTGCAGCGGAATCACCGCCGCCTCGATTTCCGCACAGGACAACTGGACCCCCTGCCCCCAGAACAGGGCGGCGGGGGCCGCGTTAACCCCCACATCGCTATCCTGAAGCTGCTGCACGGCCTCCTGCATAATCGTGTCCATCAAACCGATGACCGCAGCCTGGGCCACGTCGTCCAGAGCCGCGATCTCCTCGGCAGTGATGACGGCGGCGATTGAGAGAACCACAACCAGGGGCATCGAGAGCAGGACGTATCCCTCTACATTCCCATTCAGGCCGGCCAGCACGGAGATCCGGTGCAGGGGAAGGGAGTCCACGTGTTTTTCTAGCTTACGGCGGGATATATCCGTTGCCAGGACCTCCTCCAGAACGTCGTAGGTCGCCTGCACGATCGGATTGACAAACTCGGCTTTCATAACTTGGTGCGAACCTCCTCTGCGGGGGAAGCCTGAAGGTACATTCATCCTATTGTTCCGGATAGACGGCGTCAAGAAACCAGCTGGGAAGCAATCGGCCGTCAGACCCGTCAGGCCGTCAAGCCCCCCGCCAAGAATTGAATTGACAATCCCCCGACCAGCAGATAGTGTTATGGCAATCGAAGCATCTATGGATTATCTGGTTGCGGAAGCCGCTGCGAACATTCGGGAATCCCTCTGCTACGTGCTGCTCTCCTGCGGCGTGAAAGGAGTGCCCGTTGCCAACAAGCAGGAGGCGCTCCAGAGTCTCCAGAACAACAAGGAGATCGGCGGCGCCATCATCGATCTGGACAGCAAAGAGGTGGACGGGGTCAACCTGATCGCCGAGCTGCGGGCAGAGGAGGGCACCCAACACCTCACCGTCATCGCCCACACGGTACAGTCCAGCAAGGAGCTGGTGGACAAGATGATGGAGTACGGGGTCATCGGCTACCTGCTCAAGCCGTACGTGGAAAAGGAGATCTACGCAAAACTCCAGAAGGTGCTGGCCCGCGGGGAGAGCCATAACAGCCAGCGCAAGCACATCCGGGTGCGTCCCGATCCTAATGAGCTGTTGCGGCTGCATTTCAAGCTCCCCGGTCAACCATCCCTGATCTCCGGGAGGGTTGTCGATATCAGCGTCGGGGGCGTGGCCGTAGAGCTGTTCAACCCGCCGGCCCCAGGCGTCCTTGCACCCGGCACCCCGATCCCGAGCATCCAGTTCATGTTGAACCGCAAGGCTTTTGCCCCACCGGGAAAGGTCGTTCTCTTGAAAGAGCAGCTTCTGGCCCTGCGATTCGACTATCTGAGCGCGGCGGAAAAGTCGGCGCTGAGTAAATATGTCTTTAAGAGATTGACCTCCTAAACCGTTAATCTAGTTGAAATTATCTCTTTCCGCACTACATTGTTATAATGGATGAATTTGCGAAAGTGGGGGCTTTATTTATGAATAAAAAGACAAGAACGAAACGGATCATCCTTGTCCTGACCGCGATCCTGATCGCGGCTCCCCTTTTCAGCGCCAACATCACCGTCCCGTCTCTGGAGATCTACAGCCGGGCCAGAAACGACGGGTCGGGATTTGCTCTGGATTCCTACGGAAACATTGAGCTCCAGCTGGACGGCGGCTACAAGTTCGGCGGTGCCATGAGGTTCGGTTTTACCAGTTCGAGCCTGGAAACCGCCGCTTTCAATAACGCGCTGGCTTTCAAGTCCGTCAGCGTAACCCTGCGGGAGCTGTTCGGCATTCCCTTGGATTTCACCTATTTTATCGGTCAGGGGGACACCTTCGGCACCGGCGAGTTGTTCACCCCCTACTTCGGCACGCCGCCCCTAGGCAGCCGCTATACGAGCTTCCTGCATTTTCCAGATCCTCTCGAACAGGACTACAATTTCTACCAGGGAATCCACACGGTCTATGGAACCGGCGGGAAGTTCGAGTACGCTCCACCGGAGAAAAACTGGCTGCTTTGGCTGTACATCTACCAGGATTCATCCGAGACGTTTTTGACCGGCTCACCACCAACTGTTGATTTCAGCTCCAGGCAGGGTTCGCTGGACATCCGCGCCGCCTTCAACTTCGAAAAGGTACAGTTGGAGGCGTTTCTGGGCGCTACTCTGCCCACATCGGATTCCGCAATCGGCTACTTACGCAGCGGACTCTTCCTCCACGCAGGAATGGAAAAGGTCGAGTTTCTGGCGGAGATCGGCATGCCCCGCTGGCGGCCGCTGGATGACGCCTTCGGTCCGGATCTGTTCTACCTGCTGGTGGAGCAGCGGCTGCATCTGGGAAATATTTCCATCGTGCCGACCTTCTTCTGGCGCCCGGGCTACTACCAGCAGGGGCCGAACGCGACAGGTGTAGAGGCCATGGACATAAACCTGGATCTTCAGTTTCACGGCAAGGAAGAGTCCCTGGTCAGCGGCGGGGTCGAGGGCAACTTCGTCTATCAGACCGCCCCAACCAGTGAGACAACCGGTAAAGCGATCCCCTACATTCAGCTCTCCACGCCTGGAGTGGTGTACAAGGCTCAGATAAACACCAAGGTCTGGCCCTTCGATCTGTCCGATCTGTCCGACACCTTCGAGGTATTCCTCTCTATCCAGGCGGCTTTCTGACAGCTTGAGGCGGCAACAGCTGGCTTGCGGGACGTCGCTCACCCGGTGTGCCTCATAAGCAACCTACCCCACAGACACACTAAGGGAGTTCGGGCGGCTCTCTATCATCTTCATGTCTGCCCACTACCGCCGAGAAGGCCACGAAGGAGAGACACATTCAGTGCACATTTAAAGCTTGGTCGGGTGATGTGGTTGGATGATTGGATTGAATGGGCGGGCGCATAGACAAAGCGTCCACAAAGATAGAGGGCTGCCCGCAGGGGACAGCCCTCTTGATTTATCCAACTCCAGGATGCTTCGCCTTGGCGAAGCGTGGCGTCTTGGCCATTTGGCGTTACTGCTGGAAAGCAGCAGTGGTGTGCCTGGGCGGTTGAGTGCCGCACTACTCCAGGCAACTTGGAGGGACTATTGCTCCTCCTTGTGCATCTTCTCTTTTTCCAGGGAGCGCAGCACCTGCATATCGCCGACTCGTCTCAGCTCAGCGCGTTTGCGGGCTTCCTGGCGCGCGGACAGGATACCCCAGATCGCCTCATCGTTGATGTCACGCTGGGTTTCCAGAAGAGCCAGGTCGTAGGTGATTTCGATGTCCTTCATGTAGGCGACTATATCGCCGCCTTCCTGCATCGAATCCCTGTAGATAATCAAACCGACGAGCTTTACAAAAGGCTCGCTCTTGGGGTAGAGCGGGAACTTGTGGAGCTCTCGGTTGCGGACTTCGCTGATGTAGTTGGGATTGTTCCAAATCAGCTTGCGCCAGCCGTCGAACTGCAGATTATCCAGGTAGATTGTCATCTCCTTCTCATTCTGGTCCTTGAGAATGACGCCGAAGCCGTTGGGAAAGTTCGATCCGTACACCGTGGCTTCAACGGATTTCAACACCCCCACGTTCTTCACCACTCCATAGCCTTCGAACTTGGTTCCTTCGTCCCCCTCTACTTCCACCAGGGTGTCCCCCTGCAGTTGGGTGGCCGCCTGATAGGCGGGAATCTCAAAGGGCGGCGTGACCAGGGCGTAGGAGTTGAAGTTGGGCAAAGGGAAGTGAATCCGGACGCCCATGACGGTCTTACCCGCCATCTCCTGGCCGTCGAAAGGCTTGGCTGTATCTTTCAGCGTAGCTTCCTTGGTATAGGACATCGACTGGTTGGCAACAGTCCTGGATGAGGAGGCGAGCTGAACGTACCAGTTCTCGATGGCCAGAGAGGTTTTCATCCTCTTCTTGATCTCTTCATCGTAACTGGCACCGGCGACCTCGCTGAAGTCGATCATGGTCGCTTCGTGCTCGTTGGGTTCGGTCGCTGCCCCGACGGTTACATCCGGTACCAGTTCAGAGAAATCGATCAGCACGGACCGATCGGCGAATCCGACACCCGCCACAAGAAGGGCAATTCCCAAAATAATGCACAGCTTTTTCATGCAATGCTCCTTTCCTCTCCTTGTTAACCTAAAGTATACGGCACTCAAAACCGATGTCAATCGGTTTTCCCTTTTTATTATATCTGGTACAGGGGTTATAAACTTAACCGTTTATTTTCTCTTATTTCAACAATTTTTTGTCGAAGACGAAGCCGTCGGCATACTGCTCTCCCGGAATCTGTCCGTCCACCAGGAGATACAGGTCACGGACCTTGGGGAAGTTGTACAAAACACCGTTGGCAATGGTTTGAAGACTCTGATCGAAGCTCAAAAGGGCATCCGGCTGACGCTCGATGATCTCCCTGGATAGGTTCACGTACACCTGTCCGTCCCTGGCGATCACGGAACGCAGGCGCACCTCTCTGGATACGATTCGGGTAAGAAGCGGGTTGGCAGGCCCCAGAATCAGCTCCTGCACGTACAGTTCGATCTGAGGGGTCAATCCGTTGCGGGGCGGGAGAAAGCGCCTCTCCCCCACGAGCCTGCCCGTGGGGGCTTCAGGAAAGAACAGTACCCGTGGGTGCCACGGTTTGCCGGCAAAGTAGAGGGTCAGGGACAGTACCAGGAGGAATAGGAACAGGATTCCAAAGATGAGGCCAAGGTTGTTTCTGTCCAGACTCAAATCGGAACGCCGTCGAATCACGCCCTTCGCTCGGTTTGCTCTCCCTCTGTTCACTCTGTGAACCCCTTGGTGCTTTCGAAATTCGCAACGAAACTGCGGATGCCAGTATATATGCCCTGGGTAAGTTTCTGCAAGTACGCCTGATCTGCCAGCAGGTAGGCTTCCTCTCTGTTGGTGACATACCCAAGCTCGATCAGGATCGAAGGCATTTTGGCCTTGCGCACCACGAACCAGGATTCCTCCCTGATTCCCCGGTTATCCGTGACATCCCCCACGATGTGGTCGAATCCCTCCAGCACGGCCTTGGCCAGGGTAATACTCTCTATCGAATACTCTTCTTCCAGCAGAACGTTGAGGATGGGAGCGATGGGCCGGGTGTCCTCATCCAGATCCTCCGTGTCGATGAGGGTGCGTCGATAGTCCCCGGGAAGCACCCACACCTCGTAGCCCTTGGCGTCCCTGTTGAATGCGGCGTTGGCGTGAATGGAGACGAAGATGATCGCCTCGTTTTTACCCACACTCACGTTGTTGGCGATCTCGGTGCGCTCTTCAAGCTTGAGATAGCGGTCATCATGCCGGGTAAGCAGGATCTGCTTGTCCGGATACTCCTTCTTCAGCAGCAGATAGAGTTTCTTCGAGACATCCAGCACCACATCCTTCTCCAGCAGACGCAGCTCCCCCCCCTTGTCCTGGTGGTGGCCGATGGCACCGGAGTCTTTGCCGCCGTGGCCCGGATCGATGAGGATGACCGCCACCCTGGGAAGCAGGCGACGCAAAGCCCGCAGCTCGAAGTAGCGATTCAGGGCTTCCAGGGTTTCCGAGGGAAAGAGCAGATTGCCCTGGAAGCGCTCCACGCCCTGGGTTCGGACTTTCTCGCGGTAGTTGACCACCATCCAGGGGGAGCCCACGGAGAAGATGATTCGGTCTCCCCGATCGCCCGGCCCTTCCCCGCTCAGATCGAGGTACCCGGTCTCGGTCTCCGGGTTCCACTGCAGGGTAGCCTTGAACTGATCCAGAACGCCCTGAAGCGGCGTGGATTCCGCAGCCAGCCCGACTGCCCGCAGGAGCAGGAGGAGTAAAAGTCCCTGGATCAAGCGATACTTCCTCATGCCATCCATTTCCTCACTATGTATTTCGGTTTGCCCGCCGGAACACATAAGGAGTCGATCACGTAGACCCCGGCCTGTACCCCGCCCTTGATCAGGGCGTTCCAGAACACCCGGCCCAGGGCCAGCGTTCCGCCGCCGGGGGTGAGGTTGGCCGATGGCCGCTCATCGCGGTCACCGCCTGCCTGACCCTCTAAAACCCCGATTTCTAAAACTCGCCGGAACGCCTGCTGCAAAGTCCAGCCGTGCCAATCGCGGCACGTCTCCCCGCCTACCCCGGGAAGGTCCAGGATCCGCAGATCTTCGGCGCTGCCGCTGAACTGTCCGGGCTGGCCGACCCACGGCGGCAGCCGCTCCAGCTGTTGCCGCGTTGCGGGGGAAAGCCCGGTGAACGCGGCAAACCCGCCCTGCTCCCTACCCTGGAGGTAGGCGTCGGTCCTCGGGTCTGCAGGTTCCAGGCGGACGAGCACGGATCGGACCGCTGTTTCCACAGCCTCCACCGCCTGAGGGTGACTCGGCGCTTTGGAGATCAGATTGCCGCACTTGCCCATGTTGTTGATCGGCAGCTCGACCTGCTGTCCGGGAGACACGCGCAAAAACAACTCCTCGATGCCGGGGATATCCCTGGCCTTCTCCAGCCCTTCCAGGGTCTTCACGGTGCCGGGGATGGAGATGAAGGCCCGTTCCGCGGACACCCAGTTCCGGCGGGGCGTCAGATCACCGGGAGGCAGGCCCACGGCGATGTTCAGCGCCGCAGCCGTGAGCTCCACCCCGGAGGCGAAGGGATAGGTCCACCCCGACATGTAGCCTCCGGACAGCCGGGCGGCGATCTCTCCGACCACCGCGCCTTTCGGAGTGACCTTGATGTCCCCCTTGGCCGCACCCCGGGTGATGCCCAGAGCCCGGATGCCCCGCATGAACACCTCCTCCGAATCCCGGAGCACCTCCGGAGCCAGGACGCTGGGCATGGTGTGTCCCATCTCGACGAAGTACGGAGGAAAGCAGATGTGCCGGTCCGCCACACCGCAGATGGTGATCCGTCCGTCATGGATCAGGGCATCCAGGCTGAGCTCCGGTCCTTCCAGATACTGCTCCACGATTGCCTGCCCGCTGGCAGACTGGCCCAGGGCGATCTCCAGGGCTTCCCGCAGCTGCCGCTCGTCTTCCACCCGGCGCACGCCCCTGGCCCCCATGTTGTCAACCGGTTTCACAACCAGAGGAAACGAGAAATCTTTAAGCAGGGGTACAGGCGAGCCTTCGGCCCCCGAGCGAGCGGTTCCTGCGGCCACTGTAAAAAAGGGCGGACTGGGTACAGCTTGAGCCTGGAAAGCGGCGCGCATCAGGGCCTTGTCCGTGGCGGCCAAAGCAGCCTCATAGGGAATGCCGGGAAGCCCTACCCGTTCGGCTGCCCAGGCAACGGTCGTGGAGAAATCGGTTCCCGCGGTGAACACCCCGTCCAGGCCCCCTTGTCGCCGCAGGAGCCGGGCCAGCCGGGTCACCGCTTCCCGGTCCCGCAGGTCCACCCGTTCACAGCGGTCGGCCAGCTCTTCGATCTCCTCAGTGATTCCGGCCGCAGCCACGACCACGGTCCAACCCTTTTGTTTCGCCAGCCGGACCGCGGGCAGCTGCATCACCCCCCCGCCCAGGATCAGGATCCTCATGACAGATCCCTCTGCTTCACCGCATAGGCTTCAAAGGTGTCCCCCAGCCGCAGCAGCCGGCTGAGTGCGGTAAATCCCGAGGTTATCACCGACTCCGGGGCCAACCGGCCGGGCCAGGGAAAGCGCTCACCGTGATGACCGGTCACCGCGACATTGCGAAGCTGGAAACCGTATCGCTTCAGAACCCCGGCCGTGGATCGGGGAGACCAGACCGTGTAGTGATCCCGGGGACTGTTTTTCAAAAACCGGGCGCGACTTCTGCGCCCCGAGATCCCCGCTGCGTTGGGGGTGGCGAAGGCGAAAACGCCCCCCTTCCGGAGAAGCGAATTGACCCGGCGGAGCACCGCTGCGGTGTCCCGAAAATGCTCCAACACGTACCACATGGTGATGACGTCGAAGCCCGCCTCCCTGCCATCGATCTGCTTCAGCCCGCCCTCGGCTGCAAAATCCCCGACCCAGCAGGGAAGGCCGAGTTGGTCCCGGACGTAGCGTACCGCTTCCCGGGCTACGTCCAGGCCATGGGCCTGAAAGCCCTGCTGAGCGGCGGCCTGCAGAAAGGGGCCGTACGCACAGCCGACGTCAAGCAGCCGCAAACCTGGAGATGACGGAGCCGCGGATGGTGTAGCAGCGGATGGAGGAGCCTCTGAGCAAACCGCGGTGGGTGCCTCCGGAGCGATCCGGCGGATCCGCTTCAAGCGGGGACCGGCCGCCCTTTTTATGCTCTGGAAATCCTCCAGGTAGGTCTTCCCGTACTGCTTCTCATAGCGTGAAAAGAAGTACCCCTCATCGTAGTGGACGTCCTCCTGGCCAAAACCGATCAGGTAGATCATCCGGCAGTCCCGGCAGGCGAAGTAGGAGCGCCTTTCAAAGCGGGCCAGAGCCGGGGTGGCCGTCTGTCCGCAGATCGGGCAGCAGGCCGGTGCGGAGGGCTGAAGCCGGGCCGGGAGCTCGGACAGCAAAGGAGGTCCGGAGAAGGTTTCCGCCGGATAGCGGGACAGCAGTTCCTGAAAAACCCTCGGACCGGAAAGCAGCCTTTTGAGCTTTCCGGCCGCAGGCCGGCGAACCCCGATCCGGGGGATGCCGGCTTCTCTGCTGAGCCTGCGGTGATAGGCCGAAGGATTGAGGTTTATCACCGGAACTCCGGCTGCCAAAGCCTCGTATGTGGTTAAACCGAAGGAGCAGAACAGCAGGTCGTATGCGCCCAGCCTGGATTTCAAGTCGGCAGGACTGCGGAGCACGGTGATGCCTTCGGGCCAGTGCCCTCGCCGGAAGAACGGTCCCTGGACAATCGTGATCTGCCGGGGTGCGAACAGTCCCCTGCGGAGCAGCAGCTCGAGGAGCCGGCTGCTCAGATCCGCAGGGTCCTCCCCGCCGAAGCTGATCAGCACATTGGCAGGAGGAACCCGGACGAGGAGCTGTTGCTGCGTCGGTTGGCTCGCGACCGGGCTCGCGACCGGGCCTTCGGCCGGGGGCTCGGTCGACTGGCGTGAGGTCCGTTGGCGCGGCGGAAGGTCCATGAGGCTCAAGGCGGCCAGGTTGGCACAGTGGCGCCGGCGGTGCGCGGGAAAGGTATCGATCAAATAGCTGCAGTACCGCCGGGCCGGCCCCCCCTCATCCAACCCTACCACGGGTGTGGGAGAGAACCTGCGAATCTGCTCTACACCGCAACGGCGCCTGTCCAGGATCACCAGATCCCATAGCTCCGCCGGATCGGGGCGCTCCAGGATCCTGAAGGTTGAGGGATCGAGTCCCAGGGGCTCCAGCAAATCCCGGACGGTGGAGCCGTGGTGCCGGGAGAAATTGCGCTGCTGCGAGGAATGGCCGGGGTGAGCCTGGCCGGAACCCAGGGCGTCATCCAGACCCTCGAGAAGAACCGCGCACCCCGGACCGAAGATTTGCGCCAGCCGCAGAGAACGCTTGAGATGGCCGCTACCCATCGATGCCCGGATCGACGGCACCAGGAGAACCTTCATGTGGTTGCTGTGAGGGTGTGCCGCCGCAGCCACCCCACCACCTCCTCGATTTCTATGGGCCTGCCGCTGTACAGATCGGCGAACAGCTCCTGCAGCAGGGCGTAGTCCTCCTCGGTGTCCAGAGTGAGCCGGGCTTGGGGAAAGGCCCAGGCCTCCGGACAGGGAATCTCGCCGACCCGGAAAGCCCGAGCATGCCGGTACAGGTAGGTGGTGATGTGCTCCCGCTCGAAGGGATCCCGGGCCCGGGCGTGGGCCTTGAGAAGGGCCCCGGCGGCGACAACCTCGACCCCCGTACCCAGCGGGTTGTTGAGAAAGTGGCTCAAATCAAAGCGTTCCCGTTCATGGATGGCGAGCAGAGCCTGCGCGGCCCGGGCGGAGACAAGGGGATTGTCCCCTGTCGCCCGGATGATCCTCTGCACTTCGTATTGTTCTGCAGCCCGGGCGTAGCGGGCCAGCACATCCTCCTCCGGGCCGACGAACACCGAGAAACCCTCAGGCTGGGCCAGGGACGCCAGGGCATCGAAGCTGCTGGGATCGGTCAGCAGGGCGTACACCTCCGCGGGAATCCCCTTCAAGGCCCGCAGCACGTGGGTCAGCACGGTAACACCCTGCAGGGGCAGCAGGGCTTTACGGGGCAACCTGTGAGAGTGCAGGCGAACCTGCAGCAGCACTCCCGTTCTTACTCGGGAATCTCCCAGTGGTTGACCAGGCTCTGGACGTCGCTCTTGAATCGGTAACGGTTCTGATGAACCCACATCTTCACCTCGCGAAATTCGTTTCTCGCCTCCAGCCAGCTGGAATCGGAGCGCAGGCAGTAGGCGAAGCGCTTCGATGAGGGAAGCACCCCCATCTCGCCGTTGAAACGGACAGCCATGTTCTTCAAGAAAAAGAGCTTGTAACTTACGTCGGCACTGCTGTCCTCGGTTTCCGTGCCACCCTCGTAGCGCACGACCATATCCCGCCGGCAGAGTATGCGCTCCCCCCACAGAAACGAACGCAGCCCGAAGTCCAGTTTCTGCCAGTACGGATTGTTCATCCACGGATCGAAGCCGCCGCTCAGGGAAAATCGATCTCGGTGATAGATCCCGCAGTAGTCGAAGGGGAACAGGCTTGACATGCCCTCCTCAATCGCCTTCCAGGGCATCACCTTGAGCCTGCCCTTGATCAGGGCGGGAACCTGGATGCAGGGCAGCTCCTGATCCGCGGAGCTCGTCAGACGGGGCACGGTACAGAGGATCTGCTTCTCCTCGATCTGGGTCAAAAACGAGCTCCACTCCTCGGGCAGCCCCGTTGCCAGCTCCATGTCGCTCCACATCACAAACACCAGCCGGGTTCGGGCTTCCTCTATCCCGAGGTTGATCCGCTCTCCGGCGGTGGCGGTCTCTTGAAGAAGCAGAAAATGCATCTCCGGGAACTCCCTGGACAGCGATTCGACGTCATGGGAAACGCGGGGACCCTCTACGCAGAAAATCTCGCCGATCCCCGCTTCCTGGAGCTGCTGGAGCTTTTCCTGCCTGTAGAAACGGCTTCCCCGGTTGAGCAGAAGCACGGCCAGGGGGGCTCGGGATTTTCGGACTCTGTCGACCTTGGCACCACCAATGACGGTGTAGGGAACCTTCCGTTTTTTAAAAATTGAAGCTGTAGTACTCATCGCAGTTCTTGCAGAGATCGGGATAGCGCTCCTGCAGATGATTCCGGTAGAAGGGTTCTCCGGCGTTCCAGATCTCCTCCAGATCCTGCTCCAGAAGATTGCCCAGACCGTGCCGGCACTGCAGGTCCTCCCGGCACAGGCTCACCCTGCCGTCCAGGAGTACGGTTACATCCCGCTTGAGATGCCAGCAGGGGAAGCGCTTGAGGGGCGAAAGATCGGTGACCCGGCGGTCGGGCAGGAATCCGCAGAAGGGATCGTACTTCTGCACGATCACCTTGCCGGTCTGGTTCTTCCAGTACCTGTAGAAATCCTCCAGCCCTTCCTCGTTTTCATTCATCCGCACCGCCTGAGGATAGACGTGCCCCGGAAACAGGGATTGAAGGGTCGTCACGGTTTTGTGGGCTTCCGCGAAACCCTCCCCGCGCAGCCTGCCGTACTCCCCGGGGTCCCGGCTGTCCAGAGAGACGACCCAGTCCGGTCCGGGATGCTTTTTCTCGGCGATCCGGGCGAACACTCCCTCCGGCCAGCCGATGCCTGAGGTTTCCACCACCAGGCGGAAGCCCTTCTCCAGCACTGCTGCGGCCAGATCGGCGAACTGGGAGTGATAGGCCGGCTCGCCCCAGAGGGAAACGCTTATCGTAGCCTCTCCGCAGAACGTGCCTATCTGCTCGAGAATACGGCTGAAATGCTTCAGCTCCATCTGCCCCTGCTTGCCGGTTTCCTTGATGCCGAAACGCGGGTATGGACAGTAGGAGCAGAGCTGGGGACAACCGGCCACGATCTGAATGGAGAAGAAGGAGGGAAGGGTTCGGAGGATTTCCGGCTGTTTCTCCAGAATCCGACATACCGCCTCGGCGTCCTGCGCTCCGGCCTGCACCACCCGCTGCACCAGCAACAGATTACGTCTGCAGTCTGCACACAGCTCGGCCCGGAGCATGCGCAGATCCACCGGGGAGAGCTCGGTTTCAATGTCAAAGGCGTTGATGTCCTTCTTGATCAGCTCGAACATGGCGCCTCTGTCCCGAGCGCGGATCGGCTCCTCCCCGGCCGCCGGTTGGGATTTCTCCGCCAGTTCCAGCAGGGGCGCCAGCACGGCGGGTTTGAGGATCTCCGGACTCAACCCGTAGGGGTAGCCGTCGGCGAAGGTGTAGTCGGCGTAATACTTGCGGTGGTTGTCCAGCATCCGGGTGCTTAAGGAAGGATCCAGGAGCGGGCAGTCGGCGAAAAAGTAGAAGAGGTTGTCGTACTCCCCCCCGGTAAGCGTATTCCGGAGGGTGCGGAGCAGCCCGGCCGCGCCGTCCGCCTTCAGGCGCAGGATATCGAATCCCGGTTCGGGGGTCTGGAGATACCCGCCTTCGGGCGCACCGCCTTCGGGCAGCAGGAGAAGACAGCGCTTTACACCGGGGAGCCGGGCTGCGTACTCTCGGACCCGCTTGAGGCTGTTCTCTCCACCGACCAAGGATTGCTGGGCGTAGTCATTAAGGGCCAGGGCATTGGCCACGGCGAGGTTCTTCATGTCTTAAAGAAATTATCGACATTTCAAAAACTTTTTCAATTGCCAATCCCGGCGGAAAGCGGTACCCTCACGGTTGAGCGCGGGCGGCACGGGGCCGGGTGCGAAGACAAAGAGAAGAATGGTGCAAACGGAGAACAACCAACAGGAACAATTCTACTCGGTTACCCAGATCACCTCCCTGATCCGGGACCTGCTGGAAGGAGAGTTCTTCGGCATCACCGTGGAGGGCGAGATCTCCAACTTCCGTCCCTCCAGCACCGGACATCTGTACTTCAGCCTGAAAGACGAGCAGTCGGTGCTTTCCGCGGTCATGTTCAAGAACCGCATCTTCGGACTGAACTTCAAGCCTGCAGACGGCATGGTGGTCCGCGCCAAGGGCAACATCTCCGTATACGCCAAGCGGGGCACCTATCAACTGATCTGCGAATCCCTGCAGAAAGCCGGGGAGGGAGAGCTGCTGGCCTTGTTGGAAAAACGAAAGGCCAGGCTGGCCGCCGCGGGGCTGTTCGACAAGGAACGCAAAAAGCCCCTGCCCCTGTTCCCCGGCCGGGTTGCTGTGATCACCTCCCCCACCGGGGCGGCCGTCCGGGACATTCTGCGGGTGCTGAAGCGCAGAAACGCCGGACTCAACCTGCTCATCCTTCCCTCCCCGGTCCAGGGGGAGGGAGCGGCGGAGACGATCGCCCGCCAGATCCGCAGGGCCAACGAGTTCGCTATGGGGGACGTTCTGATCGTCACCCGGGGCGGGGGGTCTCTGGAGGATCTGCTTCCCTTCTACGAGGAGGTTGTGGTCGAAGCCATCGCGGAATCCCGGATTCCCGTGATCTCCGCGGTGGGCCATGAGATCGACACCACTCT